>Ga0209565_1001055_pt1 | contig 13870 bp, 10 predicted proteins | sample Araplaol_mTSA_r2_2_FD_184283 | JGI IMG/M metagenome (GOLD analysis project Ga0209565, IMG submission 184283) | Arabidopsis root microbial communities from North Carolina, USA - plate scrape MF_Col_mTSA_r2 (SPAdes) (version 3) | ecosystem: Host-associated > Plants > Roots > Endosphere | place... | reverse complement strand
GCGGAACCTGCGTGTACAGGAACTCGCTGAGCGCATCGGGCAGGAAGAACTGCGAGGTGAGCACCGCACGCGTTCCGTCGAGCACCTTCATGTGGATGTGCGTGGTGCGCCCCGCGTACCAGCCCGGATAGATGGTGGCGAAGGCGGCGACGCCCTCGCGGTCGGCGAGCTGGCTGCCCCGCAGGAAGGTCTTGCCCTCGAAGGCGAGCGAGCGGTCGTCGCCCTGCTCGCCGAAGCCGGAATAGCGCCCCTGCATGTCGCAATGCCAGATGTCCACGCGCAGCCCAGGCAGCGGCTTTCCGGTGGTGTCGCAGACGTTGAAGCGCACTTCCAGCGGCACGCCGTCGAGCCCCTCGGTGATGTCCCGGCGCATCCGGCCCAGGTCGAGGTAGTAGGGGCCTTCGGTGGTCTGCGCGGTCAGCGGCAGCTTCTTCAGCGCGGTGGCGGCCCCGGCGGGCCGGGCGGAGGCTGCAGCCAGCGTGGCGGCGCCCAAGGTGGCCAGCAGGCCGCGGCGGCCGATGGCGGTGTCGTCGTGACTTGTCACTCTTCTTCCCTGTGAACGTTGGAGCCTGTGAGTTGCGTACCGGCCGGCCGCGTGACCCGGACCTCGGCCCAGAGCACCAGCAGCACCCACGCCTGGGCAAGAAGGCAGAAAGACACGACGATCGCCCCCTGCAGCGCAAGGCTCGGTTCCGGATTCATGGCCTCATGCTGGGGCCGCATGGTGGAGAAAAGATGGAGATCCCCGAGCGGATTTCCTCCCAGATTCCTCCACATTCGGTCGCGATGATCGGTGGCCGTCCCCTCCAGCCGTCCTCAGCCCGCCTCCCCTCGCCCGCCATGCATGCCGCAGAATGCGGCACTGCCCCTCCGAGCCCATGCCTCACCTGACCCTTTCCAGAAAGATCTTCCTGGCGCTGGCCGCCTTGTTGATCGTGCTGCTGATCAGCTTCGCGGGCCTGTCGATCATCGCGCTGCAGCGCGGACTGGGCTCCTACGTGGCCGAGATCGAGATCCGGCGCATGGACTGGCTCTCGCAGATTCTCCTGAAGTACTACGTGGCCAACGGCGACTGGAAGGGCCTGCACGACAACGAAGACGCATGGCGCCGCCTGCAGATGGGCCGGCTGGCCGCCGCGCTCGACAACGGCACCGGCAGCGCCGACGAAAGGCGCCTGCCGCCCTGGTACGAGCACCGCGCCATGCGCGGCAACCCGCCGCCGGAGGGCAATCGCGGCAACCGCGGCAATGCCGGCGACGGCAACAACGAGGACGAGGGCCGCCCGCCTCCGCCCCCGCCACCGCCGGAATCCGGCCTGCCGTCGCAGCAGCTCGACCTGGTGCCGCGCCGGCTGCCGACGATGCCGCCGCCGTGGTTCTTCCGCGATCCGCGCGAGGCGCCGGACTCCATCTTCCAGCGGCTGGCCCTGCTCGACGCGCATGGCGCGCGCGTGGTGGGCGCCGAGGGCGACCTGGCGAACGCGGCGCGCATACCGATACGGCGCGACCGAAGCGTCATCGGCTACCTGGCGCTGACGCCGGTGCAGGGCCTGGAGAGCGAGGCCGACCGGGCCTTCGTCGCGCGGCAGTCGGGCGTGATCGTGCTCACCGGCCTGTGCGGGCTCGGCTTCGCGCTGGTGCTGTCGTGGCTCCTGGCGCGCCGCTGGTTCAGGCCCATCGACGAACTCACGCAGGCCGCGCAGGACGTGGCGCGCGGCCGGCTCTCCACCCGCGTCGCGGTGCAGGGCTCCGACGAACTGGCGCTGCTGGGCCGCACCTTCAACGACATGGCGCAGCGCCTGGACACGATGGAGGCCTCGCGCCGCGCCTGGCTGGCCGACGCGGCCCACGAGCTGCGCACGCCGCTGGCCGCCATGCGCGCGGAAATCGAGGCGCTGCAGGACGGCGTGCGCACCTTCGACGAGCGCACCGCGCTGCGGCTGCACCGGCAGGTGATCCGCCTGGGCCAGCTGGTCGACGACCTGCGCAGCAGCATGCGCGAGCCGCAGAGCGACCTGCTCGCGACCACCGTGTTCCCGCTCTCGCTGCTGAAGGAAGCGCTCGACCACACCCGCGACCGCTTCGACGCGCGCAACATCACGGTGGACCGCCGCGCGGTGGACCGCATCGGCGCCTCCGCGCAGCCCGTGATCGAGGGCGACGCGCACCGGCTGCACCAGGTCTTCATGAACCTGCTGGAGAACGCGCTGGCCTACACCGACGAGGGCGGCGAGCTGCGCATCGACGTCATCGTCGAAGGCGCGTGGACGGGCAACCGCCTCACGCTGGTGTTCGACGACAGCGCGCCAGGCGTGCCCGAGTCCGAGCTGCCGCGCCTGTTCGACCGCCTCTTCCGCGGCGAGAGCTCTCGCAGCCGCGAACACGGAGGCTCCGGGCTCGGCCTTTCCATCTGCCGCGCGACCGTCGAGGCACATGGCGGCACCATCGACGCGTCGGCCTCGCCACTGGGCGGCCTGCGCCTGACCATCACCCTTCCACTGGCAGCAATGTCATGACACGCATCGTCATCGTCGAAGACGAAACCGACATCGCCTCGGTGGTGCAGGACTACCTGCGCCACGCGGGCTACGACACCGAACTCTTCACCGACGGGCAGAGCGCGCTCGAAAGCATCGTCGCCTCGCCGCCCGGCCTCACGCTGCTGGACATCATGCTGCCGCGTCTCGACGGCATCGAGGTGCTGCGCCGCGCGCGCGAACACACGGCGCACCCGATCATCATGCTGACCGCGCGCATCGAGGAAGTCGACCGGCTGCTGGGCCTGGAGCTAGGTGCCGACGACTACGTGTGCAAGCCCTTCTCGCCGCGCGAGCTGGTGGCGCGGGTGCGCGCCGTGCTGCGCCGCACCGCGCCGGGCCTCGCGCAGGGAGCGTCCCCGCAGGGCGACGCGCCGGGGCTGGTGCTGGACGACGTGCACTGGCGTGCCTCGCTCGAAGGCACGCCGCTGAACCTCACGCGGCGCGAATTCGGGCTGCTGCAGGTGCTCTCGCGGCACCCGGGGCGCATCTTCTCGCGCGCCCGCCTGCTCGAACTGGCCTACGACGACACGGTGGACGTGACCGAACGCGCCATCGACAGCCACGTGAAGAACCTGCGCCGCAAGCTCGGCGTGGTGACGCCGGAGCACGACTGGATACGGTCGGTGTACGGCGTCGGTTTCGCCTGGGAAGCACCGGCGGAGGCGAAGGACTGAGCGCGCGTTCTCGCGCACCCTTCTCGCCCACTTACTGGTACGCCGCCAGCTCCTGCTTCGCAATCGCGTTGCGATGCACCTCGTCGGGGCCGTCGGCCACGCGCAGGTGGCGCTCGTAGGCGTAGAAGTGCGTGAGCAGCGTGTCCTGGCTCAGGCCCATCGCGCCGAAGGCCTGCATGGCCCAGTCGACCACCTTCACGCAGTTGTTGGGCGTGAGCACCTTGATCATCGCGATCTCCTTGGCGGCGACCTTGTTGCCCACGGTGTCCATGCGGTAGGCGGCGTTGAGCACCATCCAGCGCGACTGCTCGATGAGCATGCGCGACTCGGCGATGCGCTCGCGCCACACGCCCTGCTCCGACAGCGGCTTGTGGAAGGCGGTGCGCGACACGAGGCGCTGGCACATCATCTCCAGCGCGGCCTCGGCCATGCCGATGGCGCGCATGCAGTGGTGGATGCGGCCGGGGCCAAGGCGGCCCTGCGCGATCTCGAAGCCGCGGCCCTCGCCGAGCAGGATGTTCTCGACCGGCACGCGCACGTTCTCGAACACGATCTCGGGGTGGCCGAAGGGCGGGTCGTACACGCCGAGCAGCGCCATGTCGCGCACGATGGTCACGCCGGGCGTGTTCTTCGGCACGAGGATCATCGACTGCTGCCTGTGGCGGTCGGCGTTGTCGGGGTCGGTTTTGCCCATGAGCACGAAGACTTCGCAGCGCTCGTTCATCGCGCCGGTGATGTACCACTTGCGGCCGTTGATGACGTACTCGTCGCCCTCGCGGCGGATGCTGCAGCGGATGTTGGTGGCGTCGCTGGAGGCCACCTCGGGCTCGGTCATCGCGAAGGAGGAGCGGATCTCGCCGGCCAGCAGCGGCTTGAGCCAGCGTTCCTGCTGCGCCTTGGTGCCGTAGCGCGCCAGCACTTCCATGTTGCCGGTGTCGGGCGCGGAGCAGTTGAAGATCTCGGAGGACCAGTAGCGCCGGCCCATGATCTCGCACAGCGGCGCGTACTCGACGTTGCTCAGGCCGGGGCCGTGCTCCGACTCGGGCAGGAAGAGGTTCCACAGTCCGCGCTCGCGCGCCTTGGCCTTGAGGCCGGCCATCATCGGCAGCTCGGCGTACGGCCGGCCGGCGCGGGCGTTGGCGGCGAGTTCCTCCTCGTGGCGCTTCTCGTTGGGGTAGACGTACTCGTCCATGAACCTGAGCAGTTCCTCCCGCAGCGCGATCACCCGGGGCGTGAATTCGAAATGCATGGTGCGTCCTTCAGCAAGAGTCGGTGTTGTGCATGTGCGCCTTGAAGGTACGTTGCGCGCGGCGTTTCGCACGGTCTTCAGGGTGACAGCGCGGGGCCGGTGCTGTCACCTTGGCAGCAGCGGCCGGCGCGACAATGGGTGCATGACAGCCAGCCCCACGCACGACACGCCCCCCTCCGCACAGCCACGCCCCGTGCGCATGGCGGCCACCCTCATCGTGCTGCGCGACGCAAGTGCCGGCCTGGAAGTGCTGATGCTGCGGCGTGCCGAGAAGGCCAACGACCAGAACAGCGGCGCGAGCGTGTTCCCGGGCGGTGTGATCGACGCGCACGACCGCGGCCTGCACGGCTGCTGCAGCGGCCTCGACGACCGGGCCGCGAGCGAACGGCTCGAAGTGCCCGAAGGCGGCCTCGACTACTACGCAGCGGCGATCCGCGAATGCTTCGAGGAAGCCGGGCTTCTGTTCGCGACCGACTCCACTGGACAACTGGTGACGCTCGACGGCCTGCCTCCAGGCCAGCTCGCCGAGATGCGCCATGCGGCGGAGCAAGGCACCGACGCGCTGCTGTCGCTGTGCGCGCGGCACGGCTGGCAGCTCGCCGCGGACCGGCTCGCGTACTTCTCGCACTGGCTCACGCCGCCGGGAATGCCGCGCCGCTTCGACACCCGCTTCTTTCTCGCGGCCATGCCCGAGGCGCAGAGCGTGCAGCCCGACGGACGCGAGACGGTCGAGCACATGTGGCTGCGTCCCGCCGATGCCGTGGACCCGGCACGCGGGCTCAAGCTGATGAACGTGACGCGCCGCATCCTGCTGGAACTCGCGCGGTTCGAAAGCGTGGGCGAGCTCATGGCGCATGCGCGCGGCCTGAAGCACATTCCGCGCGCGATGCCGCGGCTGGCGGACGGTCCGAAGGGACGGCGGCCGGTGAACATGGAGGAGCCTTCGTACGAGGAAGTCGGCTTTGTCGATCCCGATGGCGAAGGCGGCGGCCGCTACGCGCACGAGGCCGGACTGGCGATGCGGCTTTCTGCGCGGGTGCTGCGGGTGACCGGAGAAGCCGGCGACGGATCGGGAACGCTGGTGCACAGCTACTTCGTGGGAACGGCGGGCGGCGATTGCGCCTTGATCGACGCATCGCCCGCGGGCCCCGCGCATGCCGAGGCGCTTGCCTCCGCCGCGCCGGGACGCGTGCGATGGCTCCTGTCGACGCGGGCGGCTTCCGATGCAGGCACCGTGGTACTGGCACCGGGCGAGCAGATCAGCGTCGGCGACGCGACGCTGCGCGTGCTGCCGGACGATGGCGATGCGCAGTCGCGCCGGTTCCTGCTGGTCGAGGAAGGCATGCTGTTCGCGGGCACTTCCGATGCGCCCACGGCCGACGACGAACAGGTGCGGTGGATCGCGCCGCGCCACGGATTCCTGCGCAGCCGGCGCTGACCACCCCGCAGCGCCTCATCCCGCCACATGGCCGTGGCATGCATCGTGCAAGATCGGCCCATCATGCTTCCCCTGTCTCCCGACGCGCTGCGCCAGCGGCTGCGGTCTTTCGCCTCTCGCGCGCAGCCCGTGCGCATCCTTCTCACCCTCGGCAGCCTCATGGCGGGCTGCGCCTGGAGCGGCCACGCCGATGCGGTGATCCCCCTCTTCCTCGGTGCCATCGCCAGCGCGCTCGCCGAGACCGACGACAGCTGGCGCGGCAGGCTGCGTGCGCAGGTGGTCACGCTGGCCTGCTTCGCGGCCATCGCGTTCGCGGTGGAGGCGGCCTTCGGCATGCCGCTGCTGTTCATCGCCGGGCTCGCGCTCGCGGCCTTCTGGCTCACCATGCTCGGCGCCGTGGAGGCGCGCTACAAGGCGATCGCGTACGCGACGCTGATCCTCGCGATGTACGCCACGCTGGGCATCGAGAACATGGGCGCGCACGGCGTGGCGCATCGCGGCCGCGAGCCCCTGCTGCTGGTGGCGGGCGCCGCCTGGTACGGCGTGTTCTCTGTACTGTGGTGCGCGGCCTTTCCGGCGCAGCCCGTGCAGGCGCGACTGGTGACGCTGTTCACGGTGCTGGGCAACTACGTGCGCTTCAAGGCGTCGCTCTTCGAGCCGCTGCGCGGCATCGACATAGAGCGCAAGCGGCTCGCGCTCGCGCAGCTCAATGCCGAGGTGGTGACGGAGCTCAACGCGGCCAAGGAGAGCATCTTCCGCCGCATCGGCGCGCGGGCACCTACTGGGCGCATCTCGCGCTACCGGGGGCTTTACCTGATCGCGCAGGACGTGCACGAGCGCGCCAGTTCCTCGCACGACGACTACAACGCGCTGGCCGATGCCTTCTTCCACAGCGACCTGCTCTACCGCTGCCAGCGCGTGCTGGGCCTGCAGGGGTTGGCCTGCCAGCGGCTGGCCGATTCGGTGGAGCGGCGCGAGCCCTTCGAGGTGGGAACGGAAACCGTGCAGGCACTGGCCGATCTGCGCAGCGCCATCGAGCACGAACGCGCGCGGGCCGGCACACCCGAGCGGCTGGTGCTGCTGGCCTCGGTGGAGGCGCTGGCGCGCAATCTCGCGCTGCTCGACGGCCAGCTCGCGGGGGCCAGCCAGCCTTCGGCGCGCGCGGGCCGCACGGAGATGGGTTTGTTCGACCGCTCGCCACGCTCCTGGCGCGACGCGGTGGAGCGGGTGCGGCGGCAGCTCACGGTGCGATCGCCGCTCTTCCGGCATGCGCTGCGGTTGTCGATCGCGCTGGTGGCGGGCTACGGGGTGATGCATGTCATCCACCCGGCGCAGGGCTACTGGATCCTGCTGACCACGCTCTTCGTCTGCCAGCAGACGTATGGCGACACCATCGCGCGCATGGGGCAGCGCATTGCCGGCACCGCCCTCGGCGTGGTGGCGGGCTGGGCGCTGCTGCAGCTCTTTCCGCAGCCGCTGGTGCAGTCGGTGCTCGCGGTGATCGCGGGGGTGCTCTTCTTCGCGACCCGCGCCACGCGCTACCTGCTGGCCACCGCATCGATGACGCTGCTGGTGCTGATGTGCTTCAACCAGGTCGGCGACAGCGGCGTGCTGCTGGTGCCGCGGCTGGTCGACACCGCCATCGGCAGCGCCATCGCCGGGCTGGCGGTGCTGCTGGTGCTGCCTCACTGGCAGGCCCGCCGCATCAACGAGCTCGCGGCGGCCGCCATGCGCGGCCACGCGGGCTATCTGCGGCAGATCGTCGGCCAGTACCGCACCGGCGCGCGCGACCACCTCGACTACCGGCTGGCGCGGCGCAACGACCACAACGCGGATGCGGCGCTGTCCACCGCCGTGTCGGACATGTTCCGCGAGCCGGGCTACGTGAGGCCGCGCGCGGGGGTGGCGCTGCGCTTCCTGATCCGCTCGCACACGCTGCTGAGCTACCTGTCGGCGCTCGGCGCGCACCGGGCCGCGCTCCCCGATTCGGCCCAGATGGCGGTGCTGCATGCCTCTGCCGAGGGGGCGATCGCGGCGCTGGAGGCGCTGGCGACCAGGCTGGAAAAGGGCGTGGCGGATGCAACAGGCGGCACGGAAGATGAAGCCGCAGCGCGGGCCGCGCTGGCACAGGCCACAGCCGAAGACGGGGAAAGCAGCGACCCGCAGGCGCGAACTTTCCATACCGAACTCGGTCTGATCTGGCTGCAGATAGACGCCCTGCGCACCCACGCAAGCGAATGGCTGCAGCCCGAAGGCGGTGATACGACGACCGCGCCAGCCTGAGGAACATCCATGCGATCCGGTCGGTTGAAACCGCCGCCGCGAAGAAAGGCCCGGCGCGGCAGGTAAAATACCCCTACATGTCCCGCTGGTTTGCCGCTACCGTCCTCGCAATCATGTTGTCCTGCTACGGCTTCGCCGTGCTTGCCCACAACATGCTCGGTGCCGGCCATTCGCATGCCGAACCACAGGCGGCACAGGCGACCCAGACGCTGATCGTCAGCGTCGCTTTCTCAGACATCTCCGATCTCTCCGAAGCCAGGAAGCCGGCAGGCGATGCCGACAAGGCATCGGACGACGCCCTCTCCATCGATGAAGCCGGCTCTGAACACGCCGAGCTGGTCGATGCACGCAATGGCGCGCCCGCGCTGCTGCGCTTCACGGAACAGCCGCCGAAACTCGGCCTGACCACGATCGTCTCGCCGTTCCTGGCGCGACCCAAGCGGCCACCCCGCGCCGCGTCCCTCGTCGCCTAGGCCCCAAAAGCCTTCGCGACCGGGAGCCGCCATGGCTCCCGCTCCCCTGTTGTGACCAGGGCCGGCCGCCATCGGGCGGCACCCGCATCGCAACCGCCGCTACCTGATCTCTCTCATTCACGGCCCTGTGCCCCTTTGCGCGCGCCATCCAGTGCGCGCACCCGGCGCCGGTCCAGCTTCAAGGAATCAACACAGAATGAACAACAGCCCTACCACCTATCACGACGGCATCGAGCTGCCGATCGCCTCGCCGCAGGAGCGCAACCGCGTCCTGCGCAACACCTACTGGCTGCTCGCGCTGTCGATGCTGCCGACCGTGCTCGGCGCCTGGATCGGCGTCTCCACCGGCTTCTCGCGCGCCATGTCGCCGGGCATCGGCCTGATGGTCTTCCTCGGCGGCGCCTTCGGCTTCATGTACGCCATCGAGAAGACGAAGGAGTCGGCCGCCGGCGTGCCGGTGCTGCTGGCCTTCACCTTCTTCATGGGCCTGATGCTGTCGCGCCTGGTCGGCACCGTGCTCGGCCTGGCCAATGGCGCCAGCCTGGTGATGACGGCCTTCGCCGGCACCGGCGCGATCTTCTTCGGCATGGCCACGCTGTCGTCGGTCATCAAGCGCGACCTGTCGGCCATGGGCAAGTGGCTCTTCATCGGCGCCATCCTGCTGCTGGTGGCGGGCATCGCCAACTTCTTCATCAAGTCGAGCGCGCTGATGATGACGCTGTCGGTCCTGGCCATCGGCATCTTCTCGGCCTTCATCCTGCACGACCTCAAGCGCGTGAAGGACGGCCTGGAGACCAACTACATCTCCGCCACGCTGGGTGTGTATCTCAGCATCTACAACGTCTTCCAGTCGCTGCTGGCCCTGCTGGGCATCGCCGGCGGCCGGGACGAGTGATTCCCCACGAAGGAAGAAAAGGAAGGAACATCCCATGCGTCTCACCACCAAAGGCCGCTTCGCGGTCACCGCGATGATCGACATCGCCCTTCATGGGCGTTCGGGCCCCGTCACGCTGGCTTCGATCAGCCTGCGCCAGCGCGTGTCGCTGTCGTACCTGGAGCTGCTGTTCGGCAAGCTGCGCCGCGCCAGCCTGGTCGAATCGACCCGCGGCCCGGGCGGCGGGTATTCGCTCAGCCGCAAGGCGGCCGAGATTTCCGTGGCCGACATCGTCCTCTCGATCGAGGACCACGATGCCGAAACCACCCGCCAGCGCGATGCCGACGCGCCGGGCGAGGCCGGCCGCTGCGAGATCGACGAACTCTGGGCCACCGTGAATCTGCGGGCGGTCGAGTTCCTCAAGTCGATCTCGCTGCAGAGCCTGGTCGACGAGCAGAAGGCCAAGGGTGTGCAGGCGGCGGTTCGCAGCGAAGTGCGGCGTTCGCCCAGCGGCCAGCCCGCCACGCGCAAGCCCTTCGTCGTCGACGCGCCGAACTCGGTGTTCGCGCTGGGACGGCGACAGCAAAGCGCCAGCTAGCTCCGAGCCAGCCAGCCCGCCCGGCCCATGCGGCAGGGCCCGTTGCCACGGATCGACGTGGCGGCGGGCTCTCGCCCGCATGGGCTTTTTTCGTTGGCTTCCCCAAGGAAGCCTCAGGAACCCTTCATGTTGCGACGCAACACGGCAGGCAGAATGCACCACAACAGTGCAAATCAACACAGACGCGCGACCCGGGCGATCCCGGCTCGCGCCGCAGCGCGTTTCCGGACGGCCATGACTTTCAAGCTTCTGCTTCTACCCTTTTCCCTGCTCGTGCTCGCCGCGTGCGGCGCCCGGCAGGCCCCTCAAACCGAGACCGCGCCGCCCGAAGTCGGCGTGATGGCGATGCACGCGGGCGATGTGCCCGTGCACACCGAGCTTTCGGGCCGCACGGCCGCGTTCCGCGTGTCCGAGGTGCGCCCGCAGGTCAACGGCATCGTGCGCAAGCGCCTGTTCGAGGAAGGCAGCATGGTCCGCGCGGGCCAGGTGCTGTACGAGATCGAGCCCGGCCCCTTCGAAGCGGCGCACGAGCAGGCGCAGGCCGCGCTCGCGACCGCGCAGGCCGGTATCGCGAGCCTGCGCGGCAAGGCCGAGCGATTCGGCGAACTGGTGAAGGCCAATGCCGTGAGCAGGCAGGAGCACGAGGAGGCGCAGGCCGCGCTCGTGCAGGCGCAGGCCGGCGTGAAGGCCGCGCAGGCTGCCCTGAAGGCGGCGCGCATCAACCTCGAATTCACGCGCATCGAGGCGCCCATCTCGGGCCGCATCGGCCGCTCCAGCGTGACCGAGGGCGCGCTGGTGGCGCCGGGCCAGGCCACGGCGCTGGCGACGATCCAGCGCATCGACCCGATCTATGTCGACGTGGTGCAGTCCAGCCTCGAACTCACGCGGCTCAAGCGCCGCTTCATCTCGGGCGACATGGCGCCTGCGAGCACGCGCGTGAGCCTGCGCATGGAAGACGGCCTGCCCTACCCGCACGCCGGCACCCTGAAGTTCACGGAAGTGGCGGTCGACGCCGCGACCGGCTCGGTCACGCTGCGCGCGGAGTTTCCGAACCCGCAGGGGCTGCTGCTGCCCGGCATGTACGTGCGCGCGCAGGTCGAGGCCGGCGTCGAACGGCAGGCCGTGCTCGCGCCGCAGCGCGGCGTGGCGCGCAGCGACAAGGGCGAGCCGACCGCACTGGTGGTGGGCAAGGACGACAAGGTCGAACTGCGCGCGCTCGAAGTGCGCGGCGCCTCGGGCGACCAGTGGATCGTGACCGGTGGCCTGCGCGAAGGCGACCGGCTCGTGGTCGACGGCCTGCAGCGCGCGCACCCGGGCGACAAGGTGAAGCCGGTACCGGTATCGGCGGCGCCGACGCCCGCCTCGGCCGACTGAAGACAAGACAACACCCGTGATAGCCAACTTCTTCATCCAGCGGCCCGTGTTCGCATGGGTCATCGCCATCCTGATCATGCTGGCCGGCGGCGTGGCCATCCGCACGCTGCCGGTCTCGCAGTACCCGGACATCGCGCCGCCCACCGTCGTGGTCTCGGCCAACTACCCCGGCGCCTCGGCGCAGGCGGTGGAAAGCAGTGTCACGCAGGTGCTGGAGCAGCAGCTCAAGGGCATCGACGGGCTGCTGTATTTCAAGTCGACGAGCAGCTCGGCCGGCTGGGCCGAGATCGCCGTCACCTTCCGCCAGGGCATCAACCCCGACACCGCCCAGGTGCAGGTGCAGAACAAGGTCAGCCAGGCCACCAGCCGCCTGCCGCAGGCGGTGCAGCAGCAGGGTGTGACGGTTGCGAAGTCGCAGAACAACTTCCTGCTGATCGTCGCGCTCTACGACCAGACCGACCGCCGCACCGACACCGACGTGGCCGACTGGATGGCGAGCAACCTGCGCGATCCCATCAGCCGCGTCGACGGCGTGGGCTCGGTGCAGGCCTTCGGCGCTTCGTACGCGATGCGCATCTGGCTCGATCCGCACCGGCTCGCGAGCTACCAGCTGATGCCCTCTGACGTGACCGCCGCCATCGCCGCGCAGAACACGCAGGTGTCGGTCGGCGAGATCGGCGCGCGGCCCTCGCCCGCGAAGCAGCAGCTCACCGCCACCGTGACGGCCCTGTCACGGCTGCAGACGCCGGAGCAGTTCCGCGACATCGTGCTGAAGACGCAGGCCGACGGCGCCGTGGTGCGCCTGGGCGACGTGGCGCGCGTGGAGATGGGCAGCGAGTCGTATGCCGAGACCACGCGCCTGAACGGCCACCCCGCCGCAGGCGCCGCGATCATGCTGGCGCCCGGCGCCAACGCGCTGACCACCGCCAGCGCGGTGAAGGCTCGCATCGCCGAGATGGAGCCCTCGCTGCCCGCCGGCCTGCGCGTGGCCTACGCCGAGGACACGACGCGCTTCGTGAAGATCTCGATCAGGTCGGTCATCAAGACGCTGCTGGAGGCCATCGCGCTGGTGGTGGTCGTCATGTACCTGTTTCTGCAGAACTGGCGCGCCACGGTCATCCCGGCCATCACCGTGCCGGTGGTGCTGCTGGGCACCTTCGGCGTGCTCGCGGCCTTCGGGTATTCGATCAACGTGCTCACGCTCTTCGGCATGGTGCTGGCCATCGGCCTGCTGGTGGACGACGCCATCGTGGTGGTGGAGAACGTCGAGCGCGTGATGCACGAGGAAGGGCTGGACCCGAAGGCCGCCACCATCAAGTCGATGCAGGAAATCACCGGCGCGCTGGTGGGCATCGCGGTGGTGGTTTCGGCGGTGTTCCTGCCGATGGCCTTCTTCGGCGGCTCCGTGGGCGTGATCTACCGGCAGTTCTCGGTGACCATCATCGCGTCGATGGCGCTGTCGGTGGTGGTGGCCATCGTGCTGATCCCTGCGCTGTGCGCGCGCTTCCTGCGTGCGAGCGATGCGCCGCGCACGCGCGGTTTTCTGGGCGCATTCAACCGCCGCTTCGACGCCGCGCAGGGCCGCTACGTGGGCCTGCTGGGCCGCATCCTGCGCAAGCCGCTGCGCTTCGCGGCCGTGTACGCGGCCATCGTGGCCGGCATGGGCCTGCTGTACCTCGGCCTGCCCGGCGGCTTCCTGCCCGAGGAAGACCAGGGCAGCGTGATGGTGCAGCTCACGCTGCCGGCGGGCTCCACCATTGGCCGCACCGATGCGGTGAACCGCATGGTCGAGAGGCACTTCCTCGAAACCGAGAAGGACACGACCGACACCATCTTCACGCTCTCGGGCTGGAGCTATGGCGGCTCGGGGCAGAACATGGGCATGGCTTTCGTTTCGCTCAAGGACTGGTCCGAGCGCGGCCATGCCGACCAGCGCGCCCAGGCCATCGTCGAGCGTGCCGGCACGGCGCTGGGCAGGCAGCAGCGCGACGCCGAGGTCTACGGCATGGTGCCGCCGCCCATCGAGGGGCTGGGGCAGTCGAACGGCTTCGAGTTCTGGCTGCAGGACACCTCGGGCATGGGCGCGCAGAAGCTGGTGCAGGCGCGCGAGTCATTGCTGCGCGACGCGGGCAAGGACACGCGGCTGCAATCGGTGCGCGCCAACAGCGTGGCCGGCACGCCGCAGTTGCAGATCGACATCGACCAGCTCAAGGCCTCGGCCCTGCGGCTGTCGCTGGACGACGTGAACACCACGCTGGGCATCGCCTGGGGCGGCAGCTACGTCAACGACTTCATCGACCGCGGCCGCGTCAAGCGCGTGTACGTGCAGGCCGACGCACCCTACCGCTCCGACCCGGACGACATCCG
>Ga0209565_1001051_pt1 | contig 13918 bp, 6 predicted proteins | sample Araplaol_mTSA_r2_2_FD_184283 | JGI IMG/M metagenome (GOLD analysis project Ga0209565, IMG submission 184283) | Arabidopsis root microbial communities from North Carolina, USA - plate scrape MF_Col_mTSA_r2 (SPAdes) (version 3) | ecosystem: Host-associated > Plants > Roots > Endosphere | place... | reverse complement strand
GGCGCTGGAACATGAGACGCCGCAGGTGCTGGTGTCGGACATCCGCATGCCGGGCGACTCCGGCCTCGACTTGCTGCAACTGGTGAAGCAGCGCCATCCCGGCCTGCCGGTGATCATCATTACCGCTTTCTCGGACCTGGACTCCGCCGTGGCGGCCTTCCAGGGCGGGGCGTTTGAATACCTGGCCAAGCCCTTCGATATCGACAAGGCGGTGGAGCTGATCCGCCGCGCGCTGGACGAAAGCCTGCGCGAATCGAGCATCGAATCCGGGCCGGCGGATACGCCGGAAATCCTGGGCCAGGCGCCGGCCATGCAGGAAGTCTTCCGCGCCATCGGCCGCCTGTCACAATCGAACGTGACGGTGCTGATCACCGGCGAATCCGGCACCGGCAAGGAACTGGTGGCACGCGCGCTGCACAAGCACAGCCCGCGCGCGGACCAACCCTTCATCGCCATCAATACGGCAGCGATTCCGAAGGACTTGCTGGAATCCGAACTGTTCGGCCATGAGCGCGGCGCCTTTACCGGCGCGCAGACCACGCGCCGCGGCCGCTTCGAGCAGGCTGAAGGCGGCACGCTGTTCATGGACGAAATCGGCGACATGCCGTTCGACCTGCAAACGCGCCTGCTGCGCGTGCTGTCGGACGGGCACTTCTACCGCGTCGGCGGCCACTCGCCGCTGAAGGCCAATGTGCGCGTGATTACGGCGACGCACCAGAACCTCGAACAGCGCGTGCGCGACGGTTTGTTCCGCGAGGACTTGTACCACCGCCTGAACGTGATCCGGCTGCGCCTGCCCAGTTTGAGGGAGCGGCGCGAGGATATCCCCATTCTGGTGCGCCACTTCCTGGTGCAAAGCGCACGCCAGCTGGGCGTGGAAGCCAAGCGCATGAGCGACTCGACGCTGGTCTTCCTGCAGCAGCTCGAGTTGCCGGGCAATGTGCGGCAATTGGAAAACCTGTGCAACTGGATCACCGTGATGGCGCCGGGCCAAACAGTGGAAGTGAAAGACCTGCCGCTGGAGCTGACGCAAGGGCAGGAGAGCGCCATCCATGCCGCCGCGCCGGCCGCAGTCGAATCGGCGATGCCGCAGCACCACGGCACCGTGCAGCCGCTGGCGCCGCCCGCGCTGGCTGCGTCGCCGGAAGGATGGCTCAGCCTGCTCGAGCTGCAGGCTGCGGGCATGCTGAGCAGTGGACAGCAGGACGTGATGGACGTGCTGGGCCGCCAGTTTGAATCGGCCCTGATCCGCACGGCGCTGAAGTACACGCACGGGCGCAAGAACGATGCCGCGATCCGCCTCGGCATCGGGCGCAATACCATCACGCGCAAGATTGCCGAACTGGGGATCGACGGCGCCAAGGACGACTAACCCCAATCATCGTCAAAAAGGGGACGTAACACATTTTCTGCCGCAGCGGAAAATGTGTTACGTCCCCTTTTTTTCTTGCTATGCTGCGGGCTTGGAAATTTGAGGAGCCTGCATGCTGATTAACTGCGTCGCCTACCAGGATGGGCGCAAGCTGGCTGATATCCCGGTAGAGGACATCAGCGATTACGTGGCGCGAGAAGACGCCTTCGTCTGGGTCGCCCTGCGCGACGCCACCCGCGACGAACTCGAAACGATGCAGGAGGAATTCGGCCTGCACGAACTGGCGGTGGAAGACGCCGGCCGGGGCCAGCAACGCCCCAAGATCGAAGAATACGGCGACTCCCTGTTCGTGGTCGTGAAGATGCTCGAACTGCGCGAAGAAGAGCTGCACGTCGGCGAAGTCGACATCTTCGTCGGCCCCAACTACGTGCTGTCCAACCGTTCCAATTCCACCAAGGACTTCCTCGGCGTGCGCGCCCGCGCCGAGCGCGAGCCGCACCTGCTGCAGCAGGGCGCCGGCTTCGTGCTGTACGCCCTGATGGATGCGGTGGTCGACCGCTACTTCCCGATCGTCGATTCGTTCGAGATGGAACTGGAAAAGATCGAGGAGCGCATCTTTATCCAGGGCTCGCAGCGTGACAACATCGAGCGGCTGTACGAACTCAAGCGCAAAGTCATGACGGTGCGCCATACCGTCGCTCCCTTGCTTGATGCAATTGGCAAGCTGCATGGCGGCCGCGTGCCTGCGGTCTGCAGCAATACCCAGGAATATTTCCGCGACGTCCACGACCACTTGCTGCGAATCAACTCCGCCCTCGATACCATGCGCGAGACCATCGCCACCGCGATCCAGGTCAACCTGTCGATGGTGGCGCTGGAAGAGGGCGAGGTCAACAAGCGACTGGCGGCCTGGGCTGCGATCTTTGCCGTGCTGACCGCCTTTGCCGGCCTGTGGGGCATGAATTTCAAGCACATGCCCGAGCTGGACTGGCGCTTTGGCTACCCGGCCGCGCTGACCCTGATGGCTGTTGTTTGCGGTGCATTGTATCGACGCTTTAAGAAGGTAGGCTGGCTATAGCGGTATATAATTTACAATAAACAACCTCTAGTGGGGCTGGGCATGGTGGATGACGCAATGTTGTTCGACGATGATGAGACGCCAGCCCCGGTCGCGGCCCTCCCGCCCTGGGAAATCCTGATCGTTGATGACGAGCAAGCAGTGCACCAGGTCACGGAGCTGGTGATGGCGGACTTCGAGTTCGACGGCCGCCCCGTCCACTTTTCGCATTGCTATTCCGGTGCCGAAGCGCGCGCGCGCTTGTCGCGGCCGGGCCAATTTGCCCTGATCCTGCTCGACGTGGTGATGGAATCCGAGCACGCCGGGCTGGAGCTGGTGCGCTACATCCGCGAGGAGCTGGGCGACCGCAATGTGCGCATCGTGCTGCGCACCGGCCAGCCGGGCCAGGCGCCGCAGGCGCTGGTGCTGAAGACCTATGACATCAACGATTACCGTGAAAAGACCGAGCTGACGCATGCCAAGCTCAGTACGGTGTTCTATTCCGGCCTGCGCGCCTACCGCGACCTGATGCGCCTGGAGCGCGCCCGCCTTGGCTTGCGCCGTTCGATCGACGCCATCACCCACGTCTGCGATTCGGACAACCTGCGCCACTTCTGCTCGGCCGTGCTGGAGCAGGCCTCCGCCTTGCTGGGGCGCCAGGCGGAGGGCGTATGCGCCAGCCGCCTGAATGCTTACGCCGCGGCGCGCCAGCCGGGCCGCCTGCAGGTACTGGCCGTGACCGATGCCTATGCCGACCTGGCTCTGGAGGAAACCCTGGATCATTTGCCGGCACCGGTGCGCGACGCTTTCCTGCGCTGCATGGCCGAGCAGGCCGATCACTACGGGCCGCTGTACTACGCCTGCTATTACCGCACGCGCGACGGCAACGAGAGCCTGCTCTACATGTCGTTCAGCGAGCCGCTGGAGGACGAAGAGCGCGAGCTGCTCGGCCTGTTTTCCGCCAACGTCGCCATTACTTATGAGCGGCTGCTGGCACGCGAGGAACTGGAAGCGACGCAGGATGCCATCATCCATATCCTGGGCGAGGCGCTGGAAAGCCGCTCGGCCGCTTCCGGCGGCCACGTCGAGCGCGTCGGCGAAATCGCAGCCATGCTGGGGGCGGCGGTCGATATGCCGGACAACGCGGTACGCCAGCTGCGCCAGGCGGCGCCGCTGCATGACATCGGCCATGCCGGCATCCCGGACCACATCCTCAACCTGCCTGGCCCGCTCGATGCGGCCCAGCGCACGCGCATGCAGGGCCACAGCGATATCGGCTGGCACATGCTGTCCTCGTCAAGCCAGCCGGTATTGCAGCTTGCCGCGCGCATCGCGCACGAGCACCACGAGCGCTGGGATGGCGCCGGCTATCCGCAAGGCTTGCAGGGCGCCGATATCAGCCTGGCCGCGCGCATCACGGCGCTGGCCGATTTTGTCGATGCCATGGTGAGCCCGCGCAGCTATCGCCCGGCGCACTCGCTGCAGCGTGCACTGGACGAGGTACGCGAGGGCAGCGGCAGCCGTTTCGATCCCGCGCTGGCCAACCTGCTGCTGCAGCACCAGGACGACCTGCGCGAGCTGTATCGCCGCCACCCACCCCATTAGGAGCACGGCCATGCAACTATTCGACGCCAACGACGCGCGCACCCTGGCCGAAGCGGCGTTGCGCTCGATCACGGATTCCACTGCGCGTGCGCGCGGCGACGAATTCTTCCGCGTGCTGGTGCGCGACCTGGCCGCGGCGCTGGAGGTGACCTATGTGATCGCCGGCCGCGTGATCGGCCTGCCCGACGGGCAGGAGGGCATTCGCACGCTGGCGGTATGGGGCGGCGAGGGATTCCTGCCCAATATGGAATACAGCCTGGAGCACACGCCCTGCCACAACGTCACCGACCAGACCATGTGTTTCCATGGCTGCGGCATCCAGCAGGACTATCCGCTCGATACTTTGCTGGTCGACATGAAGGCGGAAAGCTATGTCGGCATGCCGATGGTCGATACGGAAGGCAAGACGCTGGGCATCCTGTCGGCGATCGATACCAAGCCGATCGACGATAATAAGCGCTTGCTGGCGCTTTCGCTGCTGTCGATCTTCACCGCGCGTGCGGCGGCCGAACTACAGCACCAGGACCGCGAGCACCTGCTGGAGGAAAAAGTCTCGCGCCGCACCGAAGCCCTGCGCGCAGCCCAGGCCAGCCTGGTGGAGCAGGAAAAGCTGGCGGCGCTGGGCGCGCTGGTGGCCGGCGTGGCGCATGAGGTGAACACGCCGGTCGGCGTGGCGCTGACGGCGGCATCGGCCATGAGCAGCTATACGGCGCAGCTGGTGCAGGCGCTGGAGGCGCCGAAGGTGAGCCGCTCGGACCTGGTCAACCTGGCGTCACGCCTGAACGATGCGGCGGCCCTGATCGAGCAGAACCTGCATCGCGCGGCCGGCCTGATCGGCAATTTCAAGCAGCTGGCGGTGGACCAGGGCACCGAGCACGTGAGCACGCTGGCGCTGAAGGATTATGTGCAGGGCGTGGTGTCGGCGCACAGCCCGGAACTGCGCAAGGCCCGCATCCAGGTCGCAGTGGAGATGGACCATTTGCTGCGGCCACGGTTGCCGCCAGGGAAGTTCTCGCAGGTACTGTCCAACCTGCTGATGAATGCGGCGCGCCATGCCTATCCGGACGGGCAGGGCGGCACGGTGACGGTGCGCGCCAATGCAGCCGGCGACTGGCTGGAGATGGACTTCATCGACCACGGGGTCGGGCTGGCGCCCGGCGTGCGGGAGAGGATTTACGAGCCCTTCTTCACCACCAAGCGCGGGCAGGGCGGCTCAGGGCTTGGCATGCATATCGTCTACACCATCATGCAGCAGATGGGCGGCGCGGTGGAAGTTCACAGCAAGCCCGGTGCAGGCTGCCATTTCCACCTGCGCATGCCGTTCGAGGTCAAGTCTTGCCTGCCGCCTGCATCGACAGCGCAACAGCCTCCGCCACCTTGATGCCGTCCACGCCGGCCGACAGGATGCCGCCGGCATAGCCGGCGCCTTCGCCGGCCGGGAACAGGCCGCGCGTGTTCAGGCTTTGCAGGTCGTCGTTGTTGCGCTTGATGCGGATCGGCGACGAGGTGCGGGTTTCCAGGCCGGTCAGCACGGCATCATGCTTGAAGTAGCCCTTGACCTGCTTGTCGAAGGCCGGGAAGGCTTCGCGCAGCGCCACCACGGCATATTCCGGCAGGATGGTGCCCAGGTCGGTCCAGGTGATGCCCGGCTTGAAGGACGGCACTACCGCGCCCACGTCGCTGGAGGGGCGTCCCGCCACGAAGTCGCCCATCAGCTGGCCCGGCGCGTTGTAATTCGAGCCGCCCAGCACATAGGCCTTCTCTTCCAGCCGGCGCTGCAGTTCGATGCCGGCCAGCGGGTGGCCCGGGTAATCTTCCTCAGGGCTGATCGACACCACGATGGCGCTGTTGGCGTTGCGCTCGGCGCGCGAATACTGCGACATGCCGTTGGTCACCACGCGGCCCGGCTCCGATGCGGCGGCCACCACGGTGCCGCCCGGGCACATGCAGAAGCTGTACACCGCGCGGCCGTTGCTGGCATGGTGCACCAGCTTGTAGTCGGCCGCACCGAGGATGGGGTGGCCGGCGTTCGGGCCAAAGCGGCACTGGTCGATCAGCGATTGCGGGTGCTCAACACGGAAGCCGATGGAGAACGGCTTGGCTTCCACGTAGACCCCTCGCTGGTACAGGACCTGGAAGGTGTCGCGCGAACTGTGGCCGATGGCCAGCACCACATGGTTGGTTTCAATGTACTCGCCGCTGGCCAGGTGCAGGCCGCGCATCTGGCGCACGCCGCCTTCTTCCCGGATGTCAAAGTCGGTCACGCGCTGCTCGAAGCGGATCTCGCCGCCCAGGGCGATGATTTCCTCGCGCATGTTTTCCACCATCTTGACCAGGCGGAAAGTGCCGATGTGCGGCTTGCTGACGTAAATGATTTCTTCCGGGGCGCCGGATTTGACGAATTCGGTCAACACCTTGCGGCCATAGTGCTTGGGGTCGCTGATCTGGCTGTACAGCTTGCCGTCCGAGAAGGTGCCGGCGCCACCTTCGCCGAACTGCACGTTCGATTCAGGGTTCAGCACGCGCTTGCGCCAGAAACCGAAGGTATCCTTGGTCCGCTCGCGCACGGTCTTGCCGCGCTCGAGGACGATGGGCTTCAGGCCCATCTGGGCCAGGATCAGGGCTGCGAACAGGCCGCAGGGGCCCATGCCGATCACGACCGGGCGCGGCAGCTTGCCGTCGGCGTTGACGCCATGTGCCACAAACTTGTAGGCCATGTCCGGCGAGGGCATCAGGTGCTTGTCGTCGCTGCGCTTGGCCAGGATGCCGGCGTCGTCCGTGGTCTCGACGTCAACTGAATAGATTAGCGAGATGTTTGCCTTCTTTCGCGCATCATAGCTGCGTTTGTAGACAGTAAAGCCCAACATCTGCTCCGGTGAAATCTTCAGGCGGGCCAGGATGGCCTTGGCCAGTTCCGGTTCCTCGTGGTTGAGAGGGAGCTTGATTTCGTTCAGTCGCAACATGGTGGTCTTTCTCGGCAAGATGGGGCACGCAACGGGCCCAAAGGCGACATTCTACCTGCTTTCAATGGTTGTATTCACGCAACGCGGTTGCGGCTCGATACAAACGTTTACTGTACTTTACAGGGGAAGGATGCAATAGTTGATTGATTGCCCAGCTTGCTTATATGCAAGTTTGATTATCTCAAGTAATCATTCATTTGGCCTGCCGATTAATTCCGGTGGCCTGTCTAATTGTCGCCAATAATATCCGGCACAATGTCAGAATATTAATTTGCACACATTTTCACATATTCGTGAAAAACCCCTCTTCAATTGCAAATTTCTTCTAAACTCATTCGATTTTTACTCTTCTGTAGCGAAGTGTGCCGAACTACGTAATCCTACGCGGTAACGGTTTGGCACTGTTGTTTTTTGTCATATTGTTGGTGCTTTTATTGACATAGACAAGTTGGCTATGGTCTTATCCTACGCTGAAATCAATTGATGCAATTGACTTCGGTATCGCCTAAAAGGCGATCGAGTTTTTTTGGTTTAGTCGGGACAAACAAATATTTTAGGAACCAAAATGTTGAAAAAGACGATTCTTGTTCGTTCGCTGGCGGTGGCTTTCGGCGGTGCAGCCGTTGTAGCCGCCATGCCAGCCATGGCGCAGCAGCAGCCTGCCGAAAATGTCCAGCGCGTGGTCGTGACCGGCTCCCTGATCAGCCGTACCGACACTGAAACCGCTGCCCCGGTTCAAGTGCTGACCGCCCAGGACATCCAGCGTAGTGGCAAGACTTCGGTCGCCGAACTGCTGACCGACCTGGCCGCCAACGGCGCAGGTACCCTGGGCACCGGCTTCTCGGGCGCGTTTGCAAACGGTGCTACCGGCATTTCGCTGCGCGGCCTGACCGTCGGCGCAACCCTGGTGCTGGTCGACGGCCACCGCGTTGCCCCATATCCGCTGTCGGATGACTCGCAACGCTCCTTCGTCGACGTTTCGTCGATCCCGTTTGACGCCATCGACCACATCGACGTCCTGAAGAGCGGTGCATCGGCGACCTACGGTTCCGACGCTATTGCCGGCGTGGTCAACATTGTCCTGAAAAAGAACCTGAACGGCTCCCGCATCAACGTGGAAGGCGGTACCACCCAGCACGGCGGCGGCGAGACCAAGCGTGTTTCGTTCGGCACCGGCTACGGCGACCTGGACAGCGACGGCTACAATGCCTTCATCACCGCTGAATGGCGCCGCCAGGACGCGATCAAGGTTTCGGATCGCGACACCTACGACTGGGACAACCGTGACTGGCGCATGCGCGGTGGTAACGACATCCGCCTGGGCGCGCCTGTGGCCCGCATTAACCCTGTGACCGGCAAGCCAGTCAGCATCAACGGCTTCCTGACCGCAGCCAGCACCCCGTTCCTGTACACCCCAGGCACCGGCGGCGTGAACAACGCGGCAAACTTCCAGTTCCTGGATCCAAGCTGCAACTACAACAAGTACATGTCCAACGGTTGCACCCTGCGTGACACCTGGGGCAACATCCAGCCGAAGTCTGAAAACATCAACGTGCTGGCCGGCCTGACCAAGAAACTGGGCAACGACTGGGAACTGGGCCTGAAGGCTTCGCTGTTCCGCCGCGAAAGCACCAACAACCGTGGCGTGCCACCGATCTTCAACCCGATTTCGTTCGCTGGTAACACCACCCTGAACAACGGCGTGCTGACCGCTGGCGTCAACCGTATCCCTAGCACCCTGTTCGCAGCCGGTGCAGCAGTCGGCGGTGGCGGCATCGTCAACAACCTGGGCGCTCCAGCCCGCCTGTACGGCTACATCCCTGACGTCGACGGCACCAACACCCTGAACAACACTGCCAAGACCACCCGCTTCGCTGCCGACATCAAGGGCACGCTGGCAGGCTGGGACATCAACGGCGGCGTTGGCATGACCGAAGTCAAGACCGACATCAACTACAGCGGTTACATCGACCGTCCGACCCTGTACTCGGCACTGAACGCCGGCATCTTCAATGTCCTGGGTGGCAACAATCCAGCGATCATGGCTGCGGTTTCGCCTCGTTTCACCAACGAGCTGTCCTCCAAGCTGAACTATGCCGACCTGATCGGTTCCCGCGAACTGATGCAACTGGGCCAAGGTCCGCTGGCCCTGGCAGTTGGCGCCCACTGGCACAAGCGCAAGCAGAACTCGCCGCCAGCCGGTCCAACCATTACCGGTCAAGTGGCCAGCACCTCCGCCTTCGTGATCGGCGACGAAACCAACTCCGCAGTATTTGCTGAGTTGCAAGCGAACCCGCACAAGACCCTGGAAGCGCACGTGTCGGCTCGTTACGACAAGTACGACAGCTACGGCCACTCGTTCACCCCGGCAGCCAACTTCAAGTGGGCCCCAATGAAGCAGATCGGCTTCCGTGGCGGTATCGCTCGCGGTTTCCGTGCTCCTAACCCGGCTGAAGTGGGTAACGCAGGTTCGTTCTTCACCTTTAACGCGATTCCTGACCCGATCCTGTGCCCTGACGGCAAGACCACCACCGCAGGCAACGCGGTTACCCAGTGCGCGATCAACCCACCGTACGTTCAGATCACCAACAAGGATCTGGAGCCTGAGAAGTCCAAGTCGTACAACCTGGGCATCATCCTGGAGCCGGTCAAGGACCTGAACGCGACCTTCGACTACTACAACATCGAAGTGAAGAACCAGATCGTGACCGCAGCGGGCAACCTGCCTGGCTTCGTACCGACCTTCGTGCGCGTACCACCGACCCCGATGGATATCTCGGACGGCGCCGGCGGCACCTTCGTCGCTACGCCTAGCGTCGGTACCGCGGCTTACGCCTTGTCGCCGTACATCAACAGCGGCAAGACCAAGACCAGCGGCATCGAAGCGGACATCAGCTACCGTTGGCGCATGGGCGACATGGGTACCCTGCGTGCGAACCTGAACGCAGCGCACACCATCGCGTACAAGCAGATCGCTGCTGACGGCACCACCTACACGATGGCCGGCACCCAAGGTCCTTCCGTGGTTGGCGGCGCAACCGGTAACCCGAAAGACCGTGCACAGTTCACCCTGGGCTATATCCGCGGTCCACTGGATATCAGCGCAACCATGAACTACACCAGCTCGTTCTCGACCCTGGATCCATCGGTGGGCGGTGTTGACTGCGCATCGACCGGTCTGGACGTTGGTGGCCGTACGTACTTCCAAGGCGTTGACCAGCCTGCGGAATACTGCCGCGTGTCTTCGTTCACCACCACCAACCTGAACGTGGTGTACAAGCTGACCAAGGATCTGTCGATCCGCGGCGCGATCCTGAACGTGTTCGACAGGCAGCCTCCGATCGACGTCGGCACCTACGGCAACGCGACTGCACAAACCTCGTACAACGCTTCGTTGCACCAGGCTGGCGCGGTTGGCCGCTTCTTCTCGCTCGGCGTGACCTATCAGTTCTAATCCGAGCTTTTAGTTAGCTTCGTAAAACGGATACCTTCGGGTATCCGTTTTTTTTGCTTTCGCTTTCTTGTGCCTGTCGCAAAAACGACAGTGGAATTGTCGATTCGAAGCTGGAATTCTATCGACTCCTGCACAATCTTCCTTTCGTCATTGCCCCTTGACTAATTGACATGCTCTGATGGTCTTGCCGCGTTCGGCGGCAAGTACAAAAAACAGAGAGTCAAAGAGGAAACGATGATGAAAGAAACCATCCTGTCGCGTTCAGTGCGACTGATGTTCATGGCCGGCCTCGGCGTTGCTGCCTTGCCGGCGATGGCTGAGGAGAACATTCAGCGGGTTGAAATTACCGGTTCGGCGGTCAAGCGCGTTGCCGTTGAAGGGGCGCTGCCGGTGCAGACCCTGTCCAAGGCGCAGATCGAACAGACCGGCGCCACCACCGTGGCCGACCTGGTTGCCACGCTGCCTTCGATGCAGGGCTTTGTCACCTCGTCGGCGTCGATCAACGGCGGCGGCGGCGGCGTGCAGACCGCCTCGGTGCACGCCATTGGCACCGGCTATACGCTGGTGCTGCTGAACGGCCGCCGCATCGCGCCTTACAGCTCGGGCTCCGCGGTCAACCTGGCCTCGATCCCGCTGTCGGCGGTGGAGCGGGTGGAGATCCTGACCGACGGCGCGTCGGCACTGTACGGTTCCGATGCGATTGCCGGCGTGGTCAACTTCATCCTGAAGAAGAACCAGACCGATGCCAACATCGAGCTGACCTACAACCGCCCCACCAAGGGCAGTGCCGGCGCCACCTCGAACGTTGCGATCTCCAAGGGCTTCGGCGAACTGGAGACCGATGGCTTCAACGTGCTGCTGGCCTACAGCCATGACACGCAGAAGGAACTGAGCGCCAGCGACCGCCGCTTCTCGGCGCCCGGCGGCGTGCACGAATTCAGCGAAGGCGGCAAACGCTATTCGCTGTACCAGGTTTCGGCCAATTCGATCCCGGGCAACGTCAACGCGCGCACCAGCAACGGCAACGTGCTGTTCAATCCAAGCCTGATCAACACCGGCGCGTGCGGCGCGCCGAACACCTTCAAGGTGGGCGACCGCTGCATGTACAACTATGGTTCCGTGGTCGAACTGCTGCCGGAGCTGAAGCGCGACGGCCTGTTCGCGTCCACCAACATCAAGCTGAATGCCGACTGGACCTTCTTTGCCGAAGGCCTGTATTCGAAGTTCACCAGCACGGCGCGCTATGCGCCGCCGGCCCAGCCGCTGTCGCTGGACATCAATTCCGCGCTGTACCAGGCCAATGTGGTGCCGGCGCTGGTCAAGCTGGGGGTTGATCCGGCGACCGTGAACTCCGCCACCATGAGCCTGCGCCTGGTCGATGCCGGCGGCCGCACCGACGACTGGAAGACTGAAGCGAAGCACCTTGCGCTCGGTGTCGAAGGCCGGCTGGGCGGCTGGGACGTGGTTGCCTCCTACACGCATTCCGAAACCAGGGCGGAAGACCATGCGGTCTCCGGCTACACCAGCAGCGACAAGCTGGATGCCCTGATGGCTTCAGGCGCCTATAACCCCTTCATCGTGCCGACTGCGGAAACGCGCGCCGCGCTGGCCTCGGCCGTGCTGCACCAGCAGCTCGATGAAACCACCTCGAAGATCGACGTGATGAACCTGCGCGGCTCGCGTTCGGTATTCGAAGCTCCGGGCGGTTCGGCCATGCTGGCGCTGGGCGGCGACTTCCTGCGCCAGAAATATGTCTATGACCCGAGCGCGATCACGATGGGCGCCAACAGCCTGCAGCCCGACTTCACCGACAGCCCGATCGGCGGTATTTCCGGCTCGCTGCCGACCGACGCTTCGCGCAAGAACTGGGGCGCGTTCGCCGAACTGGTGGTGCCTGTAATGAAAGGACTGGAGCTGACCGGCGACGTGCGCTACGACAGCTACGATGCGGTGAAGGACAAGATGAACTTCGACAGCACCGGCAAGCTGGTGGCGCCGGGCACCAAGGGCAATGAGGCCAGCAAGACCACCTACAAGCTGGCGGCGGCTTGGCGTCCGGCCGACAGCGTGCTGGTGCGCGGCTCCTACGGCACGGGCTTCAAGGCGCCGGTGATGACCGACATCACCAACCCGCTGCAAGGCGGCGGTTCGTCGAATGCGCATCCTTGCCCGATTACTTCCGGCCCGCTGCTGCCACTTTGCAACGGCACCTCGGAATACAACCTGCTCAATGGCGGCAATCCTTATTCCGGCGCGAGCGGTTTGAAGCCGGAGACGTCGAAGCAGGCTTCCATCGGCCTGCGCGTGGAACCGACGCGCCAGCTGTCGATCGGCTTCGACTTCTGGGACGTGAAGATCAGCGACCAGATTTCCAAGCTGCCGGAGAACGAGGTGTTCAACAATCCGGCCAAGTATATGGACCTGTTCGTGTCCTACTACGACCCGATCCAGAAGCAGAATACGCTGGCCGCCTCGCTGACGCCGTTCAACCTGGCCAAGTCGCACTACCAGGGCATCGATTGGGACCACACCTACAAGCTGGGCAAGCTGGCGTTCAACTGGACCGGCACCTATATGAAGAAGGCCGACTTCCAGACGCTGGCGACCGATCCGGTGGAGAACAGCGTGGGACGCTTCGATTCGTACAATTCGGTGACCTTCCGCTGGATCAGCAAGGTGGTGGCGAGCTGGAAGCAGTCGGATGTGCTGACGCATGCGCTGACCGGGGTGTTCAAGTCGGGCTATCACGACATGCCGATCAGCGAGGGCAGCCAGGCGGTGCGCGACGAGGCGGGCAATTTCGTGGCCATGAACCGCAAGGTGGACGATTACCTGGTGTGGGATTGGCAGACGCGTTATCGCTTCAATCCGAACCTGGTGCTGACTGGCGGTATCAAGAACCTGTTTGACCGGGAACCGCCGTTCTCGCAGCGGATTGCCGGCGGCGGTAACCAGATGGGGTTTGATGCGCGGTATACCGATCCGCTGGGGCGGCAGGTTTACCTTGTCGGCAGTTACAAGTTTTAACCCGGTAAACCAGGGTCAGACCCGCAGGGTCTGACCCCCAACGGTCTTGAAGCCTGGGGTTGGGTTCGAGGCTTTTGATGTTCGACAGGGTCTGACCCTTGGGTCAGACCCGGGTTTACCGGGTTTAAATCCCGCCCCATGCCGCAGACAGGATCGATACCGCCGCTAAAGCCGCCGTCTCCGTCCGCAAGACACGCGGCCCGATCGACAAGGGCAGGGCGCCGTGCCGCAAAGCCTCAGCCTCCTCCTCATCGGAAAAGCCGCCTTCCGGCCCGACCATGATGCTGAGCGCCTGCGCCGGCTGGTGCCTTGCCCAATCGGCCAGCGACGCCGTCGCGCGCGGCGTCAGGATCACGCGCTTGTGCAAATCCTGCCGCGTAATCCAGTCGCGGAACTCCAGCGGCGGCGCCACCGATGCCAGGCGGTTGCGCCCGCACTGT
>Ga0209565_1001046_pt1 | contig 13966 bp, 9 predicted proteins | sample Araplaol_mTSA_r2_2_FD_184283 | JGI IMG/M metagenome (GOLD analysis project Ga0209565, IMG submission 184283) | Arabidopsis root microbial communities from North Carolina, USA - plate scrape MF_Col_mTSA_r2 (SPAdes) (version 3) | ecosystem: Host-associated > Plants > Roots > Endosphere | place... | reverse complement strand
TCCTTCGGCAGGGTCGCATGCAGCAGGCCTTCGTTGATCACGTTCTCTCCGGCGCGTTGTTGTTACCATGCTAAGAGAACCAACAGTCCTTGTCCACAACAAGGTTGTATTTTTGAAACGTTGCCGGCCCTTGAAATCGGGCCGGGCGCCCCCATGTGGGCGATTCCGAAGTTCCGTATAAGACTATTGAGGTAAAAATGGCAGAAAACAAGCAAACCATGGGGTTCCAGGCAGAAGTCAAGCAACTGCTGCAACTGATGATCCACTCGCTGTATTCGAACAAGGAAATTTTCCTGCGCGAGCTGGTCTCGAACGCCTCCGATGCGGCCGACAAGCTGCGTTTTGAAGCAATCAACAACGATGCCCTGTACGGCAACGACCACGAGCTGAAGATCCGCGTCAGCTTCGACAAGGAAGCGCGCACCATCACCATTTCCGACAATGGCATCGGCATGAGCCGCGACGAGGCGATTTCCCACCTCGGCACCATCGCCAAATCGGGCACCAAGGAATTCTTCGGCAAGCTGTCCGGCGACCAGCAGAAGGACGCTGCCCTGATTGGCCAGTTCGGCGTCGGCTTTTACTCCGGCTTCATCGTGGCCGACAAGATCACCGTCGAATCGCGCCGCGCCGGCCTGGATGCTTCCGAAGGCGTGCGCTGGGAATCTGCCGGCGAAGGCGACTACTCGATCGAGCAGATCGAGAAGACCAGCCGCGGCACCGACATCATCCTGCACCTGCGCGAAGGCGAGGATGAACTGCTCTCGAGCTGGAAACTGAAGTCCATCATCCGCAAGTATTCCGACCACATCTCGCTGCCGATCCAGATGCAGAAGGAAGAGTGGGACGAAGAGAAGAAGGAAACCGTCCTGAAGGACGAGCTGGAAACGATCAACCAGGCCAGCGCCCTGTGGGCCCGCTCCAAGAGCGAAATCACCCAGGAACAGTACGAAGAATTCTACAAGCACGTGTCGCACGACTTCGGCGCGCCGCTGGCTTATACCCACAACCGGGTGGAAGGCCGCAGCGAATACACCCAGCTGCTTTACATCCCGGCCAAGGCTCCGTTCGACCTGTGGGACCGCAACAAGCGCGGCGGCATCAAGCTGTACGTCAAGCGCGTGTTCATCATGGACGACGCCGAGCAGCTGATGCCGACCTACCTGCGCTTCGTCAAAGGCGTGATCGATTCGGCCGACCTGCCGCTGAACGTGTCGCGCGAGATCCTGCAAGAGTCGCGTGACGTGAAAGCCATCCGCGAAGGCTCGACCAAGCGCGTGCTGGGCATGCTGGAAGAACTGGCCAACGCCGAAGAGCAGGAAAAGAAGGACAAGTACGCCACCTTCTGGACCGAGTTCGGCCAGGTTCTGAAAGAAGGCATCGGCGAAGACTTCGCCAACAAGGAGCGCCTGGCCAAGCTGCTGCGCTTCGCCTCGACCCACAATGACAGCGATGTGCAGGACGTGTCGCTGGAAGCCTACGTTGGCCGCATGAAGGAAGGCCAGGACAAGATTTACTACGTCACTGCCGACAGCTATGCCGCCGCCAGGAACTCGCCGCACCTGGAGATCTTCCGCAAGAAGGGCGTCGAAGTGCTGCTGCTGACCGACCGCGTCGACGAATGGATGCTGTCCTTCCTGAACGACTTCGAAGGCAAGGAATTGCATTCGGTGGCCAAGGGCGGCCTGGACCTGGGCAAGCTGGAGGACGAGGCGGAGAAGAAGGAACACGCCGAGACCGAAACCCAGTACCAGGAACTGGTCGGCAAGATGAAGGAAGCGCTGGCCGACAAGGCCAAGGAAGTGCGCGTCACCTTCCGCCTGACCGATTCGCCAGCCTGCCTGGTGGCCGATGAACACGAACTGTCGGGCAACCTGCTGCGCATGCTGAAGGCGGCCGGCCAGGCTGCGCCGGAATCCAAGCCTATCCTGGAAATCAACCCGCAGCACCCCCTTGTCACGCGCCTGAAGTACGAAGACGCCGCCGGCGAGAAGTTCAAGGACTGGGCCCACATCCTGTTCGACCAGGCCTTGCTGGCCGAAGGCGGCACCCTGGCCGATCCTGCCTCCTTCGTCAAACGCATGAACGAGATGCTGCTGTCGAAGTAAGCTACTGCCTGCGCCCGCGCAAGCGGGCGCAGTCATACAGGTAATAGGTCTTGCCGTACTCGCTATCGCTGGCCTGGGCGATGGCGTCACCGCCCAGCGACGTGGCGAGTATGACAAAATCCAGGGCCGGATCGGCGCATACGAATTGCAGTCCGGCGCGGCTCGGCGGCGGCAGCTGCCGCGCGCCAAGGCTGGTCTGCAGATTGTCCAGCGCGACCACCGCATCCTCCCCGCCCAGCTGCCTCAATCGCGCCATGCGGCGCATGCCCTCTACCGCGGTGCCCCGGTTGAATGCCAGTCCCGTGATCTGCGTGTTGGACGCGTAGTTTGATCGGTGCAGCACGAACCAGCTGGCTCTTACATTGTTATGCCAATACAGTACGGATTGCTGTGGGAGCAGTGGCAGGAACGCTGCTTGCACCGCACGTGCGCCGGCTTCCGACAACTGGTACTGGAAGCGCAGCGGAGTGGCTGCGTATAGCGTGGACAGGCAAAGCATCGCAAATGCCACGCCGAAGGCCAGCAATTGCGGTGGTTTGCGCCGGCTGCAGCTGCAGCGCCAGACGAGAAGCAGGAGCGCCGTCCCGAGAAGTGCGCCGCCACCCAGCTTGAGGGCGACCGAACCCCACAGCAGCGGCAGCGAGCCCGGTTCCGCCGCCGGTCCTGCGGCATCGGTTTTCAAGGCGTACTTCGTTACTTCCCAGGCCCAGCAGCCTGCCAGCGCCGCAAGGCTGGAAAGCGCGGCTGCGTTGCCCCATGCCGGCCAGCGCACGGCCGGGCGCGGCGCCAGGTAGCACAGCATCCCGCAGGCCAATAGCGCCACCCCGCCGCCAACAGTATTGCGGGTCAGTGCGGCCAGGCACAGGGCCAGCAGCAGCATGCGCAGCAGGCGCTCGCGCTGCCAGTAGCTCGCCAGCAGCCAGGCCAGGGCCAGCCACGAACACAGGTGCGTGATCCACAGCAGGCGCCAGGGTTGGGTTTGCAATAGCAGTAAATTGCTTGTCAATCCGGTGCCCACCCAACTGGCAAGCAGGCCGAGCGCTCCCAGCACAGCCGCGCAGCGGAACAGGCGCGCCACCATGCCGCTGGCCAGCCAGCCCGCCGCCAGCACCAGGCAAAATGCGACGGCGGTGCGGCTGATCCAATCCGAGGCTTGCCAGGCAGTCCAGGACATCATCGGCGCCCGCTCGTTGACCAGGGCCAGCCATTCACGGTCCATGCTGAGCAACATGCGATCGAAGGGCGCAACGCCCGCTGCCGTCAGGGCGGCGCACAGCCCCAGGCCAGCCAGCAGCACTACTGCCATGGCGCGCCAGTTGCCCCAGGCGCGCAATAACGCACCAGCCAGCAGCGGCGCGCAAGCGATCAGCGGATGCAGGGCGAAGGCCAGGACTGCCGGCCACAGTCCCCCTAGCCAGCGCCGGCGCACGAAGCAGCCCAACGACAGGATGCCAAGCCCTTCGGCAAACAAGCGAGGAGTAAGCACGGATTCAGCCAAATGGAAGACATCCGCGCTTGGTCCGTAATCGTTGGGCCAGGCAAACAGCATGGCCAGGCCCAGCCAGAAGTAAATGCCGCGCAGCATAGCGCTTGCGAGGAATGCTGCGGCCGCTATCCACAACAGGTAGCCCACCAGCAGTAAAGCGATAGTAGCCCCGTTCAGGCCAAGAACACTGATGACTTCGGCGTAAACCGGGCTGAACATGGTAAATGCGTCCTGGGAACCGTGCAGGAAGTACAAGTCCTGCTCGAAGTTGCCGGGATAGAGGCGGCGCAGCGCTTGAACTGCATACAGCAGGTTGTCATGCCAGATGCCGCGCCATGGATGGCCGAATAGCCAGAGTGCCAACAAGCTTGTCAGCATCAGAGGCGTACCCGGTTGGCGGAAGAGTTGGCGCATAGGCTTTGTCATTCTGGAACTGTGGCGCCAAAGCTGCAAGCATTTAAATGCTAGTTAGATTTGGTGAGACTTTAGCTACTTGTCAAGCGTCATAATCAAAGCAAGCCCGCCTTCGCGAGGATTGCATGACGGAAGTTCGGAAGCAGCGCATTCTTATCGTAGACGACCAGAGCGTCCACACCGTGGCGTTGTGCGATGTATTGCGCCAGTACCAGTTCGATGCCGAAGGCTGCGCCAGCGCTGAATCCGCGCTGGAGTTGCTGCGCAGCCAGTCTTTTGACCTGATGCTGTCCGACCTGAACATGCCGGGCATGGATGGGATTGGCCTGGTCAAGGAGGCATTGCAGCACGATCCGGACCTGGCCTGCATCATCATGACCGGCGAAGGCAGCATTGCCACTGCCGTGCGCGCCATGCAGGGCGGCGCCCTCGATTACATCGTCAAGCCCTTCAAGGCTTCTTCCTTGCTGCCGGTGCTGGCACGCGCCCAGGCCACGCGCGCCCTGCGCCTTGCCAACGCCGAGCTGGAACGCCAGCTGCGCCAGAACGTGATGGAACTGGCAGAAGCCAACCACCGCCTGGAACAAGCCCGCACCGCGGCCGAACATGCCAATGCGGAAAAATCGCGCTTCCTGTCGAACATGAGCCATGAACTGCGCACGCCGCTCAACGGCATCCTCGGCTTTGCGCAAATCCTGGCGGCCGACAAGCTGCCGGCCACCCAGATTGAAAAGCAGCGCTTCGCGCGCAATATCGTGCAGTCCGGCCAGCACCTGCTCAAGCTGGTCAACGAAATCCTCGACCTGGCGCGTATCGAAGCGGGCAAGGTGCCGCTGGCAATGGAGGCAGTCGACTTGCCGACAGTGTTGCAGGAATGCCGCATGATGGTGACGCCGCTCGCCGCCAAGCGCGATATCAGCCTCGGCTTTGGCGAAGTGCCGGAGCGGCGCCTGCGCGCCGACCGCACCCGCCTGGTGCAGGTGCTGATCAACTTGCTCTCCAACGCCATCAAGTACAACCACGAACAGGGCCGCGTTGCCGTGGCTTGCACGGAATTGGAAGGCAGCCGCCTGCGCATCGCCGTCAGCGATACCGGGCCGGGGCTGGAACCGGACCAGGTACAGCACATTTTCCAGCCATTCCACCGGCTCGGCCGCGACGAAGAGGAAGAGGGCAGCGGCCTTGGCCTGGCCCTCACCCGGCGCGTGGTCGAAGCCATGCAAGGCGCCATCGGCGTCGAGAGCCAGCCGGGCCAAGGCAGCACCTTCTGGGTGGAACTGCCGCTGGCGCCGGAAACTACCCAACAGGTGCAACATGCGTAGCCGAACCATGCAGGTCCTTGCCGTGTTGTTCATCGTGCTGGCGCTGGGCGTGGCCTGGCTGTGGCAGCAGCAACGGCGGCCGGCACGGCCCCCGCAGGCACTGGTGATTGCCGTCAATACCGAATATGTCGGTACCTGCGCGGTGGTGGCGGCGCAGCAGCGCGGCTACTTCGCCGAGCAGGACTTGCAGGTCAAGGTGCTGCCCTTCTCGAGCGGCAAGGCATCGATGCAGGCGGTGGTCGATGGCAAGGCCGACGTCGGCACCGTGGCCGACATTCCCATCGTGTTTGCCGCCATGGATGGCGTGCCGGTCAAAGTGCTGGCGACCTTTTTCCGCACCGGCAAGGACCACGGCATCATCGGCCGCCGCGACCATGGCGTGCTGACGCCGGCCAGCCTGAAGGGCAAGCGCATCGGCGTCACGCAAGGCACCTCGGGCCAGTTCACGCTGGACGTATTCCTGAACTGGCAGCGCATGGATGGCAGCGAAGTCACCATGGTCAATTACAAGCCGGAGGAACTGGGCCAGGCGCTGCAGCGCGGCGAGGTCGACGCGGTGGCCGGCTGGGAGCCCTTCCTCGGCGCCATGCGCAAGCAACTGGGCGACACTGCGGTGAGCTTCTCCGGCGAACAGGCTTACGAAAGTATTTACAACCTGGTGTCGCTGCAGCGCTTTACCGGCGAACGGGCGGCAGTCATCCCGCGCCTCCTGCAAGCCATCGAGCAAGGCTCGGAGTGGTGCGAAAAGTCGCCGCAGGAGGCGCAGCCGCTGCTGCCGGCAACCGCCAAGCTCAATCGCGACGAGGTGCTCGCGGCCTGGCCCACCTACCACTTTGGGCTGGAGCTGGACCAGTCGCTGTTGCTGGCTTTTGAAGACCGTGCCCGCTGGGCCATCCGCAACCGCCTGGCCAATTCGCGCGAAGTGCCGAATTTCCTCGACAATGTGTACCTGGAAGGATTGGGTCAGGTGCGGCCGACTGCCGTCACCGTCATCCATTAAGCCGCCATGAAAATCATCACTCGCCTGAAGTGGGCCCAGTGGCTGTGCGTGGCCGGCGTAGCCGTGGCCATCCTGCTGATGATCGGCGCGACGCGCCAGGTCCGGCAGGAGCTGCAGCGCAACGAGCGCGCCGGGGAAATCGTCAGCGGCGTAGTGGCGCTGCGCTACCTGTCGCTCGAATATGCGCAAACCCAGGAGCGGCGTTCCCACATCCAATGGCAATTGCGCAAGGACTCGCTGCAAGGCATGCTGCTGCGCGATGATTTGTTCCGCGAGGCGGAAGAATCGCAACTGCTGCACGACCTGCAGGAAAACCTGCCGCTGCTGGCGCGGCATTTTTCCGAGCTGCTGCTGGTGCGGCAGGAATTGCACGCCACGCCGGAACGGGCCGAGGTGCTGCACCTGCTGGAAGCGCGCCTGTTCGGCCAGCTGATGTCGCGCACCCAGGACATGATCCGTGACGCGGAAGAACTGGCGCGGCGCAGCCGCCAGGGCGTGCTCCAGGCGCAGCAGAATGCCTCGGCGGTGGCGGCCGGCCTCGGCCTGCTGCTGGCGCTGACCGTGCTGGGCGCACTGGCCATGACCATCCGCAGCGTGGCGCATCCGCTGGAACGCCTGCGGCGCGGCGCAGAGCTGGTGGGCTCGGGCAAGCTGGACTTCCGCATGAATATGAAGGCGGTCGACGAGGTGGGCGACCTGGCGCGCGCCTTTGATGCCATGACCGAGCGCCTGCGCGCCACCACCGTGTCGCGCGACGAACTGGTCGCCGCCAATGCCGCCCTGCACGACGAAATGGCGGTGCGCCACAGTGCCGAACTCAAAGTGCAGGCGCAGCTCGGGCGGCTCAGCCTGCTGCACCAGATGACGCGCTCGATCGGCGAGCGCCAGGATTTGCGCAGCATCTTGCAGGTGCTGGTGCGCAACCTTGAAGACCAGTTGCCGGTGGATTTTGCCTGTGTCTTCCTGCTGCAGGAGGGCGTGCTGGAAGCGAGCTGCGTCGGCATGGGCAATGCCCTGCTGCCGGGCGATGCGGCGCTGAAGGAAGGTTCCCAGGTCTCGATCGACAACAATGGGCTGTCGCGCTGCGTGAAAGGGCAACTGGTGTATGAGCCTGACATCAGCGGCAGCGAATTCCCCTTCCCGCACCGGCTGGCGCGCGGCGGCCTGAATTCCCTGGTGCTGGCGCCGCTGCAAGCCGAGAGCGTGGTGTTTGGCGTGCTGGCCGTGGCGCGCACCATCCAGAACTCGTTCTCCAGCGGCGAATGCGAATTCCTGCGCCAGCTGAGCGAGCACGCAGCGCTGGCGGCGCGCCAGGCGCAGTTGTACGGCGCGCTGCAGCAGGCTTACCACACCCTGCATGCGACGCAGCAGTCGGTCACCCGCGAAGAGCGCCTGCGCGCCCTGGGCCAGATGGCCAGCGGCATCGCGCACGACATCAATAACGCCATTTCGCCGGTGGCCCTGTACACCGAGACCCTGCTGGAAACCGAAACCGGTCTCAGTGCCAGCGGCCGCAGCAACCTGCAGGTGATCGCCCGCGCCATCGACGACGTGGCGGCCACGGTGGCGCGCATGCGCGAACTGTACCGCCGCCGCGAGCCGCAAATGGAGCTGACCAGCGTGAGCCTGAACGTGCTGGCGCAGCAGGTGGCCGACCTGACTCGGGCGCGCTGGAGCGATATGCCGCAGCAGCGAGGCGTGGTCATCAACATGAAGCTCGAGCTGGCGCCCGGCTTGCCGTCCGTCATGGGCTCCGAGCCTGAAATCCGCGAGGCACTGACCAACCTGGTGTTCAATGCCGTCGACGCCATGCCCGAAGGCGGCACGCTGACCCTGCGCACCCGCAGCACCGGCGAGCATGCCATCGTTGACGTGGTCGACAGCGGCGTCGGCATGGACGAATCGACGCGCCGCCATTGCCTGGACCCGTTCTTCACCACCAAGGGCGAGCGCGGCAGCGGCCTGGGGCTGGCCACCGTCAATTCGATGGCCGAACGCCATAGCGCCGTGGTACAGGTGGAATCGATGATCGGCCAGGGCACCACGGTGTCGCTGGCCTTCCCGCTGCCGCAGGCGCATCCCGTCATGCCGCCGCTGGAAGCCCCGGCCACGGCGGTGGCGGTGGCCGAGCCGATGCGCCTGCTGGTGATCGATGACGACCCGGCCGTGCTGGCTTCCATGACCACCATCCTGCAGCGCGATGGCCATACGGTGGTGGCAGCCAATGGCGGCGCCGCCGGCATCGAACAGTTCCGCGCTTCGATGGAATCGAGCCAGCCCTTCGACGCGGTGTTCAGCGACCTGGGCATGCCGCACGTCGACGGCCGCAAAGTGGCAGGCTGCATCAAGGAGCTGTCGCCGGCCACGCCGGTGATCCTGGTCACTGGCTGGGGCCAGCGCCTGATTCCGGAAGGCGATGTCGATGCCAAACCGGCCAGCGTGGACGAAGTGCTGAGCAAGCCGCCGCGCGTGCGCGAATTGCGCGAGGTCCTGCTGAAAGTGCACAAGGTCGGGTATAGTCCTGCTTCATGACTGAATCAAATGTGTTTGACGCGCTTCGCAAGCGCTTGTTTGCCATCGCCTATCGCATGCTCGGCGTACGTGCCGATGCCGAGGACGTGGTGCAGGATGCCTGGATTCGCTGGCAGGGCGCCGAGACCAGCGGCGTGCAGTCGGCCGAAGCCTGGCTGGTTACCGTGGTCACGCGACTCTCGATCGACCGCCTGCGTGCCGCTATCGCCGAGCGCGAGGCCTACGAGGGCTTGTGGCTGCCGGAGCCGCTGGTCGCTGTCGACGAGGAGACGCCGGAAGCCCAGGCCGAACGCGCCAGCGACCTGTCGCTGGCCTATATGTGGCTGTTGCAGCGCCTCGGTCCCGAGGAGCGCGCTGCCTTCCTGCTGCGCCAGGTGTTCGACTACGACTACAACGAGGTCGCCGAACAGCTGGGAAAGTCGGAAGCGGCCTGCCGCCAGATGGTGAGCCGGGCCGGCGAGCGCGTGCAGCAGGGCCAGTCGCGCTTCGACATTCCGGCGGAGACGCACCGCCAGCTGTTGCAGCGCTTCGTGGAAGCTTCGGCCAGCGGCGACAAGGCGGCAGTGCGCGCCTTGCTGGCGGAAGACATGGAACTGGTTGGCGACGGCGGCGGCAAGGTCAAGTCCTTCGGCATCGTCGTCACCGATCCGGACAAGATTGCCGCGCTGTACGCTGGCATGCACAAGCTCGGTGCCATCGAATACCGCGCCGCCATCGTCAATGGCGAACCAGGCCTGCTGCGCTTCGTGGACGGACAGCTGGAATCGGCGCAAGGCTTTGCCACCGATGGCCAGCGCATCACCGGCATCTACGTGGTGCGCAACCCGGACAAGCTGGCACATATTCTTAACTGAAGTTAGCAGGCAGGCAGCGGAGGACCCCGACATGTTGAGCGAAACTCGCGAGCGTGGCATGCAGGTTGGGTTGGCGGACCTGCTGCGCGCCATACAGTACCTGCCGGTCGGCATGTCCATCATCGACCGTGACCTGCAGTTCAGGTTCTGGAACGACACTTTTTGCCAATGCCTGGACTTCCCCGACAGCCTGATGCAGCCGGGCGTGCTGCTGGAAGACCTGTTCCGCTTCAATGCCCTGCGCGGCGAATTCGGGCCGGGCGAGCCGGAAGCCCAGGTGCGCGAGCGCATCAACCTGGCGCGCCAGTTCGTGCCGCACCGTTTCCGGCGCACGCGCGCCAACGGCACGGTATTGCAGGTGACCGGCCGCCCCATGAGCGACGAGCAGGGCCGGGTCATGGGCTTCGTCACGATTTACGAAGACGTCACCACCGAAGCGCGCCAGCAGCAGGAGCTGGAACAGGTACACCGGAAGCTGCTGTCGGCCTATGAAGACTTGCGGCGCGCCCAGCTCGACAACAGCGAGCTCGAAAAGGACCGCTCCAAGTACTACCAATTGGCGGTACGCGATGCGGTGACCGGCCTGTACACGCGCCACTATATGGAAGATGCCGCCGCCCGCCTGCTGCAGCAGCATGAACGCGACCCGGCCGAACGGGTAGGGCTGCTGGTGTTCGACGTCGACCGTTTCAAGCAGATCAACGACAACCATGGGCACCTGGTTGGCGACCTGGTGCTGCAGCGCATAGGCTCCTTATTGAACAGCCATACGCGCCGCATCGACATCGCGGTGCGCAACGGCGGCGATGAGTTCGCCGTTTTCCTGCCCAAGCTCGACCTCCAGCATAGCCTCCAGTTTGCGGAACGGGTCCACAGCGAAGTGCGCGCCATGCGCTTCGACGGGCCGCTGTCGGCCATGCAAGTATCGATCAGCGCCGGCGTGGCGGAGCACCAGCCGGGCGAGTCGCTTGGCGAACTGCTGCAGCGCGCCGATGCTGCCCTGTACGCTGCCAAGCGCGCCGGGCGCGACCGGGTTTGCACCTTCCCCGCCCAGCCGGAGGGAATGCGTTCTATTTCGTCCTGACTTGACACACGGAGTTGCGCATTGGCAGATTCCGCCCCATCTCGGACCTTCAAATTAATCAGCCCGAGAATTTGGCAGGTGCTGCAGCTTTGTGGCGACGCGATTAGCTTCTTCGACTAACGCGGGGCAATTTTCATAAGTCCAACTGTCTTCGCACCAGTCGCAATTATTCCAAAGATTCCCCATCCACCACTCTTCCGATTCACCTATAGGTGATGGATTGGGATAGCAACTAAGATGAACGTTAAACGTTGCATCCAGGTTTTCGACAAGTTTGCATAGAATTTGCACGGATATTTTCTTGGCAAGAAAATATTCCAATGCTCGCTTGAGTGCTCCCTGCGCATAAGGCACTGCCTCCCAGGATGCCGGCACAAATCTATTCAGCTCCCACGCAAGCTTCAACGTAAGAGCAGCGGCATCCTCGTCAGAAGAACAGGTATAGAAATCCCATATATCTGGATGGGCCTCACCCAGATCAGCATTAGCGGCATCAGCCACAACCTGCAGCTCGACTATCAGCCCGACACCACACCAGAATTCAACTGCAATTCGATTTAGTTCTTCTCTCCAATGGGCCATTTTTCTTCTACCTCAAACCTTATGTAAAGGCGGCTTCTGGCCGCATGCCGTCTAGTCCTTTCCGAGCGCGGTATGCGCAAGCTCCTCAATAAAATCACGTGGGGCAGCGGAAAAACGCGCAGCCCTTGATTTGTAAAGAGCCTCGGTCAACGGCTTTATATCCGCCATGATTATAGTGCGAGCCGAAGGAAGGAACAGGACGCAATCCAGGGCGCGTGCAAGTTCAACAATTTCCGAGCATATGCGGGATGTGTCGCCTCGGGTGTCGATACGGGCGGACACTGACTCGACAATGGTGCCGACATAGCCAACCTGGATATCATTCCTTGTTTGATCACCCCAGATCTTGATTCCGTCGCTCCACGATTCTGTCGGTGGCAATATTTGCGAAATCAAACCGGTCAGCTCGACGCGAGGCTGATTCATCTGCCAGGTCGCCGACGTATCGTGGAAACCCTCGTCGTCGTACAGAAGTTCAGGATCACCTCTTTCGAGCTCAACCCAAGTCCGGGGAATCAGATCCACAGTGAACTGCCAAATTGCCATTAAGCACCTCGCTAGAAAATGAATGACAGTTTATGGCCGATTCCGGTAGAAAATTCTCATTTCTCGCGAAAATCAAGTCTAAGCTCAGCATCGACAGATCCATCTGTCCGTCTTGGCATCGGAGAGGCCCTTAAGATCCCATCCCAAAGCGCATTATCAAAATCCGGAACACCACTATCTTTCAGTTTTTCAACTGACGTCACTTCCCCCCGTGGGGACTGATGAATTAAAAAGCTGACACTTAAATTCCTGTTCACTTTTTCATCTCGGGAATAACGCGTATTTGCGCTTACTTTTCGGATAAGCGCGTCACGATAACCATCACCAACGGATTCAAAGCTCAGTACACTTCCTTGGCCGCTGTGCTGCTGCGCAAAAGGAGTTTCACAAATGAATAAAAATAGCGTTAGTAAGAAGATTTTTTTCATTAGAAATTAGAATAATGTCCGGTATTGGCCGGGATCTGTCCGCGACATCAACGTTCAAGCTCAGCGGTGGCCGAAGGCCATCCGCTGGAGCGTATGGTTGGGCACTTTATCATGGTGTGCCACAGCTTCGCGAATCGCAAAAGCTCTCGCCTTGGACATAAAAAATATTTGCCATGGATGGCCGCGCGCTCGTTCGTGCCCAATACAAGTCTTTGTAGAAATAGAGCTGGCCTCGAACTATTTGTGCCGGTAGATCATCAGAGGCATTTCCCCCGCCGACCGAGGCTTCAAATGCACCATTAGACTTGAAGTGATAGGTGATTCCAGTATCGCAACTACCTTCACAAAACGTATATGTTGGCCATCGGTGATGATCCCATGATGAACTTCTTTTAAAAAGTTGAACTGAAATTATGGCGTCAGCGCGGAGTGATAGCGGTCGCTTTGCCTTTGTAATTTCTTCGCTGGTCAGCGTGTCCCAATTCGGTGGGTCGTCCAAGCGTTCCGCATCAATCGTCGCTCCGTGCCGTTTGAGAACTCGTACGACTTCACCACGCGAGAGGGTGGACACTCCCGCCCCGCCAACAAAAGAGGCAGTTGTTGGCGTGAGCACAACGGCGATCATTTCGTCACCAGCATGACTTACGCTTGGCAACAGGAAGACGCTAACAAAAGCGCTTGAAAGGATTTTCGAAATCTTCAGCATGCGTTGTTACGAAGCTCAACGTGTTATATATCGCAAATTAGCAATATAACATGGGCGCCTGCGATATAACACTGGCCTACCTTCGAGGCAAGAGCCCTTGTACCGCATGGGCCCGTGCTATTTCTTTGTACGCGCATCCTGTACTAACAAAACCGACAAAACACGCATACGGCCAGTATGGGGAAATAGAGAGAAATAGGTGTGGTCGAAGGGCAGCTACTGGCCGTTAGGCGACGGCTTCAAAAGCCTACCCTATCGATACCTCGGCCCAGGAAACCAACTCAGCACGGGAGCAGGTAATGTTTTCGGCAGCCAAACGTTATTTAAAAATTTGCAATATAGCACGATCCAAAGTTATAGGATGAGTGACGCTTTTGGCCGCAACGAGGGCCAGAAAACCTTGGTTCACCATGCAGTTCATATCGCGGCAAAGTCCGGGCTCGCACGGCTCAAGATTATTTTTGGCCCGGCTGTCACAAACCTGCAGGCTGCTCCGTCTAATGGATAAGAAGGCCGCACAGTGCGGTCTTTACCCTCAGACCGAAAGGATTTTCCATGAGCACCCTGCGTTACAACTACTTCCAACTGTCCCAGAAATCGTTCCAGAACCTGCTGGCGCTGTCGAATGGCCTGAACCGCGAATTGCTGGGCAAGAAGCTGGTGGACCTGGTCCTGCTGCGGGTGTCGCAGATCAATGGCTGCGGCTTTTGCATTGACATGCACTACCAGGACTTGCTGAAGATGGACGTCGATCCGCGCCACGTGAATGCGGTGGCTGGCTGGCGCGAGGCGCCATTCTTCAGCGAGCGCGAACGCGCTGCGCTGGAATGGTCGGAGTTGATCAATGCGATTCCAGTCCGCGATCCCGACGACGCAGCTTACGCCCGTGTCAAAGAGCATTTCT
>Ga0209565_1001041_pt1 | contig 14065 bp, 20 predicted proteins | sample Araplaol_mTSA_r2_2_FD_184283 | JGI IMG/M metagenome (GOLD analysis project Ga0209565, IMG submission 184283) | Arabidopsis root microbial communities from North Carolina, USA - plate scrape MF_Col_mTSA_r2 (SPAdes) (version 3) | ecosystem: Host-associated > Plants > Roots > Endosphere | place... | reverse complement strand
CAGCGAGCCAGCTTTTCCCTGACCCCGAATTGCCAATTATCAGCGTCCTAAGCACATTCATACCAACATCCATTTCATGGCCCCTACCTGCATCGCCCCGTCAAGACGGGTTCACCGGGCGCTTACATTGGACGCGAAGGTGAAGAAGACCCTCGATAACACGGCGTACGGCGATCTGTATGGCAAGTACAACAATGCTTGGGACATGTTCGAAGCGTCGGGCGCGCACGTGCCACTTACGGCGAAGTTCGGGGGTCACGACGTGTATCGGTTCGAGCGGAAGGACGGCATCGATACGCTTATCCTGGGACCAGTGTTGACGCGCCCCACGCGACTGCAGCTCAGATTCGTCGGTGATCTCCCGACGCAAGAGATAGCGAGTGAGAGCGCACCAACCCCTCGCCGGAAGTGACGCAGGAACCCCGACGGCTCGCGCTATCAGCCATATCTCTGGAAAGTGACGAAAGGCTGGGGCATCATACAGAGCTATCGCGGCTGCTTTTCCACCACTGCATGTCACTTCCAACGGCGGTATTTCTCGATACGAGCATCCTTGAAGCGCTGAACTTCAACTTCGCATCGACTGCCATTGCCACATTTATCCCTACAGCCAATAAGTACTCGCTAAAATTTCTGTTGGCCGCGCCCATCGAAAGCGGTCCTTATTGTTCTGGCCGCGCACGTTGCCGCCGGACAGAAGCCAGCCTGTTGAGTTGCATCCAGAACTGACCCACTGGGGATGCGGACAAAATCTTGGACTACCGGGAGGTAGTTCATGTATTCCTACGAAGACAGAATTCGAGCCGTTGAGCTGTACATCAAGCTCGGCAAACGGGTTAGGCCCACCATCAGGCAGCTAGGTTACCCAACCAAGAATGCTTTGAAGGGCTGGTACCGTGAGTATCAGCAGCGGAACGACCTGCCGCTGGGTTATGCTGGCCGGGAACCGAAGTTCTCGCCAGCGCAGAAGGCGGCGGCTCTTGAGTACTATCTCGCACACGATCAATGCATTGCTGCCACCATCAGGGCACTGGGCTACCCTTGTCGGGGAACGCTGACAGCCTGGGTTCGTGAGGCCCTTGGCGAGACGAGAATGGCCACCGTTGGCAGTGTAAGGCGGAGAAGTTACCCTGCGGCGTTAAAGCAAGCAGGTATCGTCGCGCTTTACGCCAGGCAGGAAAGTGCGCAGGCTTTGGCCGACAAACTCGGCGTGTGCCGCCCTACGTTGTACAACTGGAAGAATCAGCTACTGGGCCGGGAGGCTCCCGCATCCATGAAGCGCAAGAACAACTCTCCGCCGGCGACAGCGCGGGCGGAACTGGAACGTCAGCTTGAAGCGTTGCAGCGCGAAATCCGTCAACTGCAGCTTGAGCGGGACCTCTTGAACAAGGCCAATGAACTGTTAAAAAAAGGCCTGGGCGTCGATCTGCAGCTCCTGTCCAACCGGGAGAAGACACTGTTGATTGACGCCCTGAGGGAGTTGTATGCCCTGCCAGAGCTTCTTGCCCAGTTGGGTCTTGCGCGTAGTTCGTACTTCTACCATCGGGCCCGCACGTCGGTGGAGGACAAATACCTCTCGGTGCGGCAATCCATCACCGACATCTTCGAGTCGAACCATTGCTGCTATGGCTACCGCAGGCTGCAGGCTTCTTTGGCCAAGCAGGGCATCGTGATCTCCGAGAAGGTGGTGCAGCGGCTGATGAAGCAAGAAGGCTTGGTCATTGCGAAGCCCAAGCGGCGCAGATACGCGTCCTACCTGGGCGAAATCAGCCCGGCACCTGAGAACGTCATCAACCGCGACTTCCAGGCCGCGGCGCCCAATGAGAAATGGTTGACCGACATCACGGAATTCCAGATCCCCGCCGGCAAGGTGTACCTGTCGCCCATCATCGATTGCTTCGATGGAATGGTCGTCAGCTGGAGCATTGGAACCAGTCCAGACGCGGAACTCGTGAACACGATGCTGGATGCTGCCATTGAGACCGTGGCCCAAACTAATGACCGGCCGGTGGTCCACTCCGATCGTGGGGGCCACTACCGCTGGCCAGGTTGGCTATCGAGAATGAGCGAGGCGAAGCTCATTCGCTCCATGTCTCGCAAGGCCTGCTCGCCTGACAACGCGGCGTGCGAAGGCTTCTTCGGTCGGCTAAAAACGGAGCTGTTCTATCCTCGAGTCTGGCAGACCACGACCATTGAACAGTTCATCGAGGCGGTTGATTCCTACATCCGCTGGTACAACGAGAAGCGGATCAAGATCTCCCTCGGCTCTCTCAGCCCCATCGAATACCGGGTGAGCTTAGGACTTGCGGCATAAACCAGTCCAAGTTTTTATCCGCACCCCCAGTGGGTCAGTTCTGGATGCAACTCAACACCCCAGCGCCCTTAATCGCTTTCCGCACGAGTTCTCCGGAGGGCAGCGGCAGCGACTTTCTATTGCTCGAGCGCTGATGATGGAGCCGGAAATCCTCATTGCCGATGAAGCCGTGTCGGCACTTGATGTTTCCATCCAGGCTCAGATACTGGATCTGTTCGAGTCGATCCGCGAGCACCTCGGCGTCAGCATGATTCTTATCACGCATGACCTTCGCGTCGCAGCGCGACTATGCCATCGAATCGCAGTCATGCAGCGCGGCAAAGTAGTCGAGATTGGCACCGCTCGTGATGTCTTCCTACGGCCCTCTACCGACTATACCCGCGAACTTATAGCCTCTATTCCCGGCGAAGCTGCAGCAGGGCCCGCGTCGGTAATGGCAATCCACTCGTACGGCGCAGAGGCTCAGGTTCTCGCATGAAACTCCGGCGGCTGCTTTCGGGAGCTTCAACGGAGTGGGGCGCGAACCTTGGCTCGAAAAATCTTGACGAGGCGTAGCAACTGGGCACATATCAGCGAAATTAGGCAAAGTGCTACGCGTGCCCGCGAGGATTGTCTGCCTGTCCGCGAAGCGGCAACAGCTTGACAGGTACCCCGCACCTGCTATCCAGCTACTGTTTCATCGCGCTCCGCAGCGACGCCGTGTGAAGGCAGATGTAGGGTGTCTCGCTTGAACAATCGTTCCCGTGTCAATTAGGGATGGATCTCTCCCCATTTTTGGGGATTCAAAGACACGCACTCGATTCTAAAGTTGTGCGGACCTCGCTACTTCGCAAAACGGAACGGGCCGAGGCTTCAGAGCACTGGGGAAACGGGTAAACCAAGGAAAACGAAATCGCAATGGCGTCATGGCTCGCGCCGATGAAATTGCGCGCGCATATGCCACCACGCGCAGCGTATTCGGTAAGTTATTGGTCGACCATGAGGGCGTGGGTTTTATGCTTGCAGATAACCTCATCGATCTCCAACAGGCGGCGCTGATGATCGACTGGTGCGCGAGTGTGCTGGACGCCGGATGTGCCGCAACGACTGAGAGCTCCATGGCAAAGGTAGCGGTGTCGGAGGCCTTGTTTCGGGTAGCCGATCGGTGCGTCCAGATTCTGGGCGGCGATGGTGTGTCCCGCGCGTTTCGTATCTATGACGGACCGACGGAGGCGCATAAGTGGTCCCTGGCGAAGAAGATGAAGCGTGACGCGCTGCACGTCAATCGGGCTGGATGAAAAAAGGCATGCGCTGCGCGGTCTGACGTCCGCCGCTAGATGTGGGGAAAGCTGTGGTACGGTGGATAAAAAACTGAAGAACTTATTGGACTACGGAAGCGGGGGCCGCTTTCCGTTCGTTCGTCCACCGATGCGCCATTTATCGACATGATAATAGACGACTCTGCACGTATTTCCCGTTCCAGGAACGTTGCGGTTACGCACTACGAGCAGCCGCACCGGTTTTACCACAACTGGGCCCATATAGAGGAGATGTTGGCCATGGCTGTGGAACTACAAGTTACGCTAACCGTGCCGCAGGCGATGGCCGTTCTCTGGCATGACGCGGTCTACGTACCGGGGCTGGACAAAGGCGTGAACGAGAAGGCCTCGGCATTACTCATGCGAGATCAGATGTTTCGTGACGGTTGGCTAGATTTTGAGGCCGGATGTCAGATCGCAGAATCTGCGGCCTCGATCATTCTCGATACCGTCGAACATGTGCCTAGTACTGAAGTGGCGAAGATAGTACTTGACCTCGACTTGTATCGCCTTGCCGTAGAAGCCTCGATTTTCGAGAAACACGCGACGGAGATCTACACTGAATACGCAACGTTGCTGATGAGGACGCCAGATCCGGCGCTGGCGTGGCGCAGCGGTCGCGCGGCGGTGTACGAGAGCTTTCTCGCCCGCGATCGCATTTACCATTCTGACTCCTGTGCGATATGGGAGGGACCTGCCCGAAGGAACTTGGAATGCGGTTTGCGAACGCTACGTGACGGCGGCGCTGACGTCTAAAGGGTCCCGAGCACAGCCAATTGCCGCATTTTAGGTTGGTACAATTACTGGCTGGGAAAAGAGGCGCCGAAAGCCCGAAAGCCCGAAAGCCCTAAAGATGTGGACTAGACCCCAAAGTCCGAAAGACGGCCGAACCTTGCCCGAACAGCGAGGCCAAAGCCTGGAACGCAATGCGGCCCAGGCTTTCTCTCAACCCTTTTTCGTTATGTGGTTGCGGTTTCCGAGACGACGCGAGCTGACGTTCCGCTGACCTTCTTCTGCCGTGTTGTAGCGGAAGGTTTCTTGGCGGTCTTGGTCTTCTGCGGCACCGTGGGCTTCACGGCGGTTGCAGCGCGCACAGCCTTCTTCGGAACAACGCTGACTGCATCGACTGGCTTTGCGGTTTTGACGATTGCCGCTTCTTCGCCGCGGGCTTCTTCGCAGTCTTGGCTTTGACTGGTGTTTTGGCCTTCGTTGCTGCCTTTTCGGCCGACAGTGCAGCGCGTGCGGCTTCCTTCAATTTCTTGAGTTCAGCACGAGCCTTGAGGACGGCCTTCTTGCCCGCTGCGACCTCCTTAGCCAACTCGGCACGCAGTTTTTCGACTTGCTTTTGTGCTGCCTTAACCTCATGAACCAGCACACTCGCTTTCTTTACGGGCACCGCAACTTCTTGGGCGCGTGCTTTTTAGGCGTTGCTGCGGTCTTTCCTACGGCCATGAATTCTTCCTCCGTTGAGGTACCTTGCGGCGGAGGCGGAGCGTAGCAGCGAACGACTATAGAAACCATTACGGCCGCGCAATCTTTTTATTACGAAAACGTTCCGTAAGGCCTTTTTTTCTCAAGCGTTGGCCGCGAGGCGATCAACGCCTTATTGGTATGTTACGCAGCGTCTTCCGCGATCAGGAAGCGCTTCGGATTCCTCCCCAGCCACGCAGGAGCACGGCCACGGCCCGACCAGGTCTTGCCTGTCTTGGGATCCATATACTTGGGTGGCAGAGGACTCTTCGAGGCGCCGTTCGAGGGCTGTGCAGGACGACCGCGCCCTCGTTTTTTGGCAATATCATCGATCGTCAATCCATAGTCCGTCATGAGCTCCTGAATTTTTGCGATCACACCAGCAACTTCTTTTGCACGAACCTCGTGCAGCTTTGCTTCCAAAGCCGCCTTCTCCGCCATCAATTGTTTATAGGTTGTCATTTGGATTCACTCGGTGATGGATGAATGCTTCCATGCTATATCAAAATACGACGTCAGGCGAGTTTGGATTTTCAGAGCTCATCCGGAATGGACGACCGTGCCGTCAACCTTGAAATGGTCAACAGATTGGCCGGCATGCGTTGCACGCTGCAGCCATTCAGGCATATCTCCGATCCCGTCCCAAGTATGCCCCAGTGCGTCCTTGTATTTTGCGGTTAAGTCGACATGTCGTGCGACTTGAGGAGACGTCTCAAAACACCCAGCCGTTTGAAGTTGGGTGAACGTTATGCCGTTGCGTGCCATGGTTGTCCTGATCCACAGGACCGCGTCAGTCTTGGCACGCTGCAGTAACAGTTCTTGGGAGGCAATGAACAAATGATTGTTGGGCGCTTGCGGCGCACCGTTTGATTTTGCAGAAGGCATACGTAGTTCAACTGAAGATAACGTGAGCCCAGGCAGAGGAATAGCACTTTGCAAGCCTAACGTTTCGGCGAAGGGAAAGGAGAAGGTGCGATTTCCTCGAAGTCAAAGTGTGCTGAGGCATAAGTCGCGTTGCAAGCCCACACCTCTTCGCCATTGCGTACGAAGCTCACCCAATGCCCGTCACTGACGCATTCCGCGCCCGGAAAGACTTCATCGTGCCCGTTTGGACCGTCCAAAGGAAAGGGCGCATGGGGGATGGCCCAATATCGACCCGGAAGAAGAGCCGCAACCTGTTTCCTGCTCATACACCTCTATTTCGCTTGTCGCAAGCTTTGAGTCTTCTTGAGTCTGGATCCTCTGTCAATACCGCAATGGCATGACTGCCACAGGATAGCGGGTCATGTAGGCTTCCGCACGTTGGGGTTTGAGGCCGAGCGATCGGCGGTTCCTATTGTGCACCTTTTTCTTCCGATTGTTCGGGTGTTGACCATCGGTACCCTTGTGCTGCTAGCAGCGCTAGCATCTCGTTGGGTATATGTTCAGCTGCAGACAAGTGACACAGGCAATAAACGGATGGAGATGGACGGCGGTCCAGCTATCCTGCTGAAGGAATGTGAAGATATGCAAGCCAAATTCAGGACCGCGGAAACCAAGAACGCAGAAGTGCGACTGGCCGGTTGCCTCGATTCTTAGTCTTGCGGTCGGCTTGATGCTCGTGAGCAGGGTGGTCGTTAGCATAACGGCAAATGAGACGTTTTTCTGCCTCAGTCCCGTGCTGCGGATTCTTCGCCGCACAGGAAGATAGGTCATCCCCGCAGGTTACAGGGTCAACTCCAGCAGGTACTTTTTTGCCACGCCGCGAGCCCGGTTTGCGACGACTCTCCTTAACTGGATATGCCGGTGCGTGTGCAGCGCTTTTCCTTGGGTCGCCACATAGGGAGTAGCCCCGCTGCATGGCAATAATCTGATCGAACGATCTATTGGAGCGGGGGGGCGCCTAACTTCTCGAGAAATATTCGTTTATGCGCGCCAAAATGAAGAGCGACCTCCGCCTGGTCCGCTACCGTAACTTCGATATCAATCCGGTCCTGCGGTAGGCCGAACAGAATGGATAGTGCCGGCCCAAGATAGTGGGCCGTTCCCCTGTCTCTGGGGGAAGTCGTTCCGTTTCCAATCAGATAACGCTCCTCCCGCTGCGCGGCCGGGCGTAGGCGCTGTGATTGCATTCGATTGCAATCTTGACCGATTCAGCCAGTTGCTCTGAACCGGGTCGAACATCGCGACGGCCACGATCTGCGCAGACAGGCCGTCGACGCTGCGGACCTTCGTCAAGCCCTTGCTCTACTACCCAAAATTTCCTAGCACCATCCATCTGGATGGTGCTAGGATGGTTTCAGTGCGGCTGCTTAAAAGGGGTATATGGGAAGGAGTGGTTTAAGCAGCATTTTTTGTGGTGTATCTCGGACGGTGGAAAAAGGGTTTCTAGTCGCACACCCGAACCGCAATCCACTGTCCATTCATGTGCTTGGTCTGGCAAACGTTGCTGCCGATGTGAGCCCTCGCGCTAGCAGCGGTGACATCGAATCTGTGGTTGTCTTCGGTGCTTCTCCGCACCGCCCACGGTGAAGGTCGCTGGCAGGACGAATACCGTAGTCTGCGGCAATATCGCCGCCCCCGGTTCGCCGGGGAGTACAGGGAATTAACGTGAAAATGAACGACGCGTTTCTTGCTTCGATGCATGAGGCCATGGAGTTGCTTCACACCGCAGGACCCCTTCAGGCGACCGCCGTCATCCAGCGTGCCCTCAATCAGTCGGATCCAGCACCGGCGCCAAAGTCAGCGCCGATGCCGGCACAGGTTGTCCAGTACCTGCTAGAGCATCATTCCGTGGCTCCCGACACAACTTCAGAACAGCGCTCCAAAACGACGACAACGGTGGGCGATTTCAGCTTTGGACAGTTCAGCAATCAAGCCGGCAAACGTGCCTACAAGCTTTATAAGCCGAGGAGCGAGATGCACGCTCTGATGCCGCTCGTCGTCATGCTGCACGGCTGCACGCAGGATGCTGACGATTTTGCTGCGGGTACCCGCATGAATGCGCTCGCGGAAAAGTTCGGGTTCATGGTCATGTACCCAATCCAGCCGCCCACCGCCAATCCCTCCAAATGCTGGAATTGGTTTCGCCGAGGGGACCAACAAGCGGGGAGCGGCGAACCATCGATTCTTGCCGGGATGACGCAGGAGGTAATAGCAAATCACCACGTAGATCCTGATCGAGTGTATATCGCGGGTCTCTCCGCTGGCGGCGCGATGGCTGCCGTGATGATCCAAAGCTATCCCGAACTGTTTGCAGCTGCCGGCGTCCATTCGGGCCTGCCGGTGGGCAGCGCGCACGATTTGCCGTCGGCGTTGGCGGCGATGAAAGGCGGGAAAGTTCTCAGTGCCTCCAAACGAAACGCGGCGACCCCTCGGCGCCCACTGATCATCTTCCACGGCGAAGCAGATTGCACCGTGCACCGTTCCAATGGCGAGCGCCTGATCGAGCCGTACGAGCAGGGGGGCGCGCAAAAGCGCGTCGAATATGGTTCAAGCGGCGCGGGTCGCTACTACACACGTGGCCTCGTCAGAACTCCGGAGGGCATCGATGCGGAATTCTGGCTCTTACATGAGGCAGGCCATGCATGGTCGGGCGGCGGGGGCGGCACGTACACCGATCCCAAGGGGCCCGATGCAAGTGCAGAGATGGTGCGCTTCTTTCTCTCCCACCCACAAAGTTCGCTGCTTTAGGCGGACGCGCGGAAGTACATCCGATTCACGTATCACATGAATGCGCTCGCAGATTCTCTTGTACCGGCCGACTATGACAAAGCTCGTGCGATTAGTCGGACGGTCGGACTGCGGTCAGTCCAGCTTGATGCCGGCGTCCAGTACGACCTTCTTCCACTTTCCCGCCTGAGTGCGCATCAGCGCCTCCAAAGCTTCCGGTGTGCCGCCAATCGGCCCATGACGCTAACGCCCACCGGTAAGTTTCTGTATCCCCGGGCGAAAGACCTCCTTTCCCAAATGCGCCAACTTGACGAGGAGGCGAGGGCCGTCGCTGCTGGCAACATTGGTTGGCTTGGAGTTGGATTCACCCGGTCAACAATCTTCTCCCTGCTCCCGGAGGCGGTCCGGCGCTTTCGGGAAAAGCTTCCCGGCATTCAACTGGACTTGCTCGAGCAACTGTCGGAGCATCAGCCAGAACTGCTACGTAGTGGTCGAATTGACGTTGGCGTTTCCCGCTACATCGGGGATTTCGACCGAGCCAGCGACTTGACCTATACCGAACTCTTCGAAGACCCGTTTGTTGCCGCAGTGCCCATCCAATCTCGGGCGGCGAAACGCAAGACGATTAAGGCCGCCGACTTGGACGACATGGCGCTCATCCAATATCCGAAAGACCCGCAGAGCCGGTACGCGAACCAGATGGTCGATTTGCTTCGCCAAGCTGGAGGCAATCCTCGCGCGGGACATGAAGCCATCGAGATTCACACGGCACTGGGCCTGGTTGCCGCCGGACTGGGATTCACAGTGGTGGGTGCTTCGGTTGCAGCGGCGAACCGGAGTGACGTGGCCTTCGTTCGCATTTCGAATGTGCGGACGCAAGCCACGTTGGTGGCTGTAACTCGAGCCGGTGATGAGAGCCCGGCCGTGCGAGAGTTCGTCGCCTCACTGGCGCTCGCGCGCCCTCAGTAGTAAGCGCTTCAATGCGTCCGTTGCGCCGTTGCGTTGTCTAGGTTGAGTAGAAGGGGCAAGCAGCTGGGTATGCCGCTTGCCCTGAAAAATGCTGTAGCGGGGTTCGCACAGCTAATCTCAGCTAACGGCCGCGCCCGCCGGAACCTGAACGCCGAGGGCGTGTACCTAAAGTGAGCTTTGTGGATGGCCGGGAAGTGTCAACCGGCTCGCCCGTTTTACTTCAGGAGTCGAGGCAACCCGCAATCCAGATGGCATCCTCACGTGTTTGGCGCGCGGGGTGCTCTGCCGGTCTATGCTCCATTCTGCAGTCGACGACTTCTCGATGGACATCACTTTCCTCTTGAACGTCGGTCATCGCCGGTGGATTCGCATTGACGTAGATGACGCGCGAGACCACCGCCGCCACGACGATGAGCCCGATGGCGATGAGCGTCTGAGTGAAGAGCTTCGTCCAAATCTGCATGAGAACAATGGGTTTAGAGCGTGTCGTTGCTTCCAACCGGTTCAGCGCGATACACCGACCAATAATAATGCGAGTGTCGATGATGCCGAGCCGTTTTTCTCTCTGCGAAGAAGCGCACACGTCCATCTGCGCCGGCGTCGATTTCTACATCTAGATGTTCTTGAGTGGCAGTGGCAGCAGGAGGAAGCTGCCGTATTGCCGTAGATACATATTGGCCTTCGATGCGCCCAAGTATCCCGTTAGCGCCCACAGTGGCGGGCTGACTTGACGAGTCACCACGTAGATGACAGCTCGCTGCTAACCGGCTGTTACCCATAACTTCTGCTCCTTCCTCGACGACGCTGTCGTAGACCGTTGTCTACGCGGTCCTATGTACGGCCAGGTCCAACACGAACGCCTTGCCTGTCTCTGTGTATGAACGGCAAATGTCCATAGGCTCGCAAACGAGCGACTGCCTGGCGACCCAAGATGGCGGCTTCCATATCGCCCAAAGCCGCCGTCTCTATGCCAAACGAGCCACATCTTGGACAGGTGTATCGGAATCCCCGAAGTTGGAGTGACCGAATCCGCTCAGCGGAACTGCCGCACAGGGGGCAATTTGCAGGTTCTGGGAGCATGGCCTCAGGGGTCGATACTGTATGGATATACAGTATAGCCGAGGTCTGAGGAAAAGGAAGCCCGCAGCAGGATGCTGGCGGGCTGGGTGAATGTCATGGGGTCAATCACGACGTCGACATTTTCATGTACCTGAGCTGCCATGTCTTCCCTACGTCAGGGTGTGTCGACTTGCAGCAACTAGCCATGAGGCTGGACTAGCTCCGATGCGTATCGCTCTCTCATCCCTGGGCGGCAAGAGAGAGTCGCTGCGTCTCTAGTCCGCCTTAGCCCCTGAGATGCGAACTTGCTCTGCAGCGCTGGGCATCTGCTTCTTCACGAACGTCCAGTACTCATCCACCCCCATTGGCTTGACGAGTAGAGAACCCTGCTCCGAGAACTGCTTTTGGAGTTCAGGGTCTCGCAATGCCTGGTTCAGCGCAGCATTTAACTTCTCAAGTGCCGGGCGCGGCGTGTTAGCAGGCGCCACCAGTCCATACCAGGAATCGGTATAGAACCCTTTCACCCCGGCCTCTTCAAACGTCGGGACATCAGGCAACACTGGCAGGCGCTGATGCGCAGCTACGGCCAGTGGCCGAACCTTGCCAGAGCGGATAAAGGGCAGGGCGCCCGTTGTGATGATGAAGTCGACGCGTCCGGCCATGAGGTCGGTCATTGCGGGAGCAGTGCCTTTAAACGGAATGTGTGCAACATCCACGTTGGCGAGCTTTTTGAACACTGCGCCTGCCAGATGCTGGCTCGAGCCGACGCCACCGGAACCATAGTTCAGCTGACCAGGTTGAGCGCGTGCCTTGGCGACTAGCTCGGCTACTGAACGATATGGCGAGTCCTTGGGGACGAGCATGACGCCTGGCGAGGTGGTAATCAGGCCAATTGGTGCGAAGTCCTTGATGGGGTCGTAGTTCAACCGACTGTAGAGTGCGGAGTTGAGTCCGTGCGAGGTCGCCGTGGCAAGCATGATGGTGCCGCCATTGGGTTTGGCGCGCGCAGCGATATCCGAGCCGATGTTGCCGCCTGCCCCAGCACGGTTGTCGATGACGATGGATTGTCCCAGCGTTTTGGACATCTGCGCAGATACGAGACGCGCGAAGGAGTCCGAGGGCCCGCCGGCAGGCCAGCCGACCACCATGGTGATTGCACCGGACGGTAGTGCCGTCTGTGCCGACAACAGCGTCGAGCAGACCATTGCTGCGGTGCCGGTCGCAATCCGGAAGAGCCGGCTCACTTTTCTTGCCATGGCATCTCCTTCCACAGTTGGCGGAAGCCTGCTTCGCCGCGTTCAAGTTCGGCGGCGTAGGCGGCTGGGGCAAGGTAGCGCAGCGGCGCAAACATGGCGTCAGCTTGCTGCTTGAACTGCGGGTCGGCCGCAACCTTGGCCATGGCATCGACGAGCTTCTTCTTGACTGGTTCCGGCAGGCCCTTGGGTGCAGCCAGGCCGCGCAACGATGCAAGCTCGATGTTGTAGCCCTGCTCGCGGAACGTAGAGACGTTCGGCGCAAGCACTGCGCGCGACAGTCCCATTTGTCCCAGGAACTTCAGCGGTGTGCCGCCTTTTTGATAGGCCAGTGCTTCTCCGACGTTGATGGCGCCAATCGTAATCTGTTGACCGGCCAGCGCGCCGCGCACTTCGCCCGCGCCCTTGTAGCCCACATGCGTCATCTTCACGCCCGATGCCTTCTCGAACAACAGCATGGCAAGATGGTCGTCTGAGCCTACGCCTGTTGTGCCGACAGTGACGGCGCCGGGGTTTGCCTTGGCGTACTTCACGAGCGTCGCCAGGGAATCAATGTTGCTGGACTGATTGACGGTGAATGCGCCCGGGTCATCCACCAGATTGCCGATGAGGTCGTAGCTTTTCCAAGTGAACGTCGTCTTGCGCTCAATCGGAATCGTCAGCAGGTTCGGCGTGTTGATGAAGCCGATGGTGTAGCCATCCGGGGTGGCGCGCGCCAGCTCGGCAAAGCCGATGGCGCCGCCAGCGCCCGGCTTGTTCTGCACGACAATGGTTGCGCCCAGCTCCTTCTCCAGATGCCGTGCGAGCAGGCGGGCGACCAGGTCAGTGCCGCCGCCTGGAGCGTACGCCACAATCATCTCGATGGGTCGATTCGGCCAAACTGCGGCTTGCGCTTGGGATGAGGCTGGTGTCAGAGCGCCAACCATACCGACGAGCGCACTCGCGGCAAGGCAAAGGGATAGGCGCCGACGACGGGAGTCGGGTTTGCTGTGCATGGTTCTTGTCTCCTCACCGACCCTCATGTGGCCGGTGTAATTTTGTGATGACTGCGTTCGTGGTCAGTTAACGGTAACGAGCTACGCATGCCTCCATGCGTTGGCGCACCCTGGGCCAGACGTCGCGGTTCACCAGTCGTTCGGGCCTCTCGCCAGTTGCCAGCAATGCCAGGATTTGCGTCGCGGCCAGGGTAGCGTTTCTGCGACGGGCGTCATGCGTCACGCCTGCCGTGTGGAAGGTGGCGACGACGTTGTCGAGTGTCAGAAGCGGATGCTCTGGAGGAGGCGGTTCCTGGTCCCAGACGTCCAGGCCGGCGCCAGCGAGGTGTCCGCTAAACAACGCCTCATACAGGGCGGCCTCATCGTGAATGCCGCCTCTGGCGGTGCTGACGAAGATGCTGCCTGAACGCATTGCTGCAAAGGCCGCGGCGTTCATCATCCCGAGTGTGCTTGCGTCGCGCGGGCAGTGCAGGGACACGATATCGGAAGAGCGCAGCAACTCGTCGAACGAGACGTGCTCGGCACCGCGCTTTGCCTTCTCAGCGCTGTCGAGATACGGGTCATAGCCAATCACGCGCATGCCGAAGGCGCGGCCAAGCGCCGCAGCGCGGCTCCCGGCGTGTCCGACGCCAACCAGGCCCAGTGTCCGTCCACGCAGTTCGTGGCCCATCAGGTCTTCACGGCTGCCGGTGGTATGCGCTTTCATGCGTCGGTCCGACTCAGGAATGCGTCGCATCACAGAGAGCATCAACCCGACCGCCATTTCCGCCACGGAATCGGCGTTCCCACCGGCCTGGTTCATCACGGCCACACCTGCTGCCGTGCAGGCATCGATATCAATCGTGTCGCAACCGGAGCCGCTCGAGGACACAGCCAGAAGATTCGGGCAGCGAGCGAGAAGCTCGGCTGTCACGAACCAGCGCCGGGGCAACTCATCCTTGGCGGCCGTAATCTGATACACATGGGCTTCGGAGAGACGTGCCCATGCTTCTTCGTCTGCACCCTCGCGCTGGCATGTGTGCAGGGTGACATCTGAAGCTTCGCCGACTATGCGGT
>Ga0209565_1001038_pt1 | contig 14102 bp, 3 predicted proteins | sample Araplaol_mTSA_r2_2_FD_184283 | JGI IMG/M metagenome (GOLD analysis project Ga0209565, IMG submission 184283) | Arabidopsis root microbial communities from North Carolina, USA - plate scrape MF_Col_mTSA_r2 (SPAdes) (version 3) | ecosystem: Host-associated > Plants > Roots > Endosphere | place... | reverse complement strand
CAAGCCGTTGCGGATGGCGCGCACGCAGTGCTCGTACAGGTCGCCGGCATGGGCCGAGCGGCTGGGCATGTCGTAATAGGAATCCTCTTCCGGCTGCACCGGGCGGCCTTCCAGGTAATGCGCCTGCTCGTCGAGCACCGACATGTCGCCGGTGCTGGAAACGTAGCGCCATGCGGCCAGCGGCAGCCACAGGTAGTCGTCCGAGCAGTGCGTGCGCACGCCGCGGTCGGACGGCGGATGCCACCAGTGCTGCACGTCGCCTTCCACGAACTGGTGGGCTGCGCACAGGACCAGGTGCTCGCGCAGGATGTCGGGACGCGTGTGCACCATCGCCATTGCGTCCTGCAACTGGTCGCGGAAGCCGAACGCGCCGCCGCTCTGGTAATAGCCGCTGCGCGCCCACATGCGGCAGGCAATGGTCTGGTACATCAGCCAGCCGTTGGCCAGCACGTCCAGTTCCGGCTCCGGCGTCTGCACCTGCACCGCGCCCAGCACCTGGTCCCAGTGCGCATGTACTTCGCCCAGCGCCTGCAGCGCTGCTCCGCGCCCGCCGTGGCGCTGCACCACGTTGGTGGCGTCGGCATTGCGGCGGCCGCCCATGCCCAGCACGAACACGATCTCGCGCTCCTGCCCCGGCTGCAACTCGAACGGCGCCTGGATCGCCGCGCAGGCGTCCAGTCCGGCGCCGGCCTTGCCCGACAGGCGCACGCGCCGCAGCGCTGCCGGCCGCGCCAGGCTGCCGTTGCGGCCGATGAATTCCGTGCGGTCGCACGTGACGGTGCGCACCGAAGCGTCGGCATTGAAGAAGGCCACGCGGCCGGAGAACTCGGTGTTGTAGGCATTGCGGGCAAACAGCGCGCCGCTTACCGGGTCGATCTCGGTCACGATATGCATGCCCGATTTGGAGCGCATATCGCCCAGCACCCATTCCACATAGCCGGTGACCGACAGCTTGCGCGCGACATCCGAATCGTTGCGCACGCGGATCACGGTGTAGCGCACCGGCGCATCCAGCGCCACGAAGGTCGTCATGCGGCTGCTGATGCCGGTTTCCGCGTACTCGAACGATGAGTAGCCAAAGCCGTGGCGCGTCAGGTAACTGCCGCCGCCCGGCGCCGGCAGTGCGCACGGCGACCAGAAGCGGCCGCTCTGCTCGTCGCGCAGGTAGAAGGCTTCGCCGCTCAGGTCCGAGACCGGGTCGTTATGCCATGGCGTCAGGCGGAACTCGTGGGCATTCTCCTGCCAGGTATAAGCCTGGCCACTTTCCGACACCACGCTGCCGAATTGCGCATTGGCGATCACGTTCGACCAAGGCAGCGGCGTGCTCTGGCCGGCGCCGGTGGCGATCACGTATTCCTTGCCGTCCGGCGTGAAGCCGCCCAGGCCGTTGACCAGGATCAGGTCGTCCGGCAACGGCACGCCCGCGCCAGCATCGCGTTCGAACGCTTCGGTACGCGGCTCCGCCAGCAGCGGCGGCATGCGCAGCGTCGGCGCCACGCCGCGCTTCAGCTGTTCGGCCAGGGTGCCGCGCTCGTCGCTCAGCACGGCGCGCGCCACGGTCTGCAGCAGCACGCGGTCTTCCGGGGCAATGCCTTCGGTCGGCCGCACGAAGATGCCGCCCGGCCGGTCGATGGCCTGCGCGTCGAGGCCGGACGCGATCAGCCCCATGATCTGGTCATGCAGCGCCTGGCGATAGCCGGAGCGGTCTTCGTACCAGATCACCAGGTCCACTACCAGCCCTTTCAGGCGCCAGTAGGCGTGCGCCTGCACCAGTTGCCGCGCCAGCTCGATATTGGCGGCGTCGCGGATTTCCATCAGCACGATCGGCAAGTCCCCGGAGATGGCGTAGGCCCACAGGCCGGACTGGCCGCGCTGGTTGCGGATCAGGATGCCGGCATCGGCGCGCAGGGCCGCGTTCGGATAGATCACGTGGTTGGCCAGGCGGGCGTACAGCTGGGCCTCGGCCTCGCTGGCGTTCAGCTGCCGCAGCACCACCTGGCTGTGGGTCCATGCCAGTTCGAAGACGCGGTCCGCCATGTGGCGGTCCTGGTATTTGTCGATCAGGTATTGCGCGGCATCACGCGTTTCGGTCATGCCGGTTACCACGTCGATCACCGATACCTGGCCCGGCTCCAGCGCAATGCGGTAGCGGATCGCCACCACAGGGTCGAGCACCGAACCCTGGCTGCCGGACAGCGGCCCCGGCTCCTGCACCGCAAGCGGCGACTGCGCCGTGTTGCCGCGGCCGATAAAGCGCGCGCGGTCGGTTTCATACGATACCTGCTGCACCTGCGCATCGTGCACCGTCATCACATGCAGCAAGTATGGCGTCTTCTCGTCCTTGCCGCGCGGGCGGCGCGTGCACAGGATGGCGCTTTCGTCTTCCACGATCTCGGTCTGCACGAACAGCTTGCTGAACGCCTGGTGCGCATTGTCGGCCGGCGCCGGCGCCATCACCGCTTCCGCGAAGCTGGTCAGTTCGATGACGCGGCGGCGATCGGAATGGTTGGAGATGCGCGTGCGGCGCATTTCGATATCGTCTTCCGGCGACACCACGATTTCGGTGTACAGCTCGATTTCGTTGTCGCTGCGGCGGAACTCGGCCCGGCCTTCGGAAAAGATCACTTCCAGCCGCTTCGGCTCGGCCTGGGTCGGCTGGTAGGTGGTGGACCAGACGGCGCCGTCCTCCACGTCCTGCACGTAGCAGAACTGGCCCCAGTTGTCGCGCGTGCTGTCTTCGCGCCAGCGCGTCACGGCCAGGTTGTTCCAGCGGCTGTAGCTGCCGCCGGCGCTGCTCACCATCACGTGGTAGCGGCCGTTCGACAGCAGCTGGGTTTCCGGCACCGGCGGCGTGTGCTGGCTCATGATGCGCATCGGCGCCGCCTGCTCCGGCACCGTGCTGCGCACCGAGGCCTGCTCCGCACTGGCGGAGTGGAAGGCGCCGATGCGCGGGCTGCGCTCCTGCAGCACCAGCAGGGTCGATTGCAGCAGCGGATCGGATTCAAAGCGGCGCTGCATCGGCCGGTCGTTCAGCACATAGCTCAGTGCCAGGAAGCCCATGCCCTGGTGGTGCACCATGAAGGACTTGATGATGGCGTACTGCTGGCCGCGCGGCAAGCGCGCCGCCGTGTAGTCGATCGCCTCGTAGAAGCCGTAGCGGCCCAGGAAGCCCATGGCAGCCATCTTCTGCAGGTTCTGGCAGGAGGTATCCGGATCGACCATCAGTCCCAGCATGGTGGCATACGGCGCCACCACCAGGTCTTCCGCCAGGCCGCGTTTCAGGCCGATGCCCGGCACGCCGAAGGCTCGGTACTGGTAGTTCAGCGCCGCGTCGGTGGTGTTGTAGCCCGACTCGGAAATCCCCCACGGCACGTTGCGCTGCTTCGCATATTCCACCTGCGCCGCCACCACCGACTGGTAAGTCTGGTCCAGCAAAGTGTTCGGGTAGGTCGGCATCACCAGCAGCGGCATCAGGTACTCGAACATCGAGCCGCTCCACGACAGCAGCACCGGCTGGCCGTGGACGATGCACAGCTGGCGGCCCATGGCGAACCAGTGCTCCTGCGGCAGTTGCCCCTGCGCGATGGCGACGAAGCTGGCCAGCCGCACCTCGGAGGCCAGCAAGTCGTAGCAGCTCGCATCGAGGCGGCGCTCGCTCAGGTTGTAGCCGATGGCCAGCAGCTTGGTGGTCGGGTTGAACAGGAAGCCGTACTCGCACTGGGCAAATTCGTTGGCCTGGTGCGACAGCCGGTTCAGCGTGTCGAGCCGCTCGCGCGCGCGTGCCGCGCCCTGTTCCACCAGTGCGGCCAGCTGCTGCTGGCGTTCGCGCTCGTCGGGCGCCAGGTCGCTCAGGGCGGCGCCCGGCAAAGGCCAGCTGGCCAGTTCGCGCAAGGTCGGCACGCGGTCGAGGGTGGTGTCGTATTGGGCCTCCGTCTGCGCCGTGACCCAAGGCGCGAAGGCGTCCAGCTCGTCCAGCATGCCGCGGCATTGCGCGTGCAGCGCGCCCGCCCAGGCCGCAACCTGGGGATCGAGCGGCACCGCTGCCTGGCGCAGGAATTGTTCGGAGCCCTCGCAGGCCCGCACCAGCCAGGCGCGCTGCTGGCGCAAGCTTGGCGGCATGGCCTCTGGCGGCGCGGCGATTGCCGCTTCCAGCGCCATCAGGGTTTCGGGCGCCAGCCCGCCGGCTGCGGCCGCGGCCTCGCGTACCAGGGCGCAGGTGGTGGCCAGGCCCTGTGCCAGGTTCGGGTGCACGATCGGCTGCTCGGCGATGCCTACCAGGCCGGCCTGCAGCGTGAGCAGGTGTCCAGCCAGGTTGCCGCTGTCGACGGTGGAAATATAGATCGGATGCAGCGGCTTCATCGACTGGGTGTCGTACCAGTTGTAGAAGTGGCCCTGGTGGCGCTCGAGCTGCGCCATGCTGTCCAGCGTGCTGGCGGTGCGTGCCGCTAGCTGGCCGCCGGTGATATAGCCGAAGTCATAAGCGGTCAGGTTGGCCAGCAGCGCCATGCCCATATTGGTGGGCGAAGTGCGGTGCGCCACCACCTGGGTTGGATGCTCCTGCATATTATCCGGCGGCAGCCAGTTGTCTTCCGGTCCGACAAAGGTTTCGAACCACAGCCAGGTTTTGCGCGACAGCTTGTGCAGGAACAGGTTCTGGTCCTCCTTCAGCGCCCGCTGCACGCGCGCGATTGGAAGGCTGATCCACCAGGCCACCAGCGGCGATGCGAACCAGGCGGCGACGAAGATCAGGGCCGCTTCAAACGCCCGCGGGCGCAGCACGGCAAGGCCGGCGCCGGCACCCAACGCCAGCAGCGGCGCAATCCACATGGTGCGCCAGTTGCTGGCCAGGCTGGTCCCGGAGCGCGACAGGCCAGAGGCGCGCCATTCCAGCAGGCGGCGCCGCGATACCAGCAGGCGCCAGCCGGTGCGCACGATGGCGTCCAGGCTGATATAGGCCTCGTAGGGCAGGAACACCAGCGTCAGCAAGGCATGCGCAAACTGCATGCCGCTACGCCGCAGCGAAGCCGGCGCATGCTGGCTCCACAGCGTGTCGTCCGGCTTGCGCAGCAGGTCGTAGACAGCGCTGACCAGCGGCGGCAGGAAGATAATGGCCAGCACCGCGCAAGTCCAGAACCATGGATGCGGCAAGGCCGCGAAAGCCATCAGCAAGGACAAGGTGAGTACCGGCGCCACCAGGCTGCGGCGCAGGTTGTCGAACAGCTTCCAGCGCGACAGGGCGGACAGCGGATTGCCTTCGCGCCTGCCGCCTGCCAGCGGCACCCGGCCCATCAGCCACGGCAGCAGTTGCCAGTCGCCGCGCATCCAGCGCTGGCGCCGGCTAACGTCGTCGCGATAACGCGCCGGATAGTGCTCATAGAGCTGCGCATCGCTCAGCAGGCCGGCGCGCAGATAGCAGCCTTCCAGCAAATCGTGGCTCAGGATGCGGTTATCCGGGAAGCGGTTGCCCAGGACTTCCTCGAACACGTCGACGTCGTAAATGCCCTTGCCGATGAAGGAGCCTTCCGCAAACACATCCTGGTAAACATCGCTGACGGTGCGGGTGTAGGGATCGATGCCCGGCTCGCCGCCGCACAGCTTTTCATAGCGCGAGGCGTCTTCGCTCGGCAGGCTGACCGCCACGCGCGGCTGCAGGATGCCGTAACCGGCCACCACGCGGCGCAGCCGCTGGTCGATGCGCGGCACGTTGAGCGGGTGGCGCATGGTGGCGACAAACTGGCGCGCTGCATCGCGCGGCAGCTGGGTGTCGCTGTCCAGCGTAATGACATACCTGAAGGCAGGCAGGTCTTCGATATCGCCAACGATCAGCGAGAATGCTTGCTGCGCGCCGCCGCGCATGAAGCGGTTCAGGTCGGACAGCTTGCCGCGCTTGCGCTCCTCGCCCATCCAGGCGCGCTGCGCGGCGTTCCAGCGGCGCGGGCGATGCAGCAGCAGGAAGGGCGCCGGCGCCCCCTCCTCCGTGTACTTCAGGTTCAGGCGCGCGATGTTGGCGGCGGCACGCTCGGTGAGCGCGGCGTCGGTCGGCAGCGTCTCTTCCTGCGCATCGGCAAAGTCGGTCAGCAGGCAAAAGCGCAAGTGGGGATCGCGATTGGCGAGGAAGCGCACTTCAAGCTGCTCGCACAGTTCATCGACATTTTCACGGCTGAACAGCAGGCTCGGCACCACCACCATGGCGCGCGCATCCGGCGGAATGCCGTTGCGGAAGTCCATGCGCGGCAAGGGCCGCGGCTCGACGAACAGCGTGGCAATCCAGTTGACCAGCGCCAGCGCCAGCTGGCTGCTGCCCATCAGGCCGAGGATGCCCATGACTGCCAGGGCCCACGGCTGCACGCCATCGCGCCAGGCGCGCTCCAGCATCAGCGCGGTGGCAATCACAGACAGCCCGCCTATCGCGCCCAGGTAGGACAGTAGCGGCGCGGTGCGCATGGTGCGCTTCAGCGAGCGCAGGGGCGGCAGCCTTACTCCAACCTGGTGCTCCAGCAGCAGCATGCCGTCGCCCACCAGGTAATAGCCGACGTGATGCAGGCGCGTGTCGTGGTCGGCGGCGCGCGTGCGCGCCAGTTCGAGCGCCTGCTGCGCCACTTCCGCTTCGGTCGCGCGGGAATAGCGCGCCATGCGTTCGACACTGTGGCGGTACTGGTCGCGCGTGGAAAAGTCCATGTCCGGATAGGTGCCGGCCGGATCTTCGCGCAGGGTCTGTTCGACCACGCTCATGGTCTCGACGAATTCCTGCCAGTCCATGGTGCCGAGGAAGCGCAGGCTGCCGATGCTGTTGGCGATCGACACCTGCTCCGCTGCCTGCAGGTGGATTTCAGCCTGGATCTGCTGCTCGATGGTCTGGCCGGATTCCGCCAGGCGGTAAGTGATCCAGTTGAGCGCCAGCGTCAGCACCGGGCTTTGCCCTTGCAGCCGGCGCGCCAGTTCCGCCACGAAAGCGCTGCTGATCGGCGGGTCGGAGCGCGCCATGTCGGCCACCAGCAGGATCAAGCCGCTCGGGTTCTTGTCGGCGATCTCCACCATCTGGTCGGCCCAGCTGTTGGCCAGGTCGCGCTGGAAACGGTTTTCCGCCACGCGCGCCGCCACTCGGCGCAGGTTTTCAATCAGGGCCAGGCGCAACATGATCGGGATCGCCCACAGCTCGCCCAGTTTCAACGTCGCGACTTCCTGATAGGCTTCGACGAAGCGGCTCAGGCTCTCCGGATCGACCCGGCCATCGCCGTGCGCGATGATTTCCAGTGCGATCTGGTAGACGCGCGGCGTTCCCTCGGGCGCGCCCTTGGCCAGGCGGGGCAGCTCCTTGCTGTAGTCTTTAGGCAGGTGGCGCCGCGCGGTGCGAATCTGGTCTTCGATCAGGTAGAAATTGTCGAGCAGCCACTCGGAAGCGGGCGTGATCTGGCGGCCTTCCTTGACCGCTTCCGTCAAGCCTTCGCAGGTGGAGCCAATCAGCGCTTCGTTCTCGCTCAGCCGCGCCAGCAGGCGGTCGCCGCCGCCACGCTTGCTGAGCTCATGGCCTGCAGCCAGCGCGCGGCCATGCTGCTCCATCTGCTGCGCGCTGAACAGCTCACCGCGCAACGGCAAATCATCTTCCTCACCGGTCCCCTTTTCCAGGGACCCCGATTCAGACTCCTTGAAACCGGCACTAGGGGCCGGCCATAAAAAAGGATTCTCTTTCAAGGGTGGGCCTCACACTTATTCTTGGAACCGCCGTGCAGACCGGCAGTATGTTCCAAGCAATGTTATGCGGGCGCACGACAGGCGACTGTTCGCTAGCGTACATATGGATCCGTTACGGATCAGCGCATGTCACGCACCCAATTTCACCTCGGCAAGAGAAGGAATTTTTTTGCTAACCCGGCGTGCTGAAAACCGGATCGCGCAAGCCCTGCACACTTGGTGCTTCAGCTGCGCCGTCAAGGTCGAGGATGATGATTTCGTTGACGCCCTCGCGCAGCCACGGGGCAGGCAGGAACAGGCTTTGTTGCGGCCCGACGCGCCAATAACGGCCGAGGTGATGGCCATTCACCCACACATGTCCTTTGCCGAGCGTGCGCATGTCGAGGAAAGTGCTGCCTTGCGCATCGGTGCGGAAATGGCCGCGCCAGAAGGTGGGGCCATTCCGCGCAGGCGCACCGCGCTTGAAGCGCAGCGTCGACAGGTCGGCCAGCGGCATCGTGAAGACTTCCCAATCGAGCAGCGGTTTGCCTGCCAGCGAAACGGCGCGCGTGAGTCCCTTGCGTTCATCTGCCAGCATTGGTCCGAAGTTGATGCGCCCCATGTTTTCCACCACCACGTCCAGCGTGCTGCCAGTTTTGAGATCGATCTCCGTCGCGTTTTCATTGCGCCGGCGGTCAAGCGTCGCGATGGTCGTTCCATCGGAAAGCACATGGGCGTAATCGCGGACCGCGCCGAGATCCAGCTTGCCGCCTGCACCATCGGCAAAGCGCTTGCGATATACGATGAAGCCGTAGCCTTGCCCGTACGCCTCCATATTGCGCGCCAGGCGCGACGCGACCGGCTCGGGCATGGAATCAACCAGTGCTACCGATTCGTCCAGCGAGAAACGCGGCACAGCGATGGTCGGCGTCGGCTTGGGCAACGCAGGCAACTGCTCGCCGGGCGGCAAGTGGCGCGCTATGGCATCTCGGATAGCGAAGAACTTCGGCGTGGGCCGGCCTGCTTCATCGATGGCCGCATCATAGTCGTAGCTGGTTGTATCGGGTTGGTAAGTCGTGCCTTGACTGTTGGCCCCTGGCTGCCAGCCGAAACTGGTGCCGCCATGCGCCATGTACAGGTTGAACGAGATACCCTGCCCCAGCATCCAGTCCACTGCTTCTGCTGCCAGCTTGGGGCTGGTCTGGTGGCGCCGTTCGCCCCAGTGGTCGAACCACCCGGCCCAGTACTCGCCGGCCATGCGCGGTACGTGCTGGCGGAAGGAGGCCAACTGCGCAAAGGCCTCCTTGACGTCAGCGACACTGCCGTTGAAGTTGACCACGGCGGTTACGCCGGGCAGCGTGCCGCGATCAAGCAAGGTCGGATCGGGACCGTCCGAAGTGAACAGCGGCGTATCGAAGCCCGCATCGCGTACCTGCTTCTGGATAGCGGCCATGTAGTCATGGTCATCGCCATAAGAACCGTATTCATTTTCCACCTGCGTCATCAGGATCGGGCCGCCGCGTGAAGACAGCAGTGGCGCCACTTCCTGCGCCACGCGTTTGAAGTAACGCGCCGTCGCATCGAGGAAGCGCGGGTCCATGCTGCGCACGCGCAGGCCGGGAGTGCGCAGCAGCCAGGCCGGGAAGCCGCCGAAGTCCAGTTCCGCGCAGACGTAAGGGCCTGGCCGCAGCACCACGTTCAAGCCCACCTCCTGCGCTGTGCGGATGAAAGCTGCCAGGTCCAGGTTGTCGCTGAAGTCAAAGCGGCCCGGCTCCGGCTCATGCAGGTTCCAGAAAACGTAAGTCGTCACGGTGTTGAGGCCCATCGCGCGCGCCTGCTGCAGCCGCTCGCGCCAGAACGCGCGCGGGATGCGGGCGTAATGCATTTCGCCGGCGCGGATCACATAAGGCTTGCCGTCCAGCTCAAAACGGTCGCCCACGACCGCAAAATGCGGCGCAGCCGCCTCGGCGCTGAGCGCCGCCACCATCATGCCTAGTACTGCCAGGCGCTTGATTCCCGTGAATCGCAATTTTCGCCTCCATTATCGAAAGAAACATAAGATCATAACGAAAGCGTAAATGTCAATTCGAAAGATTGAATAGTTAAAATCGAAAGATACATAGCAGTTACAAGGCATATGCTGCCAAGCTGCGGTGGCCAGTGTATCCTGCTGTGTTTCATAAAAAGCCACCGCCATTTACATGAAGAAAATCGCCCTGCCCCTGCTGCTGATCGTCCAGTCCCTGAATACTGTTTACGCCCAGGAGCAGGCCCCCGTCGACAAAGTGACGCCCAAGGTTGAAATCAAGGGCAGCGCCGCGATGGATATTCGCCGCAACGACACCGCCACCAAGATCGTGGTGACGCAGGAGGAGATCCTGAAAAATGGCGATACCAGCATTGGCGAAGTCCTGAAGCGCCTGCCCGGCATCACCCTGGACGGCGTGCAGGGCCGCGGCGGCAATATCCGCATGCGCGGCCTGGGCAGCGGCTATACCTCGATCATGCTGAACGGGGAACCGGCGCCACCGGGATTCTCGCTCGACTCCCTGACACCGGACATGATCGAGCGCATCGAAGTGATGCGCGCAGCCACCGCGGAATTCAGCACCCAGGCCATCGCAGGCGGCATCAATATCGTGCTTAAAAAAGCCGTCTCCACGGCGCAGACTGAAATCAAAGCCGGCCTGCAGACGGACAACGGCCAGCCCGGCGCCAGCGTCAACCTGCAGATGTCGGACCGCAAAGGCCCATGGTCGTACTCGATCGGCGGCGGCTTCCTGCACGGCGACTTCGATCGCCCGAGCCACTCCATTACCGAAGCCACCGGCAGCGCACCCCTGCTGCGCCGGGGCGACGCCACCAGCGAAGGCTACTTCAGCAACTTCAACCTGGCGCCGCGCGTCAACTATGCGATCAAGCCGGGCGACGTGATCACCTCGCAAAGCTTCATTGCGGTCAACCGCTTCCGCGCGCACAACACTGAGCGCATCGCCACCGTGTACGGTGACGAACCGATGTTCAGTGGCCTGGACCAGGACATCAAGGCCGACATGGAATTGTTCCGCACGGACCTGAGCTGGGCGCGTCCACTGGCCGACGGGGCCAAGCTGGATATGAAAGCAGGCCTCAACTACAACCACCGCAACGTGAGGGCGCCAAACCTGCAGACCGGCTCCCTGTTCGAGCGCACCCGCACCGTCACCTCCGAATCGACCGACAAGGGCTTCACCAGCACCGGCAAGTATTCGAGCCCGCTGATTCCTGGCCACGCCTTGGCGACCGGCTGGGATATCGGCTACAGCAAGCGCGATGAAGACCGCATCCAGCGCGAAGAGTACCTGCGCGCGCCGGCCGGCATCACGCCGCAGAACCTTGACGAAATCTATTCCGCCGACGTGACCCGCCTGGCAGCCTATGCGCAGGATGAATGGAATGTCACCGACCGCTGGTCCGTCTACTTCGGCCTGCGCTGGGAAGGCGTGAACATCAAGAGCACCGGCACCGACTATGGCAGCATCGACAACAACTCGAGCGTTTTGAGTCCTCTGTTCCAGACCCTGTACAAGCTGGGCGAGAAGAAGAAAGACCAGGTACGTTTCGGCCTGACCCGCACCTACAAGGCGCCGGGCGTTGGCGACCTGATCCCGCGCCGCTTCACCTCCAACAACAACAGCTCGACGTCGCCCGACATGATGGGCAACCCGAACCTCAAGCCGGAACTGGCGTGGGGCCTGGACCTGGCGTTCGAACACTACCTGGGTGAAGGCGGCGGCCTGCTGTCGGCCAGCACCTATGCGCGCCGCATCGAAGACATCACGCGCCGCCGCGTGGACCTGATTGACGGCGTGTGGGTCTCGCGCCCGGTCAACGCGGGTACCGCCAACACCTACGGCATCGAGCTGGAAGCCAAGCTGCCTTTGCGCTCGATCATGAAGGAGGCACCAGGCGTAGAAATGCGCGCCAACCTGACGCGCAGCTGGTCGAAGCTGGACACGGTGCCAGGCCCGAACAACCGCCTGGACCAGCAAGTGCCTATCAGTGGCACCGTTGGCGCGGACTGGAAGCTGGACAAGCTGCCGCTGACCCTCGGCGGGTCCTACAGCTACCAGGGCGGTGGCGAAGTGCGCATCTCCGACAAGCAGTTCGCCTACTCGGTGCCGAAGCGCGCGCTGGATGTTTATGGCTTGTGGAAGTTCACGCCGAAGACCCAGCTGCGCCTGTCGGCGTCGAACATGCTGCACCAGGATAACCTGACGCAGTCGTCTTATGTTGAGGCCACCGGGCGTCGCAGCGACACCACCATCACCCCAACCAGCGTCCTGTTCCGCGCAATGCTGGAAATGAAGTTGTAAAAAAAACGGCGGCCCGAGGGCCGCCGCAAGCAGGATACAACCTCACAAAATCATGCGGCCAATGCCAAGTCCGGCGAGGCGAGCGCGACGCCGCCCGCCAGGCTGAATGCGTTGCGGTAGCCAAGGCGGCGCAGGCATTGCGCGGCTTTGGCGCTGCGGTTTCCGCTACGACAGAAGAACACCAGCGGCGGCTGGTCGACCGCATCCAGCCAACACGGCACGAAGGCAGCCAGACGGCTCAGTGGCACGCTCTCCGCTGCGCGTCCGCCGGGAATGCAGGCGGCTTGTTCGTACGACTCGCGCACGTCCACCAGCACGGCCTGCGGGTACGCTTGCAACAGGCGCGCCAGAGCGATGCCGTCCAGGTTCAGATCCGTGCCCGGCATGCTGCCCTGCGCCTCTGCGCGCAGGCTGGTGCAACAGGCGTTTACTGCTTCACGGCCAGGGCAGACCAGGGCGTCGGCAGGTAACTTGCCGGCCAGCTCTGACAATGCTGCCAGGCCGGTGAAGGCATAATCGATTTTGTCGCCGCTACACAGCAGATAAGCCGAGCGGTTTAAATCCAGCGCCAACTGGCGCACGGTGTGTGCGCCGAAAGCGATGCTGTCGCTTTCGGCATTGCCGTCGCTCGTGCTGAGGCGCGCGGCCAGCTGGTAGCCATGGCTGCGCAGCAGGCTGTCGATGCGCTCGCCCAGTTCTTCCTGGCGGTCAATCACGATGCATTGGCGCGATGGCGCGTCCAGCAGCAGCCAGGTATGGTTGCCGGCCAGGCTCAATTGCAGCACGCCTTCCGGCACGACGGCGCCGGACACCGGCGTATCCATCAGGCCCGCGTCGCGCAGTGCCTTGCCGCAGCGTTCGATGCGAGCGCAGGCTTCGTCGATGATCTCTTCGCTGGCCAGCGGGCCGAAGGACATGCGCACCGCGCTGCTGCTGCGCCAGGCCGGCAGGCCCATCGCGTCCAGCACATAGCTTGGCGCGGCCTTGGCGGCGGAGCATGCACTGCCGGCGCTGACGCGCACATTGGCGGCGTCGAACACGTCCAGCAGCTCCTTGCTCGACAAGCCGGGAACCGAGAAATTCAGGGTGGTTGGCAGCGCCTTGTCGAACGGCGCGTTGAACACGATGCCGGGAAACGCCGCGCGCAGGCTGGCGGCCAGTTTTTCGCGGAAGCCATGCAGCTCCACCGGCGAGCGGAACGTGCCGCCCTCTTCCAGCGCGGCCAGCACGGCGCCCAGCGCCGCAATACCTGCCATGTTTTCAGTGCCGGAACGCAGGCCGGCTTCCTGGCCGCCGCCCATTACCAGGGGCGTGTATGGCGCGCCTTCGCGCACATACAGCATGCCGATGCCTTTCGGCGCATACAGTTTGTGACCAGAGAACGGTGCGTAGTCGATGCGGCTGTTGCCAAGATCCAGCGGCAGCTTGCCCAGGCCTTGCACGCAGTCGACCATCCATAGCGCCTTGCTGCCCACCAGCGTTGCGCTGATGCCGGCCAGGTCGGAGACCACGCCGGTCTCGTTGTTGGCGGCCATGGTGCAGACGAAGGCGGCCTGCGGTGCCAGGGCGCGCAGCGCGGCCAGGTCGTGGCGTCCCTCGCCGTCGACCGGCAGTTTTTTCAGTTCCAGGCCGAGGCCCAGCAAGCGGTTCCAATGCGCCAGTGCTTCCGGCACCGCTTTGTGTTCGGTGGCGCCGTAGACCAGCAGGCTGCCGATGGCTTCTCCGCGTTCGCGGCGCTCGCGCAATTCGCACAATGCCGACAGCACGGCGGTCTGGATGCCCTCCGTGGCGCCGCTATTGAACATGATGCGGCCGGTCCCAACGCCCAGCAGGCGCTTGGCGCGCTGGCGCACGGTGTCCATCATGGCCTTGGCCTTCAGGCCGGTGGCGTGGGTACTGCTGGGATTGCCGAAACAATCGCGCATGGCTTGCACCGCTGCGTCGATGGCTGCTGGCAGCACGCAGGTGGTGGCATTCCCGTCGAGGTAGATTTCTTTGCTCATACTCAATAGTTTACGAACAAGCGGTGAATCAGGCATTCCAAAATTACCTCAAACAGGCCTTAATGTAGAATAA
>Ga0209565_1001034_pt1 | contig 14137 bp, 12 predicted proteins | sample Araplaol_mTSA_r2_2_FD_184283 | JGI IMG/M metagenome (GOLD analysis project Ga0209565, IMG submission 184283) | Arabidopsis root microbial communities from North Carolina, USA - plate scrape MF_Col_mTSA_r2 (SPAdes) (version 3) | ecosystem: Host-associated > Plants > Roots > Endosphere | place... | reverse complement strand
AGTACCAGCACGCCGTAGATGCACAGCACGCCGATCAGCATGGCGATCATGAAGCTGACGAAGAGGTTTTGCATCTCCTGGGTGTCGCCCAGTTCCGCTTTGGTTACCGATGGCGGCAAGTTCTTCATGGACGGCAGCTGGCGTGCTTCCTCGTCCAGTTCACCCAGGGTGCGGCTGCCCAGTTCCACGTCCAGCGTCACGTTGCGGCTGCGGTTCAGGCGATCGATCTGCGCCGGACCGGATTCCATCGTGATGGAGGCGACGTTGGCCAGCATCACAGGACCGTTGCGGCCAGGGACGGTCAGGCGGCCGATGGCATCGAGGTCGGCGCGCACGCTGTCGGGCAGCTTGACGCGGATCGGCACCTGGCGTTCGGCCAGGTTCATCTTGGTCAGCTCGAAGTCGTAATCGCCGGCGGTAGCGACGCGCACCGTTTCGCCGATGGCGTTGGCGGTCACGCCCAGGTCGGCGGCCTTGGCAAAGTCGGGGCGCACGATGATTTCAGGCCGCACCAGCGAAGCGCTGGAAGTCACGTTGCCGATACCGTGCAGGGTGCGCAGTTCGCGCTCAACCTTGCGCGCCGATTCGATCAGCGCCACCGGGTCTTCCGACCGCAGCACCAGCTGCATCTTCACGCCGGTATCCGGTGGACCGACGGTGAAGCGGGCGCCAGGCAGGGCCGACAGCTTTTCGCGGATCATATTGTCGATGTCCGCCATCTTCTCCTTGCGGTCGTTGCGATGCTTGGTGGTGATGGTCAGCACGGCGCGGCGCGCTTCGGCTGCGGCGCCTGGCGCGAAGGCATCGCCGGCAGAACCGCCGCCGATGGAGCTGAAGACGTGGGTCACGGGCTTCACTTCCATGATCGCCAGGCGAGCCTGTTCGGCGACGGCGCGGGTTTCGGCCAGCGTGGAGCCGGGCGGCAGCTCCAGGTTCACCATGGTCTGGTTGCGGTCGGCCGGCGGCACGAAGCCTGTCGGCAGGAAGACCACCAGCATGATGGAGCAGACGAAGAATACCGAAGCGCCAATTGCTGTCTTCCAGCGGTTGCTCAGGCACCAGCGCATGGTCTTCATATAGCGCTGCATGATCCAGCCATCGGGCTGCTGCGGCTTGCTGGTTGCTTTCAGCAGGTGGGCCGCCATCATTGGCGTCAGCAAGCGCGCCACCACCAGCGATGCCAGCACGGCCAGCACTGCGGCCCAGCCGAACTGCTTGAAGAATTTGCCGGGAATGCCGCCCATGAAAGCTGTCGGCAGGAACACGGCCACCAGCGCGAAGGTGGTGGCAATGACGGCCATGCCGATTTCGTCGGCCGCTTCCATGGCGGCCTGCATCGGTGTCTTGCCCATGTGCAGGTGGCGCTCGATGTTTTCGATTTCCACGATAGCATCGTCCACCAGCACGCCGACGACCAGGGCCAGCGACAGCAGGGTAACGGTGTTCAGCGTGAAGCCCATCCAGTACATGCCGAGGAATGCCGGCAGGACCGACAGCGGCAGGGCCGACGCGGCGACCAGCGTGGCGCGCCAGTCGCGCAGGAACCACCACACCACCAGCACCGCCAGGAAGGCGCCTTCGTACAGCAGCTCCATCGAGCCGGAGAAGTTCTCGGCGACCGGCGACGCATTGTCGATCGATTCGGTGATGGCGATGGTCGGATGCGCCTTGCGCAGTTCTTCCACGGCGGCGCGGGCGTCCGTCGCAACCTGGGTTTCGCTGGCGCCCTTGGTGCGGAAGATTTCGAAGCCCACGACTTTCCTGCCGTCCTGGGTTGCTTCGGAACGCGGTTCGGCAATCGTGTCCGACACGTCGGCCACTTGTTCGAGGCGGATGTGGCGGCCGTCGCCCAGAGGGATATCCATCTGCGACAGTTCCTGCGCGCTCTGCACGGTGGCGATGGTGCGCACCGATTGCTCGGCGCCGCTGATATCGCCGCGCCCGCCCGGCGCTTCTTTCTGGACCTGGCGCAGCATGCGCGACACGTCCAGCGCGGAGACGCGCAGCGCCGCCATGCGTTCGTCATCCAGTTCGACGCGGATTTCGCGATTGACGCCGCCGACGCGTTTCACCGCGCCCACGCCGGTCACCGACAGCAGTTTCTTGGAGACCGCGTTGTCCACATACCAGCTCAAGTCCGCATCGTCCGTCTTCGTGCCTTCCTTGGGCGTAACGATAAAGGTGAGGATCACGCGGCCCGCTGTGGAAACCTTGCTCACCACCGGGTCGCGCATTTCGCCGGGCATGTCTGCCCGCACCTGCGTGACTGCGTCGCGTACTTCATTGACGGCGTCGGACAGGTTTTTTTCGAGGATGAATTCAACGGTGATGGTGGCGGTGCCGTCCAGCACCTTGGCATAGATATTCTTCACGCCTTGCAGCGTGGCGACCGAATCTTCGATCTTGCGCGCCACTTCCGTTTCCAGCTGTGCCGGTGCGGCGCCGGGCAGGGAAGCGGAAACGGTGACGATAGGCAGCTCGATGTCGGGGAAGTCCTGCACCGGGTTGGCGCGGTAGGCCATCCAGCCCGCCAGCGACAGCAGGATGAACAGCATGATGGCCGGAACCGGATGCTTGATCGAGAGGGCTGAGAAATTCATCGCGCCTCCTTAGCGGGCCGGCTTGATAGCCGTCGAAGCCTGCGTTGGCGCGCCGGTATTGCGTACCAGGTCGCCGTCGTTCAGGAAGCCTGCGCCGGCAGCCACGATCAGCACATCGGGCGCCAGGCCTTGCAGCACTTCGATGCGCTCGCCGATGCGGCGGCCGACCTGCACCTTGATCTGGCTTACGCGCTGGTCCTGGTTCAGGCGGAAGACGTAGCTGAAGCCATCGCGCACGGTGACGGCCTGCTGCGGCACGGTCAATGCGGCCGACGAGCCCAGTTCGAACTGGCCGGTGGCGAACATGCCTGCCTTGAACGGCGCCTGCTTGCCGTTGTTCGGCGGCAGGTCGACGTAGACCAGGGCGGAGCGGGTTTGCGGGTCGATCGTCGGCGCCACCATGCGCACCTTGCCCGTCAGTTCGCTGCCATTGGCTGCTTTCACCACGGCGCCGGTGCCGATCTTGATGTTGCGCAGGTCGGCGGCGGTGACTTCGGCGCGCCATTCCAGGCGGCCCTGGCGGATCATGCGGAACAATTCGGCGCCGGGACCGGCGACGGCGCCGACCGTGGCGCTGCGGGCCGAGATCACGCCGCCGTCCGGCGCCACTACCTTGGTGTAGCGCAGGCGCAGTTCGGCCGCCGCCAGCATGGCCTTGGCGGAGGCTGCACGCGCGCGGGCGGTGGCTTCGGCCGTAGTGTACTGGCTGATTTGCTGGGCGCTCAGGGCGCCGGTGCTTTCAATCGAGCGTGCGCGGTCGGCATTGGCCTTGGCTTCGGCGGCGGAGGCTTCCGCTTCCATCAGCGCGGCCCTGGCTTGCGCCACCTCGGCTTGCGGGGTTTCCGGCGCGAATACGGCCAGCACTTCGCCCTTGTTGACGACGTCGCCCACATTGACCTTGACGTCCGACAGGCGCAGACCGTTCGATTCGCTGCTGATAATGGCTTCCTGCCAGGCGGACACGTTGCCGTTGGCGGTCAGGCGGATCGGCAGGCTGGTTTTTTCAGGCTTGACGGTGCTGACGGTCAGCGATGGCTTGGCGACGGCCTTCTTGTCATCGGCCATGGCGTAAGGCGCCTGCGCGAGGGCGGCGAGGGCGGTTGCGATGGTCATTGCGGCGATGGCGGAGGGAGTGCGGTGCAGTGGTTTCATAAATATTTTCCGGTCTTAGGGCGCGGCGGGCGCGGTCCAGCCGCCGCCAGCTGCACGGTACAGGGCGATCCAGGCGGCGCTGCGTTCGCGCTGCAGGTTCACGACTGTGTTTTCTGCGGCCAGCCGGGTGCGGCGGGCGTCTTCCAGCTCGAGCAGGCTGGCCAGGCCGTTCTTGTAGCGTTCTTCGGTCGCGGTGAAGAAGGTGCGGTAGCCATCCAGCGCGGTCTGCGCATTGTCGGCCCGCTCCTGGGTGCTTTGCAGGGCCACCAGGGCCTGCTCAACTTCGGACACCGCCTGGCGCACGCTGGCCTTGTAGCTTGAGACGGCGGCATCGTAGCGGGCGCGCGATGCCTCCACATTGGCGCGGCGCACGCCCCAGTCGATGATCGGCAGCGTCATTTGCAGCGGGCCGAGGGTCCACACATTGGCGGTGATGTCCTGGCCTTCCGCATGCAGGCGGCCGCGTCCTATCGAGCCGCTCAGCCCAAGGTGCGGCCAGCGCTGGGCGCGCGCACTGGCTACGTCGTAGCTGGCGGCTGCCACCTCCTGGCCGGCGTTGAAGACATCCGGGCGCTGGGCCAGCACCTGGGCCGGCACGGGTTCGATGGCGATGCCGGCGGCGGGCGAGAGCACGGCGCTCTCAGCGCTGCTGGACAGGCGTGCGCGCAAATCAGGTTCCGGGATGGCGGTCAGCGCCACCAGCACTTTCAATTCGCTGTCGCATGCGGCACGCTGGGCCACAGCGCGGTTGTTGCCGTCGGCGGCGCTGGCGCGCGCCAGGGCGTTGGCGGACGGCGACTGGAAGCCGGCCTTGGTCGTGATGTCGGTCAGGCGGGACGTATGCGCGCGCGACGCCGCATCCATGCGTGCAACCGTCAGCAGCTTTTCGCAAGCGCGCAGGCTGTAATACTGGTTGGCTGTTTCCGCAGCCACGGTGACGCGTGCTTCGTGCCATCCTGCCTGCGCGCCTTCGTGGCGGGCGATGGCGGCATTACGGCGTGCGCGGCCGCCGCCGAACAAGTCGATTTCCCACTGGGCCTGGGCCAGCAACTGGGTGGTGGTGTTCATCGGAGCGCTGGCGGACTGCTGGCTCATCCGGGTGGAAGTGAGGACGCCGGTCAGGGAGGGGGCGAGGGCGGCGCCGGCTGCGGTGCGCTCGGCGCTTGCGGCGGCAAGGCGCGCCTGGGCGCCGGCAATGCTTGGACTGGCGGCCTGCGCGGCCTCGATCAGCTGGACCAGCAGCGGGTCGGACTGGCGTTGCCACCAGTTGGCCAGTTCGCCGGTGCTGCCATTGTGCGGCAAAGGCGCCTGCCACTGCTGCGGCTCGTCAGCCGCGACCTTAGTCGCCGGCCCGGTTAAGCCGCAGGCGCTGAGCGCCAGCATGGCCACCACGGTTAGCGGGACCTGATATCTCTTCATGCCGTCCTTTCATTTTGCGCAACATGAATTAAAGCATACAAATCAAACAATTAACATCCTGATACAAAGGATTCTTTGCCTTGGATTCGGGCGCTAGCGTATAAAGAAAAGACCGTAAAACATTGTATTGGGACGACATCATGCGACGATACGCATTTGCCCCCTTGCTGGTCGCCGCGTTGACGCTGCCGCAAGCCGTCCTGTGGGCCGCGCCGCTGGCGGGCGAACAGGCCGCCGTGCATGTGCTGAACCGGGCGGCTTTCGGGCCGCGGCCGGGCGATATCGACCGGGTGCGCCAGATCGGCGTGCAGGCCTATATAGAGGAGCAGATGAATCCCGCACCGCTGCCGCTAGCGTTAAGCCAGCGGCTCGACAAGCTGGAGACCTTGCAGCTGAGCGCCGGCGAAGCGCTGGCCCGCTTCCAGGAAGCGCGCCAGGAGAAGAATGGCGAACGGCGCGAACTGGTCAAGCAGATGGCGTCCGAGGCTGCAGAAGCGCGTCTGCTGCGCGCCATTGAAAGCCCGCGCCAGCTGGAAGAAGTAATGGTCGACTTCTGGTACAACCACTTCAATGTCTTTGCGGGAAAAGGCCAGGACCATGTGCTGGTGGCCAGCTACGAACGCGATGCGATCCGCCCCTATGTCTTTGGCTCCTTCCGCCAGATGCTGGGCGCCACCGCCCATCACCCGGCCATGCTGTTTTACCTGGATAACTGGGTGTCCAAGGCAGGCGGCCTGAATGAAAACTATGCGCGCGAGCTGATGGAGCTGCACACGCTGGGCGTGGACGGCGGCTACACGCAAAAAGACGTGACCGAACTGGCGCGCATGTTGACCGGCTGGACCTATGCCCCGCGGCGCGGCGCCCAATTCGTCTTTGATCCGCGCCGCCACGACAACGGCGCCAAGACCTGGCTGGGCAAGCCGGTCGCTGCGCGCGGCGTGAACGAGGGCGAATACGCGCTGGACGTGCTGGCCGTGCACCCGTCCACCGCCCGCAACATCAGCCGCGAACTGGCGCAATATTTCGTAGCCGACCAGCCGCCGCCTGCGCTGGTGGAGCGCATGGCGCAAACCTGGATCAGCAGCAACGGCGACATCCGTTCCGTGCTGCGCACCATGTTCTCCAGCCAGGAATTCCTGGACCCGCAATACGCAGGCGCCAAATACAAGACGCCTTACCAGTTCGTGGTCTCCGCCTCGCGCGCATCCGCCATGCCGATGACGGAAGTGAAGCCGCTGGTGGGCATCCTGGCGCGCCTGGGCATGCCGCTGTACGGCTGCCAGACACCGGACGGATACAAGAATACGGAAGCAGCCTGGCTTAATCCCGATGGCCTGAGCCGCCGCATCAGCTATGCGCTGTCGATTTCCTCAGGCGCCGATGCCGCCGCCGTTCAGGATGCACTGGGCGCATCGGTATCGAAGCGCACCGCCGCCATCGTCGCCGACAGCAATGAGCGCCTGCGCGCCGGCATGTTGTTGGGCAGCCCCGATTTTATGCAACGCTGAGGACCGATTGCCATGCAACGACGCCAATTCCTGAATGCTTTAGCCGCCAGCGCCGGCCTGATACTGCCGCTTGGCCCGCATGCCTGGGCCGCAACGATGGCCCCGGGCAGTGCGGCGCCTACGGGCAAGAAACTGATTGTAGTCATGCTGCGTGGCGCGGTCGACGGCTTGAACGTAGTGGCCCCGGTAGCCGATCCGGAATATGCGCGCCTGCGTCCGAATATCGCGCTGGCCAAGCCGGGCGCCGACGATGGCGCGCTGAACCTGGACGGCTACTTCGGCCTGCATCCCGCACTGGCGCCGTTGCTGCCCCTGTGGCAGCAGAAGAAGCTGGCCTTCGTGCACGCCAGCGGTTCACCCGATGCCAGCCGCTCCCACTTCGATGCACAGGACTATATGGAATCGGCCACGCCGGGCGTGAAAAGCACGCAGGACGGCTGGATGAACCGCTTGCTGGGCGCCTTGCCGGGCGAGGCGACGCCAACGCGCGCGCTCAGCATCGGCCCCGTCATGCCGCGCATCCTCTCCGGCGCACTGCCGGCTACCAACCTGGCCAACGGCGCAGCCGGTACGCGGGCAACGCCGCTGGACCGGCCGCAGATTGCGAAAGCCTTCGACGCGCTCTATGCCGGCAACGAGCGTTTCGCCAAGGTCTACCTGGACGGCCGCCAGGCGCATGAGGAAGTCATGGCCGCCGCCAACAGCGGCAGCATGATGGCGGAGATGCAGGCGGCCGACAATGGCGCGCCGCTGCCCAACGGCTTTCCCGACGATGCGGCCCGCCTGGCCACGCTGATGCGCAACAAGCCGAATATCCAGCTGGCCTTTATTGCGCTGGGAGGGTGGGACACCCACGCCAACCAGGGCGCCGCTACCGGACAGTTGGCCAACCGCCTGCAGCCGCTGGGTGTAGGACTGGCCACGCTGGCGCAGCGTCTTGGCCCGCTGTTCGACGATACGGTGATCGTGGTGATGTCGGAATTCGGCCGCACGGCGCGCGAGAACGGCAACGGCGGCACCGATCATGGCCACGGCAACGCCATGTGGCTGCTGGGAGGGAAAGTCCAGGGCGGCAAGGTGGCGGGCGAGTGGAAAGGCCTGGCCGATGCCCAGCTGAACGAAGGGCGGGACCTGCCGGTCACCACCGATTTCCGCCGCGTGCTGGCCCATGTAGCCGAGCGCCATTTACAGCTGAATGCCGGCGCCCTCGCGCGCACCTTCCCCAATTTGCCGTCAGGGCCTACACTGAACCTGGTGTAATGCTAAGCCGGGGAGCCCGATATGCTCAAGTTTCTCTGGAAAATGATGGGCGACGACGAACGCTCGGAAGACACGATGGCGCTGGTAACGGTGGTCGTCAGCCTCGTCTTTCTTGGCTGGTTTATGCTGACCTAATGCCGGCTGCGGTAGCCGCGCGCCCAGTGCCAGCCGAAGGGACCGAGCAGCAGCACGCCCAGCGCCAGGTGCAGCAAAGCGGCGATTGCCCCAGCCTGTTCCTCGCCCAGGTAGTAAATGGCGACGGCGCTCAGGCACAAGAGCACAAGCAGGGAGCCGACGAACATGCCACTGCCGCGGTGCTTCCTGCGGCGCCATCCGGCCCGCATATGCAAGCTCCATAAAGAACCGGTGAAGGCTGCAAGTCCAAAGCCGCCGGCTGCATGCAGCATGGCAGTGTAGACGCGGGCCGCGCCCGGCAAGCGCCAAGGCAGGTCGTACTCGGCGCGCATGACCAGGGTGCCCGGCGCCAGCAGCAAGCCGGTTGCCAGCATCAGGAACATGGCGACGATCAGCGCGCGCAGGAACCAGCGTGGATAACCTTTCATACCAGTTGCCCTTTCAATCGCTCCAGCAAGTCCGCGCGTTCCTCCGACGGCGCGATGGCGGCGACCTTGGTCAAGGCGTCGGCGCGCCACGCGCTGCGGGCCAGCACGGACCATACGCCAAGCTGCGGAGCCAGGCCGGCGGCGCCAACGATATCGGCGGGGAAGGTGCCGTCGCTTGTGGCGGCAACCTGCGAGCTGGCAAAGGCCGCGTTGCGCAGCGTGCCGTAAAGGCGGATGCCGCCATCTTCGCCGCGTAAGGACAGCGGCAAATCAACTTCGCCGAAGACGCGGATATCGCCGCCTGCATTGATCCAGCCGGAAGACGCACCGGCGCGGCGCATGGCTCGGCAGGCCAGGTCGGCCGCGAAGCCCTTGGCAATGCCATCCAGCACCAGGCGCACGGGGCGGCGCAGGCGCACGGCACCAGCGCGCAACTCCACGTCATGTACGTCGCCGCGTTCCATTGCCGGCTTGCCCCCATGGTCGGGCAGGCTGCCACGCTGCACCTGCGCGCCGCCCAAGGTAAAGTCGAAATAGCCGCCGCTGGCCAGCATCATGCCGCGCGCCAGTCGCAGCAAGCGTACGGTGTCGGTGTGCACCGTAACCCAGGCGCCGTCACTGGCGTTGATGCGCGTCAGCTCACTGGCCGGATCCTGAAAGCTCCAGCGTTGCTGCGCACTTTGCAGTGCGGCGAAGGCTGCGTCGAGAGCAGGCAAGCCTGCGCTGCTGCAGGCGCCCGCTTCGACGAAAGTGCCCAGCATCGGGCGCATGCGGCGAATGAAGTCCATTACGCCTTCAGGAACATTTGCTGGATCACCAGCAGGCGCTTTACGCCGTCCATCACGTTGCGGCAAGACAGGGTGGCGCCGCTGATGTTCTGGATATCCTGGTCCAGCTTGAAGGGATCGTTCACCGATTTGCCGGTGAATTGCTTGCGCCAGCTCTTGTTGCGCACCTGACCGCCGTGCGTTTCGCGGTAGCTCATGATCTCGATGCCGATCACTTTGCCGTCCGCGCCAATGGCCGTGGCATAGGTGATGAACTCGTGCTTGCCAATCACTTCATCGACCATCAGCCAGCCTTCCAGCTTGCCGTCTTTTTCTGCGCGCCACAGCTTCATCTCCTCGCCGCGCTGGCGTACGCCGGCGGCGGCTTTGATGCGGTCGCGCTGTTCGCCGCTGAATTTCAGCGTCTGCTCGCCGAACTGCGCGCCGGGGAATAGCTGCTCCTGCGCTTGCGCCACCGTCAGGTACTCCGTGGCATAGGCAGTTGGGCCGGCCAGAACGGCGACCGGCAGGAAGAAGGCGCTCCAGCGTGGTGCGGTCATATGCGCTCCATCAGAAGTTGTAGCCGACCTTCAGGCGCAGCTCATTCTTGGTGCGCTCGATCAGGTGCAGGTGGCTGGCAGGCTGGCCGTCGTAACGCTCGCCGCCGCCGCGCAATTGGCGGAAGACGGTCAGCGTCGCCCACCATTGTTTGCCGCCATAGTGCAGTGAAGGACCGCCGAATACGGACCAGCGCTCCTGGCCAACTTCGGTCTCATACTCGTTTTCGAACAACGCTTCCACGCCCGCATACCAGCTCGGCGCAAAGCGGTAGGACAAGCCGGTGCCGACCTTGGTGGAGATTTCCATCTCCGGATCGGTTGGCCATTCGAAGTCTTCCGGCAGGTCGGCGATTGCCTTGCGCTTTTCGTGCGCTGCACGCAGGCCGATATTGCCGACCCAGGTCAGTTGGCCTTCCAGGAAGTACTTCTGCGCTTGCAGCTGTGCTTCGAATTCCAGCTCGCGCTTCTTCTGGCCGGAGTGCACGTCAAGGCGACCGTATTCGAATGAGGTGTAGGCGGAGAGGCCGAAATCGTCCTTGGCCGGGCTGAGGAAGTTGTACTTGGCGGCGACTTCAAAGCCTTGCACGCGCAAATTGCTGTCGATGTCCTTCGGCAGGTAGCCGTTGATCTGCAGGCCCTGACTTTTTACGGCCAGGCCGTTCACTTCGGCCGATACCTGGAAGCGGTCGGTCACGCCATATTCGATCTCGGTCTTGGTGTCGATTGCGCGGTAATGGCCGCTGCCTTTGTTGTTGCGCTGGGTGACCCACTGGTAAAACTCGCCGCTGCCCTTTGGTAGAACTTCGGAGCCGCGTACATAACCGAACAAGTTTTCATCCGCGACAGCGGGGAGTGCGGCAGCCAGCAAGCCGGCCGCCAAAAAGACGTGTTTGCGCATTAATCTACTTTAAGAAAGTTAAGAAATGCGCAAATCTTAAATGCGAATCATTATCATTACAAGTGAGGGAATCCCTTACGTGCGTAGGAGGGCGTCGATGGCGCCGACCAGCTGCTGCGGGTCGAGGGGATGGGAGAGCATTGCCCGGCGCCGTCCCGCGCCAAGTGCGCCCAGGTCGTCCTCATCGTCGGGGCGTATCACCAGGACGGGCAAGCCGGGCGCCATTTCCAGCGCGTCGGCCAGGAAGGACAAGCGGCCAGCTTCCAGCAAACCCAGTTCGCAAAGGACCACGTCGTAGACATGTCCGTCCAGCAGTACGCCCGCATCCATCGGATTGGAAGCGGTGCTGACGGTGTAGCCGGTATGCGCAAGGATCGCCGCCACCAGTCCGGCATTTTCCGGCGCGGCGTCGAGCAGGAGCACGCGCGCACGCACTGCGCCGGAAGCTGCCGGCGCCAGACCGGCAGGCGGCGCGTCCGGTGCCGTCGACGGCGGGGCCTTGGCCGGCATCGCCCCGGAGCGCAGGTGCTCGGGCAGGAAGGTTTCCAGCGATGGCAGCAGCACGTCCGGTTCCAGCGATTTGGGCAAGCAACCGCTAAAGCCGGCGCGGCGCAGCGCTGCGCAACCATCGGTGACGGGCAGGGCGCTGGCGGCAAGGATCGGAATGGAGCGTGTGGCAGGATCAGCGCGCAGCCGCGCCACCACGCCCAGGCCGTCGATCTTCGGCAAGTGCAGGTCGCACAGGATCAGGTCGGGCCGCTCGCTCAGGGCCATCTCAACACCCATGGCGCCGTCGGTGGCGCACAGCGGATGGTGGCCGAAAGCCTGCAGCAGGTAGGTCACCAGGTCCATATTGGCCTGGTTGTCTTCGATGATCAGGATGCGGGCCGGCATTTGAGTGCAAGCGTGAAAGTACTGCCCTTGCCGAAATCGCTGTTGAAGAACAGCGAACCGCCAAGCAGGTTAGCCAGGTTCTGGCTCAAATACAGGCCCAGGCCCGCGCCTTCCGCATGGCGGGTCGAGGTGTTGTCCAGCTGCGAGAAGGCCTGGAACAGTTTGGCCTGGTCTTCTTCCTTGATGCCGCTGCCGCTGTCGGTCACGCTGAACTCCGTGATCAGCGACTTCTCCTCGTCGGTGCGCTGGCTGAGGGCTAGCTTGACCATGCCTTTCTCGGTGAACTTGATGGCGTTGTTGGCCAGGTTGATCATGATCTGCGCCAGGGCGCGGCGGTCGCTTTGCAGGATGATGGGCTGCTCCGGCATTTCGATGAAGACCTGCAGGCCTTTTTGCGCGGCCAGCGGACGCAGGGTCTCGGCCACTTCCCCCATCAACTGCTGGCAATGCACCGGCTCCACAGTCAGGGTGACCTTGCCGGCCTCGATCTTGGCGACGTCCAGGATGTCGTTGATCAGGGACAGCAGGTGGCGCGCGCTGGAACGGATCGTGGTCAGCTGGCGGTCCTGTTCATCGGTCAGCGGGCCGGGGAGTTTCATCAGCAGCGCACCGGTGAAACCGATGATGGCGTTCAGCGGCGTGCGCAGCTCGTGCGACATATTGGCGATGAAGGCCGACTTCATGCGGCTCGCTTCCGCCAGTTCCAGGTTCTTCAGCGCGATTTCACGGTTGGTGGTTTCCAGTTCGGCCGCATGGTGGGCCAGGCGCATATTCAGCTCGATCACCTGGCGTTCGCGCGCCTGCAGCTCGCTGTTGACCTGCACCGCCTGTTCGTAGGTGGAGATCAGCAGGTCGAGGATTTGCTGGCGTTCGGCGTTGATGAAGTGCTTCTGGTCGCCCAGGTAGAGGGCGATGCCGACCTCCATGCTGGAATTGCGGCGCAGCTTCTGGTTGACCAGCATCTGGCCGATGCGGTTCAGCAGGTAGTCTTCGGCGTAAGGCTTGCGGATGAAATTATCGGCGCCGCATTCGATGCCGCGGATGATGTCCTTGGGGTCGGTCAGCGAGGTGACCAGGATCACGGGGATATCGCGCAAACCCGGATCGGCCTTGATGGCCCGGCACAGCTCATAGCCGTCCATTTCGGGCATCACGATGTCCGACAGGATCAGGTGGGGCTTGCGTTCGCGGACTTCGGCCAGGGCCAGCTTGCCGTTGGCCGCCACCCTGGCGTGATAGCCCGACGAGCGGATCAGCCGGCGCAGGCGCTCGGCCTGGGTCGGGCTGTCTTCGACGATGAGTATTTCCAGCTCATCGGGCGCGATCTCGTAGCTGGAGTCCAAAGCACCTCCGAAATGGTTGGGTGTTCAGACTATACCGTTTTTTTAGCCGCCTTGGAAACCACCATCACGATAGGTGATAACCAGGGTGTCGCGGTGGCCATTCCCGGCCAGGGGCTGGATCGGGGTCGATTCGTGGATGACAGCCGCATCGTCCAGCAGCAGCATGGTCCAGGGTTCGGTCATCGTGAAGCGCTTGCCGTTCGGGCCATCGGCTTCGAACACGCGGGTTTCGCCGCCCTTGATGCCATGGCGGCCGACCAGCAGCACGGCCACGAAGTCCACGCCGTCGCGGTGGGCGCCTTCCGGGGTGGGGCGGCCGATACCGTCGGTGGTGTCGATGCGGAACTGGTGGGCTTCCACATACCATGGATGCTGGCCGCGCACTTGGGCGCAGGCCTGGCCGATGGCGGCCAGCAGCTTGTTCCAGGCCGGATTGGCCACAGTTTGCGCGGCGATCGGCTCGAACAGGCGGCGCATGCCGCCGTGCAGGGCATTGTATTCGACCGGCTGCCAGTGGGCGCGGTGCTCGGTCTGGTCCAGGGCCAGGCCGTCCTGCACGAAGCAGGAATGGCGGCGGCGGCGGTAGCGGCCGCCGTCTTTCAGGTAATTGTCGGTGGCCAGGTCGTCCCAGCTGGGGACCAGGGAATTCAGTTCATCCAGGGTGCAGCCGGCCAGGCTGGCTACGTCGGCGGGCTTGAGCAGGGCATAGCCGGCGCTGCGCAAGGTGTGGATCAATTGGGGCAAGGGAGTCATCATGTCCCCTATTGTAACTAGAATGCGACATTCAAGCTGAGGCGGAAAGATCGCGATTCCATGGGGTGAAAATGGATGTCTTCGCGGGGCGCGGGTTCGCCTTTCAGGCGCGATTCGTAGTAATAGTCGATGGCGGAGACCTGGCGGTCGGCGAGGTTGAAGCCTTCCAGCTCCAGCGTGGTGCGGGCGTCGAATTTGTAGGCCAGGCGGCCGTTGACGGTGGCGCTGGCCTTCGAGCGCACGGAATTGTCTTCCACCAGCGGGCGCGGGCCGAACCAGCGCAAGCGCAGGGAGCCAGACCAGGGACCGGCCGGGGTGAAGGTGGCGGCCAGTTGTGCCACGCCTTCGACGGCGCCGGGGATGCGGTCGCCGCTGGAGTCACTGCCCCGGAAACGGCCGCGCGCGAAAGCCAGGTCG
>Ga0209565_1001028_pt1 | contig 14181 bp, 11 predicted proteins | sample Araplaol_mTSA_r2_2_FD_184283 | JGI IMG/M metagenome (GOLD analysis project Ga0209565, IMG submission 184283) | Arabidopsis root microbial communities from North Carolina, USA - plate scrape MF_Col_mTSA_r2 (SPAdes) (version 3) | ecosystem: Host-associated > Plants > Roots > Endosphere | place... | reverse complement strand
AAAAGTAGGCGTGGTGGGCTTCTGCTATGGCGGCGGGATCGCCAACTACCTGGCCACCGTGGTCCCTGACCTGGCCGCCGCCGTGCCTTTCTATGGAGCGCAACCGCCGGCAGCGGATGTGGCGAAGATCAAGGCACCGTTGCTGATTCACGACGCCGGCAACGATGCGCGCATCCTCGCCGGCTGGCCGGCTTACGAGGCGGCGCTGAAGGCAGCCAGGGGGTCTTACGAGCACCACGTCTACGCCGGCGTCGAGCATGGCTTCAACAATGACACCACACCGCGTTACGACGAGGCTTCGGCCAAAGCTGCCTGGCAACGCACGATCGAGTTCTTCAAGAGTTATATCTGAAGAAGCTATAAGCTAGCAAAAATTAATTAGTTTTGTTTCGCACCTGACTTGCGTAGGCTGAAATGCCCACTCAGAAAGGTGCAAAACATGAATAAACTATTGACCTTCCCGGACAGCGCCGGCATGGCGCTGTCCATCCGTGCCAAGGCACTGCTGTTCCATGATCCCCTTTCTGCCCGCCTGCTGGACCAGGTTGAACGGATCGGCCGCACCGATGCCACCGTCCTCGTCATCGGCCAGACCGGCACCGGCAAGGAACTGATCGCCCGCCACCTGCACGCGCAGAGTGGTCGCAGCGGCGCTTTCGTCGCGGTCAACTGCGGCGCATTCAGCGAATCGCTGATCGATTCCGAACTATTCGGTCATGAGGCGGGAGCCTTCACCGGCGCGGCACAAGCGCGTCCCGGCTGGTTCGAAGCGGCCAACGGCGGCACCCTTTTCCTGGACGAGATCGGCGACCTGTCGCTCGGACTGCAAGTCAAGCTGCTGCGGGTGCTGCAGGAGCGCCAGGTGGTGCGCCTCGGTTCACGCAAACCGATCGCGCTCGATGTGCGGCTGGTCGCGGCGACCAATGTCGATTTGCGCAAGGCGGTGGCGGCGGGCCGCTTCCGCGCCGATCTTTTCTACCGGCTTAACGTCGCTCCGCTGGAACTGCCGCCTTTGCACCAGCGCCCCGGCGATATCCTGCCGCTGGCGCGCCACTTCATCCGCATCTACGGCGACAAGATGCAACTCGGCGAGGTGGAGCTTGCGGCCGACGCGCGTGCCGCCCTGCTGGCCTATGAATGGCCGGGTAATATCCGCGAACTGGAAAACGTCATTCATTACGCACTGATCGTCTGCACCGCAGGCCAGATCCGCGCAGCAGACCTGAACCTGGTTGGCGTGCTGCAGCGGGCCGGCCCGGGACAGCAGCCGCCCCCGCAACAGGGCATGCAAGAACGCCTGCAAAGCCTGTTTGAAGAGATGGTCGAAGCTGGCGAGCCGCAGCTCTATGAGCGCATCGAACAGGCGCTGGTCCGGACGGCGTACCAGTCCTGCCTGCAGAACCAGGTGCAGGCGGCGCGCGCCCTGGGCATCAGCCGCAACATCCTGCGCACGCAGCTCAAGCGCTTCGGCATGATCGGGCCGGAGGCCGATGCGGCTTGAGCCACGCCGCGTCAACCGCCGGTCGCCGTCAGCACAGAGAGTTTGCTGACGCCGGCGCGCGAAATGGCAGCCATTGCCTTGGCTACCGGCTTGTAGGGCGCGTTCTCGTCGGCCTGCAAGCTCAGGGCCAGGTCCGGCCTGGCCGCCACCAACCGCCGCAATTCCGGCTCCAGCTGGTCGGCCGCCACTTCGCGCTTGTCGATGAAGAGGCGGCCGCCGCCATCGAGACTGACGGTGACCGCTTTCACTGCGTCCGGCGCCGCAGTGGCGGCGGTCTTCGGCAGGTTGATGCGGACCGCGTTGTTCAGCAACGGCGCGGTCAGGATGAAGACCACCATCAGCACCAGCATCACGTCCACCAGCGGGGTAATATTGATTTCGCTGACCACGTCCGAGTTTCCGCTTCCGGTTGAAATGGCCATTATGCGAAGGCCTCCTGCCGCGCCGCTGTAGCGGCTTGCGGCTGCACCACGGGAGCCGGCGCCGGCGACGCTCCGCGCACCACCCGGAATCCGTTCTTCTGCGCCAGGTTCACCAGGTCGTTGGCAAAGTCGTCCAGTCCCAACGCAGCGACCTTTAGGCGCCGCACGTAAAAGTTATAGGCCAGTACGGCGGGCACCGCGACGGCGATGCCGACGCCGGTGGCGACCAGGGCCTCGCCGATCGGGCCTGCCACCACGTCGATGCTGGCCGAAGCGCTGGCACTGATCGCAGTCAAGGCGTGGATGATGCCGAACACGGTACCGAACAAGCCGACAAACGGCGCGGTGCTGCCGACGGATGCCAGCACGGCGAGCCCGCTTTCCAGCGCCGCATGTTCGCGCTGGATCTGCTGGCGTAGGTGGCGCTCCAGCAGCTCTTTGCGGTCCCAACTATGCTCCAGGTCGCTGGCGGTGCCGCCTTCGGTCTGGTACAGCGCGTCGAAACCGCTGGCCGCCAGGCGCGACCTGGGTCCGGTGTCGCGTGCCAGGGCAGCAGCTGCATCCAGGCTGGGCGCACTCCAGAACTGCCTGGCGAAGGCGCGGTCCTGTCGCCCCACACGCCAATGCTGGATGCCTTTGGCGGCGATCAGCACCCAGGTAACGATGGAAAACAGCACCAGCGCATACAGAGCCCCCTGCACAATCAGCTTCAGGTAAATGTCGTTCATTTGCTTCCTCTGGTTCAGATTTTGAAATTGAGCGGGACCTGCACCCAGCCGTCGATGGCGGACTGGCCGCGGCGGGCCGGTTCGAAGGTCCATTGCGCCACAGCCTTCAGGGCTGCATCATCGAGGATGGCGTGGCCGCTGGACCTGGCCACGGCAACGCTGTCGGGTTGCCCGTTGGCCAGCACATGCACCTTCAGCACGACCTGGCCTTCCAGGCCGCGTTTCTGTGCCGACAGCGGATAGGCCGGCGGCGGGTTGTCCAGGTAGCCGGCGTAGCCGCGCGGTTCCGAAATCTTTTCCGGCGTTGCCGCTGGCGCCGGCACGGACGGGCCGGCGCCAGCGGCCGCCACCGTCAATGCGTCGGACGCTGCTGCAACCGGCGGCGCAGTGTCGCTTGCCAACGCGGCGGCAGGCGCAGGCGCGGCCGCGGCCGGACGCGGGGCGGCAGCGCTTGGCCTCGCGACCTTCGGAGGTGCCGGCAGGCGCGGTGCGGGAGCTGGTGCGGGCGGCGGCTCGACAGCCGCAGTGACCAGCTCGATCGAAATGGGCGGCGCAGGAATGTGCGCTGCCGGCGCGCGCGTCCCGCTCAGGACCGCGACGCCGGCCAGGTGCACGCCCGCAATCAGCGCCACCAGGACGATGGTGCCGCGCCGGCGCGGCGCAGCCAGGCCGGCCGGTGCGGACACCGGTCCGCTGAGCGCGGGCGTGACGCTGGTGCTGGTGGTGGTACGGATGCGGGTGCCGGCGCGCGGGCGCGGGGCGGCGCGGCCGCTTGGGGTGAAACTATCAAATGCGATGGTCGTCATGGCGATACCTCCTGCCCCTGCTTCTGCAGGAAGCATGCCAGCCGTTTCCCAGCGGTCTGCGGCCCGATGCTGCTGCGAAGCGAACATCGGCGCAACATCCCTGCTGCCATTCCGACAGCGGGGAGCCCCAAACTTCAGCTTACTTGGCCAGGATCAAAGTATGCGCAACAGGGCCCGGCAGCAGCGGCGTGGCCTTGCCGGCCACCCATTCGGCGTGCCCGGCCAGGAAGAACGGCGACAAGGGGTGGCCGCTCTGGCCGCCCGGCATGTTGAAAAGGCCCTGCTCCTCATGTCCCGGTGATACCGTCATGCGTTCGGACTGCCCGAAAGCCGGACCGGCCACGCGCGGCATATTGCTGTCGCCTGGAAGCTGGTCGGGCGGCACGCTGAGCCACTTCTTCAACATCGGCACCGCGCCCGCTATCGGGTGCGCAATCGCGGCCGTGTTGCGCGCGCCCCAGGTGGCGGAAGCCAGCGGCTTGCCACCGGCCGTCAGGTGCTCGATGGTGCGGTCCAGGGCCGCCAGTTGCAGGGCCTTCCAGTCGGCATAACCTTGCGGCAGCCAGCCGCCGGGCTGTTCATCCAGCAAGCGCCCCAGCACTACCGGCCAGCGGCTGGAGGCGGCGCGCATATTGGCATCCTTGTTCAACGTGGCCAGTTCGATGTTGGCGCCACCATACAGTAGTTCATACAGCGACCACATGAAGGCACGGCTGGCACGGTAGGCTACCGAATCCGCGCTGGCATGGCCATTCCATTTATCCTTCAACAGGCGCGCCAGTTCCGCGCGCTGCGGCTTGCCCTTCACCGCTTCCGCATCCAGCACCGCCAGGGCGCGGTCGCGCCATTGCGAGATGAACAGCGCGCGGTCGTCCAGCATCACGCCAAACACGCCCTTTTCATCTGCCTTGTCACCCAGGGCTGCCAGCGCGTCGCGCGCCTGTTTCGCGCGTGCGCCCATATCGAAGCCGCCGTCGCCCAGCTTGACGGAGTCGGCCCCAAGCAACTGGCGGCTGTTCGCCGTCACGATCTGGCCGCCGGGCGGATTGCGCACCGAAGGATAGGCTGCCGCCGGCAGCAAGCCTTGCCAGCCACGTGTGCTGCCGTTGGCCGACAGCGGATAGCTGGCGTCGACCGGCGTGGCAGGCCGCTGCGGCAACGGGCCCACGATGGTCCAGCCGATATTGCCGTCGCTGTCGCCCGCCACCAGGTTCTGCGCCGGCATGCCGACCTTCGGCGCCAGCGCCAGCGCTTCGGCCACATTGTCCACTTCCTCCATGTGGCGGATCGCCAGGTTGACCGCTTTCACGTCGTGCGCCACCCAGTGCACGGCATATTCGCGGCCGCCGCTCTGCATGATGGGACCCAGCGAAGTCTCGCGTACTTTCAGGGTAACTGCCGGCTGGCCCTTAACCAGGATGGTCTCTGCATGTTCGACCGGCGTTTCCCATCCACCCGGCAGCTTGGCCTGGCCCGGGCGATCCTTGGCCGATGCGACTTCCACCAGGTCGACATAGTCGCCGTAGCTGTTGGTAAAGCCCCAGGCCACATTGCCGTTGCTGCCCGCCACCACGGCCGGCACGCCGGGTATGCTGACGCCGACAATGCGGCGCGTGCTGCCATGCTGGCCTGGCACATGCAGCAACAGGCGGTACCAGGTGTTGGCCAGTTTGATCCCGAGGTGCATGTCGTCGGACACGATGGCGCCGCCATTGGCACTGCGCTTGCCGGATACCGCCCAGTTATTGCTGCCGACGCCGTCGACGAAAGCCGCGGCGGCCAGCGTGGCCGGCTCCTTGGCCACGCCCTTGCCCCACCAGTCCGGCGCGCGGGCCGGGATCGATGCATCCGGCGGCGGCGGGCTGTCGGCATCCAGCGGGGCATCCCATTGCGTGGTGGCCGGCAGCAGGAAGGCCAGTTGTTCGGCGCTGGCGTGCTCTTTCAGCCAGCCGCGCGCGAATTCGCGGCCGATACCCGTCACTTGCAGATCGATATACATCGCCCAGGCCACGAGGAAGGAGTCTTCCAGCGCCCACGCACGGGGGCCGACGCCGACCAGCCCATATTCAAAAGGACGATTACCAAGCGCATTCAGGCCATCGTTGACGCCTGCGGTATAGCGTTCGAGCAGTTGACGGTCCGCGGCCGGCATCGCTTCGATCGCCTGCGTGGCGCGGGCCCGGAATCGGTGCAGGCGGTTGATGCGGTCGGTCTCCAGCGCCTTCTCGCCAAACAATTCGGACAGTTCACCGGCCGGCATGCGGCGCAACAGGTCCATCTGGAAGAAGCGGTCTTGTGCATGCACAAAGCCGGTGGCGTACGCCACGTCGTTCCGGTCGCCGCCGGAGATGGAGGGGACGCCCTTGTCGTCGCGGACCACGGTCACGTTGCCCGATAGTCCGGCGACAGTACGCCTGCCATCGAGCTGGGCCAGGCTGCCACGCAGGAAGAACCAGAGTCCCAGGACAGTCACCAGCAACAGCACCAGAATGGCCAGGACAAGACGTTTCAGCCATAGCTTCGCCATCGACAACCCCATTGGTATTTTGTTGCGTCAGATCTTGCCAGAAATCCAAAAGGAACGGCGGGGAAATTGTTTAACCGTGCTAAAGTGCTTCACATGATCCCTGCGCCTACACCTTCGAATGAAGCCGAGCGGCTGGCGGCTTTGTATGCACTGCTGCTGCTCGATACGCCGCCCGAGGAGCGTTTCGATAAAATTGTGGCTTTCGCCGCCGAGGAATTTGACGTTCCCATCGCCCTCATCTCCCTGCTCGATACCGACCGCCAGTGGTTCAAGGCGGCCATCGGCCTGGGCGAGACTTGCGAAACGGGGCGCGACATATCCTTCTGCGGCCACGCCATCATGCGCGCCGAGATCATGGTGGTGGAAGACGCCCTGCTCGACCAGCGCTTTGCCGACAACCCGCTGGTGACCGGGCCACCGCACATCCGCTTCTACGCCGGCGCGCCGCTGATCCTTTCCAACGGCTATGCCCTGGGCACCTTGTGCATCATCGACACCCGGCCCCGCCAGCTCGATTCGCTCGCGCTGGCCATCCTTTCGACCTTGCGCAGCCTGGTGGTGCAGGAGCTGGAGGCCAGCCATGCCTGAACTCAAGCAGATGCTGCTGGTCGAACCTGAGAACATCCTGCGCCGCACCGCCGCCCTGACGGCGCGCTCCATGGGCCTGGCCGACGTGCAGGAAGCCTCCAGCACGGCGGTGGCGCGCCAGATCCTGGCCCAGCGTCCATTCCATGGCGCCCTGATTTCCATCGATGCGGGCGATGCCTTCGATTTGTCCTTACTGGACCTGGTGCGCCAGGGCCACAGCGCCAGCCGCCCGCGCATTCCGCTGGCCGTGCTGGCATCGCGCTGCGACGATACGCTGCTGGCCGCCCTGCGCGAACGCGGCATCAACCGCATCGTGCTGAAGCCCTTCCGCGCCCGCGCCCTGCTGGACGCCTTCGCCGCCTTGTCGGGTACTTAGGTTCCGGTCGGCGCGTGGCCGTCGCCGCCGTGCATCAGCGCATGGTAGCGGAAGGCCTCGCGGATATTGTCGCGCAATGCCTGGTCGTCCCACGGCTTGGTGTAGAAGCGGTAGATCTCGCCGCGGTTGATGGCGCCCAGCACCGATTCCAGTTCGGCATAGCCGGACAGGATGATGCGCACCGTGCCCGGATACAGCTTGCGCACCCGGCTCAGGAACTCGGTTCCGTTCATGTCCGGCATGCGCTGGTCGCTGACCACCACCTGCACTTCATGGGTGGCGAGCATGGAAAAGGCTTCCTGCGCATTGTGCGCCGCCAGGATCTGGTAGCCGTCGCGCCGCAACAGCCGCATCAGGGACGACAGCACGTTCGGCTCGTCGTCGAGCAGCAGCAAGGTGCCCTTGCGTTCATCCGCCGGACGCAAGGCCGGCTGGCGCGACTGTTCCTGCTGCAGTAGTGCCGCAAACTCCTCCGGCAGGATCGGCTTGCTCAAGTGGTAGCCCTGGGCTTCGTCGCAGTTGTAGCGCTGCAGGTAGGCCAGTTGCCCTTCCGTCTCCACGCCTTCGGCGATGATGCGGAAGTCCAGGCTGTGGCCAAGCGAAATGACCGAGCGCACAATGGCTGCAACGGTGGGATCGCCCAGCATGTCGCGCACAAAGGACTGGTCAATCTTCAGGTAATCGATGGGAAACAGCTTGAGGTAGGCCAGGCTCGAATAGCCGGTGCCGAAGTCGTCGATCGAGATGCCCACGCCGACCTTCTTCAGGCGCTGCACGGTGAGCACCGCTTCGTCGGCATTCTGCATCATCATGCTCTCGGTCAGTTCCAGCTCGAGATACTGCGCCTGCAGGCCGGTACCGCGCAGGGCGTCCACCACCTCGTCGGCCAATCCCTTGTCGCGGAACTGGCGCGCCGACACGTTTACCGCCACCCGCAGCGGCGGCAGGCCGGCATCCTGCCAGGCCTTGTTCTGGGCGCAGGCAGTGTGGATCACCCAGCGGCCGATGGCGACGATCAGGCCGGTCTCCTCCGCCACGCCGATAAAGCGCACCGGCGGGATCAGGCCCATGGTCGGGTGGCGCCAGCGCAGCAAGGCTTCGACGCCGGAGATTTCGCCGCTCGCCACGTTCATCTTCGGCTGGTAAACCAGGAACATCTCGTTGCGCGCCAGGGCGCCGCGCAACTCGTTTTCGATGGCGGCGCGCTCCACGATGCGGGCATGCATAGCCGGCTCGTAGAACTGCACCTGGTTGCGGCCGCTCTCCTTGGCGCGGTACATGGCGATGTCGGCATAGCGCATCAACAGCTGCGGCTCGCTGCTGTCGGCCGGATACAGCGAGACGCCCATGCTGCAGCTCACCGTGTGCTCCCGGCCGGCCAATTGCACCGGCGCCGATATGCTGTCCAGGATCTTGCGCAACATGGTCTGCGAGGGTGTGGCATCGTTCCCGTCCAGCAGCACCAGCACGAACTCGTCGCCGCCCATGCGCGCCACGGTGTCGGTATCGCGCACGCAGCTGCGCAGGCGCGCCGCCACGGTGCGCAGCAATTCGTCGCCGGCCTCGTGGCCCAGGTTGTCGTTCACCAGCTTGAAGTTGTCCAGGTCGAGGAAGGCCACCCACACCGTATGGCCATAGCGCTGTGCATAGCTGATCGCCTGCGCCAGGCGGTCGCCGCACAGGTTGCGGTTGGGCAGGCCGGTCAACGCATCATGGTTGGCCTGGTGCTCGAGCTGCGCCTGGTAGTCCATGGTGGAAGTCATGTCGGTCAGCACGCACACCCGGTGCGTGTGCTGGCCCTCGCTGCCGCCGACCGGCGCCACGTGCAGCTGGGCCCACCAGCTGCGGCCGTCGCGATGGCGCCCGCGCACCATGAGCTGGACGTCGCTTTGCCCTTGCACGGCTTCGTGCAGGGCGGTACGGGCCGCATCATCCTGGTCGCTGGCCAGCAGTTCTTCCAGGCTGCGGCCGGCCAGCTCGCCGGCCGCATGGCCGGTCAACTCGGCCAGCGCGCGGTTGGCATAATCAATGGTGTCGCTGCCGTTGTGGATGGTAGTGATGGCAATGGCATTGACGCTCGATTCGAGCGCGCGGTTATGCAGCTGCAGCATCAGCTCGACCTGCTTGCGCTCGGATACATCTTCAATGGTGCCGAGCAGGCCGATGGTTCTTCCGGCCTGGTCGTGCAGGGGCAGTTTGTTGATCAGGAACCAGTGTACGCTCCCATCAGCGAACAGCAGGTGGTCTTCGCGGTTCAGCTGTGGCATGCCGCTACGGATGATCATCGTATCGTCGGCCCGGATACGCTCCGCATTGTGCGACCAGGGAAAGTCGAAATCGCTCTTACCCACCACGTCTTCCTGCGACGCCAGGCCGGCCGCGTGCAGGAACACGTCGTTGCAGCCGCGGTAGCGCAAGTCCAGGTCTTTCCAGAAGATCTGGTGCGGAATGTGGTCGACCACCAGCTGCGTCATCTCCTGCGATTCGTGCAGCTCTTTCTCAATCCGCAGGCGCCGGGTGACGTCGTGGGCAAACACGAAGCGCGCCTTGTGGCCCGCCATCAGCAGGGGGTGCGAGGAAATCTCGACCTGGATAAGGCGGCCATCCTTGCAGCGGTGGGTCCACGCGCCGGACTGCTGCGCCGCTGACTGAGGCGACGTCTTCAGGTCGTTTTGCAGGCGTGCCAGTTCGTGATCGGGACGGATGTCTTCGATCGTCATTTCCAGGAATTCTTCTTCGCTGTAGCCGTATATCGCGACAGCCGCGCGATTGACGACCAGGAAACGCAGCGTGGCCACGTCGTACACCCACATCGGGTGCGGGTGGTGGTCGAACAGGCGTTTGAAGCGCAGCCGCGAGCCATAGGAGTCGGCCTCTGGCAGCGGCGTCACCAGGCAGCGGAAGCATTCAGGCTGGTCGCCATGGCCGGCGTAGTACTCCAGCGCCAGCGTCACCGGCGCGCCGTCGCCATCCTTCTCGCGCAAGGCCAGTTCGCCGCGCCATACGCCGCGCAGCTTGGCCTCGGGAATGGCATCGTCGCGCAATTCGGCGGCGGCCCAGCTCCGGAACAAGTCAAACGCCCTCTCCCCGGCGCCGAGATCTTCTGCCAACCGTCGCGCATGGGCGTTCGCGGCAAGCAACGTGCCTTCGGCATCCATCATGAAAGCCAAGTTGGGGCTGTTTTCATACACCGCAGTGAATGCATCCAGCCTGGTCCTTCCGGGCGAAGCGAGAGAGGCCCTATCCATGCAACCGATGGTAGCAGAACTATTTTGCCAGCAGCGCCCATCTGAGCGGCAAGGCATCTTCCCGCCATACAAGTTCCTGCGGCTCGAATTCCCAGTGCCGTTCCGGACCGTCCACGACAACCCGTGCTGCTCCGCTCATCTGTAACAAACCGCCGCTTTCAAAGTCTGGAAACACCAGCCCCGCCCTGCCATTCAGCAGTATGTTACCGAGAGTCGAAAAGAAGCGGTTGCCCTCGTAATCTGGCACCAGCAGGCTGCCGGTGCTGCTGATCTGGACAAAGCCCGGCGGGCCGCCGCGATGCGACACGTCGACGCGCATGTCTTTTCCGTTGCCAGAATACGTCGCTACAAAGAATGTTCCGGAACGGCCAACCATGTCGCGCGCCAACGCGTCGAGTTGCGGCAGGCGGCGCGCCGGCAACCCCGAAGCCTCGCCAGGCGTGCGCTCGAAGCGGTAATCGCGCTCGTGGATGTATTTCGGGCAGTTGCCGAACGATTCGGCGACCGCGATCTCGAACTGCTCTCCACCGAGCGCGCGCAAGCGGCCATTCAGGCGGTTGCGGCGGCGCGTGTGCAGCTCAATGCCGAGCATGCCGACCGCCGCGCCGTCTTGCAGGCCGGCCTGCGCCGGATCGTCGTGCAGCGCCGGCAGCGAGAGCTGCAGGCGTTGCGGGTCCGGCGAATGCATGAATCCCTCTTCCCCGGCACGCAGCGTGGCCCACGGCCGGCCTTCCGCATCGACGCTGCCGAACACGGCGAACGGCAACTGGGCGAAGAAGTCGCGGTGCTGGTCCGGCATGTAGTCGCGGATCACCTTGCGGCCGATTTCGTCCAAGCGCTCCACCGCGCCAAGCGTCGCCTGGATCGCGATTTCGCCTGCGTGCCAGGGCGCGTTCATGCTGCCAGCCCGACCGATGATTTGATGAATGGCTGGAAGCGCGGCAGTGCTTCGACGCGGGCCAGCCAGGCATTCACATTGGCGTACGCCGTCAGGTCAACATTGCCTTCCGGTGCGCGGGCGATGTAGCTGTACAGGGCGATATCGGCGATGGTCGGCCAGCCGGCGGCGATCCATTCCTTGCCGGTCAGGTTGTCTTCCACCAGGCTGAGGATACGGTGGGCGCGGGCGATGGCGTCGGCCGGGTCGACCGGTTTCTTGAACAGGTTGATGATACGGGCGGTCGCCGGGCCGCTGGCGATCTCGCCGGCGGCAACCGACAGCCAGCGCTGCACGGTGGCGGCGCCGACCGGGTCTTGCGGCAGCCAGTTGGCGTCGCCGTAGCGCGTGGCCAGGTAGACCAGGATGGCGTTCGAGTCAGGAATCACCACGCCGTCGTCTTCCAGCACCGGCACCTGGCCGAAGGGGTTCAGCTTGAGGAATGCGTCGGTCTTTTGCTCGGCTTTCAGCAGGTTCACCTCCACCAGCTCGAAGTCGAGGCCCAGCAGGGACAGGAACAGGTGGGCGCGGTGGGCGTGGCCGGAAATTGGGTGGTAGTACAGTTTCATTGGATCTCCTCTCAAGTAATGATGAAAGTGTGATCCATGTTGGCAATGATGAGAATCACCGCCAACAGCAATTCACCATTCCATTTATCGGAATAATCCTCAGGGCAGCACCTCGAACAGCAGGAACTGGGTGACCTGCCCCTTGCCAAAGTTGTCGTCGCTGGCAAATACCAGGGTGGCATGGCCGTTTGGCAGACGCGGGCCGAAGGACATCGCTTCCAGGTTGAAGGCGCGCGGCGCAGCCTGCTTGCTGAAGTCCAGCACCAGCCGTTTGCGCGCCGGCGTGTACTGCGCCCCGGCAAGGCCGGGCAGCGCTTTCACGTCGCTGGCGCCGCGCGCGTCGGTCGCATAAAGGCGCACGTAGTTGGTGTGGACTCCGTTGGCGTCCTGTACCGTGGCGCGCTCCAGCACCAGCAGCTCGCCATCCGGCAGCGCGAGGATTTCGGAGACACCGTTTTCGGCCATCTTGCCGGGCCCCGGTTCTGCGGGAATGGCGTCCAGTGGATAGGCGAACTGGCGCATCACCTGCCCGTCGCGCTGGAACTGCGTCATGCGCACGACGGCGCCGTGCTGCGTGGTCGGGATCGGGCCGTCCTCATACAGCGGCCATTCGATGGAGGCCCACAGGCTGCGGCCATCCGGCGCAAAGGCCAGCCCTTCGAACGTGGCGTTGTAGCGCGAGCCGCGCTCTTCGCCCTGGTGCACCTTGAAGCCCTCGGGCAGGGGCAACTCGGCCAGCAGCGCGCCGTCACGCGCGGCATGCCGGATGAAGGGATCCAGGCCATAGCGCCGGTCGCCTTCGCTCGAATACCACATGCTGCCGTCCAACGGGTCGATGCGGACCGATTCCACGTCGGCCCGCACGCAGCCGGCCGCGGTCGCGGCAAAATCCTTGCCGTCGGCATTCAGGAAGTAATGCACGCCGGTGAAGCGCACCGCGCGGAAAGCGGTGGCATCGAAATCCAGCTCGGCTTCGTAATAGCGCGCCGGGTTGTGCGTGCAGCGGTCGTCGCTTTCGACCAGCCAGCGGCCGCGCGCCGCATCGTAATCGAGCCCGGAAAAACCACCCAGCATGGTGTCCTGGAACATGGCCTGGTGCGCAACGCGCTGCTCGCCGATAAAGCGCAGCGCGCTGACCGGGGATGCCGTGGACGCAGGCGCAAGGCGCGTGGCCGGTGCGCAGGCGGCCAGCAGCGCCCCCGCCGCCAGCGCGGCGAAACATCGAACTAACTGCATCATGCGTGGTGCAGGCGCTTGTGCATGCTGCGCAGGCCAAGCCACATGCTGATCGCCACCACCGGCACCATGACTCCCATCAGCAACTCGGGGTTGACAGCGACGCCCAGCACCTTGGCGCCCTTGGCGCTATAGCCGATCAGGCCCACCACGTAATACGAGATTGCCGCCACCGACAAGCCTTCCACGGCCTGCTGCAGGCGCAGCTGCTGGGCGGCGCGCGCGTTCATCGATTGCAGGATTTTGCGATTCTGCGCTTCCTGCACGATGCCGACACGGGTGCGCAGCAGGTCGTTGCAGTTGGCGATGCGGCCGGCCAGTGCCTGCTGGCGCGCGGCCACGGCTTCGCAGGTCTTCATGGCGGGCGCCAGGCGGCGCTCCATGAATTCTTCCACCGTCGGCGTGCCTTCGATACGCAGCTCGCGCAGCTCCTCGATGCGCGCATTGACCAGGCCGAAATACGCCTTGGATGCGGCAAACCGGTAGCTGGTATCGGCCGACACTTTTTCGATGCGCGCGGCCAGGTGGGTAATGCGGTCAAGCAGCGCCTGTTCGGTGGAGCCGTCATCGACCTTGCCGTCGGCTTCAACCAGGGCGCCGGCCAGGGTGGCCAGTTCGGCCTCGACCTCGTTCAGTTCCGGCGTGGCGTTCTGCGCGACCGGCAAGCCAAGCAGGGACATCATGCGGTAGGTTTCGATTTCCAGTACGCGCTGCACCAGGCGGCCCGACTGCTGCTCGTGCATGCCCGCGTCGCAAATCACGAAGCGGCTGAAGCCATCGGCGTGAATCGCAAAGTCGGTCCACATTTCGCCGCCGTTCATGACCTGGCTGCCCGCCAGCGGAGCGCCCTGGAACAGGCGCTGCAGGCTTTCGGCAAATGCATGCTGCATGCCGCCCGGCCGTCCCAGCAGGACGTGCGCCGCCACCAGCACCCTGCCCTGCAGCTGCAGCAGCCATTGTTCCGGCAGATGGCGCGAAGGCATGTTGCTGAAGGCTTCCTCCGGCAGCGGCATGCTGGATACCGTTTCGGCGAAGGTGAACGTGGCGAATTCGGTGTGCAGCTCCCATTTCAGGCGGAAACGGCCAAAGTCGTGGCTGAAGTATTTCCCGCCTGCCGCCGGCGCCGCCACGCCGAAATGGCCACACAGCTCCGCCAGCAACTCTTGCTGCTCCTGTTCGCCCACGATGGCGAAGTGGGTCAGCAGGGTTGGCGCATCCAGTTTCAGGAAGGGGCGCGAGTGGA
>Ga0209565_1001025_pt1 | contig 14221 bp, 14 predicted proteins | sample Araplaol_mTSA_r2_2_FD_184283 | JGI IMG/M metagenome (GOLD analysis project Ga0209565, IMG submission 184283) | Arabidopsis root microbial communities from North Carolina, USA - plate scrape MF_Col_mTSA_r2 (SPAdes) (version 3) | ecosystem: Host-associated > Plants > Roots > Endosphere | place... | reverse complement strand
CCTCCTGGCGCGACAGGCCGATGCCCTTGTCGGTGATGGTGATGGTGCGCGCGGCCTTGTCGAAGCTCAGGCGCACGTCGAGGTCGGACTGGCCTTCGTAGAGCTCGGGATGGTCGAGGGCCTCGAAGCGCAGCTTGTCGCAGGCGTCCGATGCATTCGAGATCAGTTCGCGCAGGAAGATTTCCTTGTTGGAGTACAGCGCATGCGTGACGAGGTGCAGCAGTTGCGCGACTTCAGCCTGGAACGGGAGTTTGGTTTTGGAGGAATCAGCCATGGAAATTGAAATGTCGAAACCGGAAAAATTCTAAGTCGGGCGCGGCGCTGCAGGGCGCCGCCGCGCCAACGTCTTCAATTGGGCCGTCTTTTGTTCTCATCAAGAGCAAATGAAATCCAACGTTCCATTTTTGGCCTTCCTGAAGGCCCGAGGCCCGCGTCCTCCTCTGGGGAAAACCCTCCGCCCCCCGAAAAATTGACTCTTGTTAATAGTTCTGAAATATCCTGACGACTGCCAAGAAGTGACACGAACAGGGGTGCAGCCCCGGGGAACGAGACAAGGGATGACTTCTGATGACTTGCACGTCGCCAGGGGCCGTTTCCGGCCCGCCCGGAGCCGCGAGGCGCCCGGTGGCCGCCCTTGCATGGCTCGAGTGCACGACCGCCCTCGCCTGGCTGTCCTGTGCGCAGGCACAGGCGGAACCCCAGCAGCAGCCGCAGGCGAGCGCCCCGGCCGCCCATGCCGTGGCTGACGCGCGCATCGAAACCCTCGACCGTGCGCAGGCGGAGCAGGCGCGGCTGAAGGCGCTCATGGAGTCCGCGCCCAAGGCCTACGAAGACCGCTTCATGACGCCCGACACCGCCCCGCCGGACCGGGCTTCGGCCGAGCAAGAGCCGGAAGCCGCGCAGCCCGAGGGCTACCGCGCCTGGCTGGTGGAAAGCCGCATCGGCTTCGGCGAGGCCACCACCACCGGCTACGGCCGCCAGCGCGCGACCGAACTGGGCCAGCGCTTCGAGTACCGCCGCGAGACCCTCAACTACGGCGAATTCGTGCTGCAGGCCGACGGCCGCCACCTCGGCGGCGACAACACCACGGGCAGCGGCTTCGGCATCGGCTCGCTGGGCTATGCGCGCGAGAACACCAGCGGCCGCTTCACGCTGCGCAACCTCGGCTTTCCGCTGACCACCCGGACCTTCGCCGACACCACCGTGGGCGACACCTACAGCGAGCTCACCGACGGCCTCTCGCGCAACTACCGCCTTTCGCTGGGCTCGACCACCGTGCGCGGCGCCTCCGCCCGCGTCTTCAACAGCGGCCTCGACCTGCGCGCCGGCTTCGGCCAGCGCGGCAACCTCACGGGCGGGCCCTATCCGGGCTTCGAGAAGAGCCAGGGCACGCTGGGCTGGCTCGGCGCCACGCTGCGGCTGGACGACAAGTGGTTCACCGCGTTCCAGCTCGACCAGGCGCGCAATGTGCCCGCCTACTACTACGACCCGCTGACGGCCCAGGGCTTCGGCCGCAAGGACGTCACCAGCTGGGCCACCTCGCTGGGCTACGGCCGCGAGGTGCTGCGCGACGGCGACCTCAAGGCGCGCGCCACGCTGGTGGGCAGCCGCGTGAGCTCGCCCACGCCGGGCGTGGCCACCGGCGATTCGCACGGCCTCTTCGTCGAGGCGAGCGCGCGCACCGGCCTTTACCGCCACGAGTTCGGCGCCTATGCCGCGCGGCCCAACCTGTACTTCGGCGACTACGCGCTGGCCACCGGCACACGCGGCGCCTATTGGCGGGTGGACCGCAGCACCAGCCGCATGAGCTGGGGCGCCGGGCTGGACTACGAGCGCGCGGCGACCGACGCGAGCTTCCGCCTCTCGGGCTACCGGCGCGCGGGCGCGAACGGCAACTTCCAGTACCTCTTCGACCGCTACAACTCCATCGGCGGCAGCGTGAGCGCCTACCGCACGCGCTACGAAGCGAGCCCCGCCGGCAGCCTGCCGGGCACGTCCACCGGCGCCGGCGACGGCCGCAGCCTCTACGCGAGCGCCTTATACCAGACCCGCTTCTTCGACTGGCCGCGCAGCCGCTTCACGCTGACGGTGCGGCGCAACGAACTGGTCGTGCTGGGCGACACCGCCGCCACGGGCCAGGAAGTGCAGTGGGAGCAGGACTGGATCGGCGGGCGCTACGAGACCATGCGCCCCGAGCTCACCACCACCATCGGCCATGCGCGCGACCGCAGCGGCGGCACCGCCCGCAGCTACCCGACGGCCGGCCTGCAGTTCCGCTACTGGTTCGACGGCGGCTTCAACGTGGGAGGCAACCTGCGCTACACCTCGCAAAGCGGCGGCCTCTACACCAGCCGCGGCCTGTCGGGCTCGCTCACGGCACAGAAGGACCTGGGCTCGGGCTGGCGGCTGGGCTTCATGGCCAACTTCAACCAGGCGCGGGCCTCGCTGCTGCCGACATCGTGGTCGGGCCCCAGCCTCTACCGCAGCAATGAGAAGACGGCCTATGTCTATCTGCGCTGGGAGGGCAGCGCCGGCACCGGCTACCGGGCCGCAGGCATGCGCACCGAGGGGCCGGGCGGCGGCAGCGTGTCGGGCCGCGTGTTCTACGACGCCAACCGCGACGGCGAGGAGCAATCGGGCGAGGGCGGCGTCTCGGGCGTCGAGGTGCTGCTCGACGGCCGCTACCGCGCCGTCACCGACCGCGACGGTCGCTTCGAATTTCCGATGGTGACCACCGGCCGCCACCAGCTGACGCTCCGGCTCGAGAGCGTGCCGCTGCCATGGGGCGCGGCCGGCGAGAACGGGGTGAGCGTGAACGTTCCGCTGCGCGGCCATGCCGGCGCGGCGATCCCCGTCGTGAAGGTGGGCGAGTGAACGAACGAACCGAGCTGCCTGCCGCCTCTTTCCCCCTCATGCATTCAACCCAAGGAGAGTCCATGACCAGAGCACCCATCTCCCGCAATCTGCAGGCGCTGTGCCTCGCGGGCCTCGCGCTCGCCGGCGCCAATGCCATGGCCGAGAGCCAGTACGGCTCCGGCACGGGCACGATCACGGCGCAGGCCAGGGTGAACCTGAGCGTGACGGTACCCAAGCTGATCCTGCTGCGCGTGGGCTCGACCGACACCACCATCGACACAGTGACCTGGGCCTCCACCCTCAGCATCCCGCCGGTGCCGACCACGCCGGTCACGGGCAACAACACCAGCGTCGACTGGAACGGCGCGGCGCCCACCGTCGCGCCCGCGTCGACCACGAACACGCTCAACGTGTACGCCTGGACCAACGCGGGCGCAGGCACCATCAATTGCGCCATGGGCACCTGGGCGCCCGCGGCCGGCGGTCCGGCGAACGCGGACTTCACCGTCGCGACCACGGGCACGCTGCCGCACCCCGGGGCCAACCTCGGCGCCTGCGCCTCGACCTCGTTCCCCTCGAACGCAGTGGCATCCGGCACCTGGGCCTACACGCTGGGCGGCGCGCCCGCCGGCTGGGTCGCGGGCACCTACACGAACACCATCACGTACACCGCCCAGGGCATCTGATGCCCGCGCGTGCGGCAATGGCGACGGCGCTCACGGCTGCGGCCATGCTTTCCGCAATGCCCGCGCGCGCCGTCATCACCACGGTCACCGACACCGGAAGCACCTACAGCCTGACGCTGCGCGTGGGCTCGGCCGGCGCGACCGTCGACACGGTGGCCTTCAGCGTGACCGGCGCCAACGCGGGGCTGACACCCACGGCCGTGACCGGCACGCCGGCCATCAGCGTCTGGGTGATGCCGGTGCGGCCGGTGGCCAACACCACCGTGGCGCGGCCGGTGACGCTGCGCGTCGATTCATCCGCTGCCCTGACCTGCCAGTCGGGCGGCTGCGGCAGCACTGCCATTCCGTTCAGCAGCATCAGCTGGGTGGCCACGAACAACAGCAGCGCGGCCTCGGGCGACATCCAGAGTGGCCGCTTCACCGCCACGGCCAACCAGACGATCGCAAGCTACAACGCCAACGCCACCTTCTGCGTCGGCCCGCTCGGCCTGCCCTGCGTGCTGGGCGTCGGCACCTGGACCTACCTGTCGAACAACATCACGGCCACGCAGCTGCAGTTCTCCTACGACAACAACGTCGTGTATCCGGGCGGCAGCTACAAGGGAACCGTGCGCTTCACGGCGTCGATGGAATGAAGCGCCCGCCCCTCCGCACGGTCCTCGCGGCAGGAGCGGCTGCTGCGTCGCTGCTGTGCGTGCCGGCGCGGGCGGCGCTCGAGCGGCTGGACGACTCGGCCTCGCCGCGCGCACAGGTGCGCAGCGACTTCGCCAACGCCCAGGGCATGGACGGCCACATGCTGGTGCTGCCGCTCGGGCGGGTCGAGTACCGGCTGGCCACCGCGCCGCACGTGGGCCGCCGCGCGCGCATCTTCTACGTGATCCCGGCGATGGTGGCGGGCCTGCGCTCTCCCGCCGGCATGCTGGTGCAGTGGCGCGGCAACGGCGCCTTCGCCGGCGGCAGCGGCCGCCCCGGCGACCGGGTGCAGGTGTGGAACGGCGTGGTCCAGTCGCCGTGGATGAACGAGACCTTCGAGCTGACGCTGCGCGTCGATCCGCGCGAACTGCGCATGCCATCGGGCTCGGCGCTGAGCTTCGAGTCGTTCTTCGAAATCGAGACGCTGCCATGAACGCACCAGCCTTTCTCGCACCCCTCTTCCTCGTGCTGCTCGCCGCTGCCGGGACGGCGACGGCCGCGCCCTTCGAGCTGGCCGTCACCCCGTCGCGCTTCGAGCTCGCGGGCAAGGCCGGCGCGCGGCTCGGCCAGTCGCTGGACATCCACAACCTGGCCTCGACCGCCTCCGAGGTGACGATGCGCACCATCGACTGGAGCTATTCGCCCGAAGGCAACATCGGCTATCACGACGAGCTGCTGCCCGGCAGCTGCAGGCCGTGGGTGGTGCTGGAGCGGCGCAACGTGACGGTGCCCGCGCGCGGCAAGCGCTCGTTCCGCTTCCAGGTCGAACCGCCGGCCGATGCGCCGCGCGGCGAGTGCCGATTCATGATCGCCATCGAGGGCACGGAGCCGGCGCAGCAGACCGTCATCCGCGGCGGCGGCGCCAGCCTGAGCCTGCCGGTCACCGGCCGCATCGCGGTGGCGGTGTACGTCATGCTCGACGGCGCGGAGCCCAGGCTGGAGATCAGGCAGATCGCCAGCGGAGAAGCCGGCGGCGCGCGGCGCGCGGTGGTGACGGTGGCCAACACCGGCGACGCCCACGGCCGGCTCGAAGGCAGCCTGGACGCCACCGACAGCAAGGGCCTCGCGTTCGAGCTGGTGCCCGAGGGCACGCCGATCCTGCCGGGCCAGACGCGCACGCTGGCGCTGGTGCCCAAGGGCGAGGGCGGGCAGCCCCCGCCGCAGCCCGTCTATCCGGTGAAGGCCAGCGGCAGGCTGGACTGGGAGAAGGGCAGCTTCAAGGTCGACGTGGAGCTGAAATGACGCTTCGCGCGACGCACGCCGGACTGCTGGCCCTTGCGCTGGGCACGGGCCTGGTGACCGCCGCGCGGGCCGCCTCCAGCACCGCCGGCCCCAGCGCGACCGTGCCGCTGAGCACGGGCGTGAACCTGGACTTCACCATCGCCATCGACAAGTTCATCTTCTTCCGCATCGGCGACGGTGCCTGGCCCACGCCGGGCGGCACCGTGAGCACGGTGAGCTTCGCGCTCACGCCGTCGATCCCGGCCGTGCCCACCACGCCGATCGCGGGCAACAACACACCGGTGAACTGGAGCGGCGCGGCGCCCGGATTCGGCGTCACGCCCTCGGGCAACGCGCTGCCGGTGGAGGTGCGCAGCAACGCGGGGCAGGTCACGCTGCGGGCCACCGCGACGACGCCGCTGGCCAGCGGCGCCAACACGATCCCGCTGTCGGAGATCACCATCGCCAGCAGCGACGCCAACCTGCCCGCGCCGCAGATTCCGAACACGGGCACCGGTGCCGCCGTGAATGTGGTCGGCACGGCCTTCGCCAACCTCGTCACCCAGCGCACCGCGACCTGGACCTTTTCCTACGCCAACCTCGCCAGCCGCACCGCCGGCACCTATACCGGCCAGGTCACCTTCACCGCCAGTTCGCCCTGAAGCGGCTCGGCTCGGAGAATCGTTCACGGTGCCGGGGCGAGCCCTATCTAGGCAACGACTCCACCTCGCGCGTCCAGCGGTCGATGAGGCGCTTGCGCTCGGCCGCCTTGCCGTACTTCTCGAAGTCGTACCTGATCAGCTTCACGTCGGCCATCGACGGGATGCGCGGATCGGGCTTGAAGGTCTTGTTGGCCGGCGACTGCAGGCTGCCCGCCTTGCCGCCGATGGCCTGCCCCGCGGGGCTCATCAGCCAGTCGTAGTAGCGCCTGGCGTTCTCCTTGTTGCGCGCGCCCTTCACGAGGGCGATGCCGCCGATCTCGTAGCCGGTGCCCTCGCAGGGCGCGGCGGTCTTCACGGGAAATTTGTCATACCGCCAGCGCTCGAAGCCGAAGATGAAGCTCACGCCGATGGCCACCTCGCCCTTGGCCACGTTGGGCGCCTGCGCCTGGCCGCTGCGGGTGTAGCTGGTCACGTTCCTGTGCAGCTTCTTCAGATAGTCGAAGGCCTCCTCCTCGCCCATCTGCTGCACCAGCCCCGCGATGATGGTGTAGGCCGTGCCGCTGGTGGCGGGATGCGAGATCTCGATCTCGCCCTTGTATTCGGGCTTGATCAGGTCGGCCCAGCACCTGGGCTCGTGCAGCTTTTTCTTCTTGAGCACGTCGGTGTTGAAACCGAAGCCGATGGCGCTGGTGTAGAAGCCGCCCACCATGTTCTGCGACAGCGCGTACTGCCGCACCGCCCAGTCGTGCAGGTCGTTGATGTAGGCCGGGCGGTAGGGTTCCAGCAGGCCTTGCTCGGCCGCCTGCAGGAACGGATCGCCGGTGCCGCCCCACCAGATGTCCGTCTTGGGATTGGCGGCCTCGGCGCGCAGCTGGGCGCCGATCTCGCCGGTGCCCTTGTGGGCCTGCTGCACCTTGATGCCGGTCTCGCGCGTGAAGGCCGTGGCGGCCGCCTCGCACCAGCCGGCATCGGTGCTGCACAGCGCGTTGACCGTGCCTTGCGCGGCGGCGTTCGACGCTCCAAGAAGGGCTGCCGTGGCGAAGCCTGCGGCGACGGCGATGTGACGGATGGCGGCTGGGCGCATGCGCGGATCTCCTCGTTGTCTTTGTTGGAAGGCGCAGGATAGCGCCCAACAGGCGTTCAGCGCGCGGCCAGCAACGGCGGCAGGTGCTCGGCCAGCCAGTCGGTCACCACGCGCGTCTTCAGCGGCAGGTAGCGGCTGCGCGAGCGGATCACGTTCAGCGCGAAGCCGAAGGGCCGGGGCTCTTCGAACACGCGCACCAGCGCACCCGCCGCGAGTGCGTCGGCCGCGAGCCATGCCGGCAGCCGCGCGAGGCCCATGCCGCCGACGGCCGCCTCCAGCAGCACCTCGGCGCTGTCGCAGCGCAGCCGCGACGGCGGCGTCACTTCGACGAGGCGGCCCTCGGCGTCATAGAAGCGCCAGGACGAGACCTGCCCGTCGCGCGCGTAGAGCACTGCCCCGTGCCCTTTCAGCTCGTCGATGCCGGCGGGATGCCCATGCGCGGCCAGGTAGCCGGGCGAGGCGCACAGCACCATCCACTGCATGCCGACCGGCCGCGCGACCAGCTCCGCGCTGTCGGCGAGTTCGCCGCTGCGGATGGCGAGATCGAGTCCCTCCTCGACAAGATCGACGCGCCGGTCGTTGAACGAGAGCTCCAGCGACAGCTGCGGATGGTGCCGCGCCAGCGCCAGCAGCAGCGGCCCGACCTTCAGCCGGCCCAGCATCGCCGGCATGCTCAGTCGCACGAGGCCCGAGGCGGTGCTGCGCGCCACGTCGGCGATGGCCTCGGCCGCTTCGAGCTCGGCGAGCGCGCGGCGGCAGCGCTCGTAGTAGCCATGGCCCTCCTGCGTGAGGCTCTGGCTGCGCGTGGTGCGCAGGAAGAGCCGCGTGTCCAGCCGCGATTCGAGCCGCGCGATGCTCTTGGCGACTGCCGACCGCGTGACGTGCAGGCGCTGCGCGGCCAGCGCGAAGCTGCCCGCCTCCACCGCCGCGACGAATTCCTCTATGCCTTGCAGACGCTGACTCATTGGATACTTTCAGGCGCCATTGATCGGAAAATTATCCACCACCGGATATCTTTGATCGTCAATAGCATGAAGGCTTCTTGTCTTTCTTTCCTTGGAGCCCCTTCATGCAAGAACCCCGAACGCTGCGCCGCTGGCAGCTTCCCGAATTCGGCCGCGCCCATCTCGAACAGGGCGAGGCGCCGCTGCCCACGCCGAGTGCGAACCAGATCCTCGTGAAGGTAGGCGCGGTATCCCTCAACTACCGCGACCTGCTGATGATCCGCGACGGCATGGGCATGGCGATCGGCATGCCCTTCGTGCCCGGCTCCGACATGGCCGGCACCGTGGTGGCCATCGGTGCTGGTGTGACGCGCTTCGCGGTTGGCGACCGCGTCGTCAACACCTTCTGGGGCGGCTGGATCGACAGCCACTGGCATGCCGACACCACGCTGCTCGGCGGGCCCGGCCCCGGCCCCGGCATGCTGGCCTCGCACGTGTTGCTCGATGCCGCATGGGCGGTGGCCGCGCCCGGGACGCTGAGCCTGGCCGAAGCCAGCACACTGCCCTGCGCGGGCCTCACCGCATGGTTCGCGCTGGCCGAGACCGGTGCGCTGCGTGCGGGCGAGACGGTGCTGATCCACGGCACCGGCGGCGTTGCGCTCTTCGGCCTGCAGATCGCGCGGCTGCACGGTGCGCGGGCCATCGTGGTGACGGGCGGCGACGAAGCCAAGCACGCGCAGGCCCTCGCGCTCGGCGCCACGCACGTGCTCGCGCGCGACGGCGACTGGCCCGCAGAAGTGCGCCGCCTCACGCAGGGGCGCGGCGCCGACCACGTGCTCGAACTCGCGAGCGGCCCGAACCTCGACCGCTCGCTGCAGGCCGTGAAGCAGGGTGGGCGCGTGTCGATCATCGGCATGCTCGGCGGCGAGACGCTCAGCGCATCGTTCTACGCGATGGTGCTGGGCCGCGTGACGGTGCAGGGCATCGGCGTGGGCCATCGCCGCGCGCTCGAGGACCTGGTGCGCGCCGTCGATGCGAACGCGCTCAAGCCGGTGATCGCGGCGAGCTACGGCTTCGACGCATTGCCCGAAGCGCTCGACCATCTGGAGCGCGGCGCCTTCGGAAAGATCGTCGTGACGCTGTAAAAGATCACGAAACCCATTGGTGCCGCAGATGCAACGAAGTTGCGGCAATGCACAAAGCCGCGGCATCCGTGAACAGGTTCCGTTAGCGCCAACGACTTGCTCGACGCTCCCTGTTTGCGTTCCTAGAATCCGCCCGCGCATCGCCCCGGCGGCATGCGCGCCTTCTCAACTTCAGGATGGAGCGGTATGGAACACAGTACCTATAAAAAATGGTCTGCCGAGTTCATTGGTACTTTCTGGCTCACGCTCGGAGGCTGCGGAAGCGCAGTTCTGGCGGCTGCCTTTCCAAACGTCGGCATCGGCCTGCTTGGCGTCTCGCTGGCCTTCGGCCTCACGGTGGTGACGGGGGCCTACGCACTGGGCCCGATCTCGGGCGGGCACTTCAATCCGGCGGTGTCCATCGGCCTCGCCGCCGCGGGCCGCTTCAAGGCCTCGCAGCTCGCGGGCTACATCGTGGCGCAGGTGCTCGGCGCCATCGCGGCGGCGGGCATTCTCTATCTCATCGCCACCGGCAAGCCTGGCGCGGACATCGGCGGCTTCGCCACCAACGGCTATGGCGAACACTCGCCCGGCAAGTACGGCATGACGGCCGCATTGCTGTGCGAAGTGGTGATGACGGCCGTGTTCCTGATCGTGATCCTCGGTGCCACTGCCAGGCGCGCGACCGGCGGCTTCGCGGGGCTGGCCATCGGCCTGTGCCTCACGCTCATCCACCTGATCTCGATTCCCGTGACCAACACCTCGGTCAACCCGGCGCGCAGCACGGGCCCGGCCCTCTTCGGGCCGTCCTATGCGGTGTCGGAACTGTGGCTCTTCTGGGCAGCGCCCATCGCGGGCGCCCTCATCGGCGCGGTGATCTACCGCGCACTGCTCAGCAACGGCAACGACGACTGATCGCCGTCGTCACCGGCGGCGGCTGGCCTTCCGGATCAGCTGCCGCTGCCCGACTTCACCATCGGCAGTGAAGTCGATTGCCCGATCGGCTCGGTGCCCGTCGGGTGCGACGCCGCATAAGCGCCGGCCTGGATGTCGGCCACCGGCATCGTCGAGCTCATCGCGGGTGCGCTGGTCGACTGGCCGATGGGCTCGGTGCCGGTCGGACGCGCGGCGGCCATGGCGCCGGCCTGGACCTCGGGCTTCTCGGGCGAATTCATCTGCAGCGGATGGAAGTCCGAACCGTCGGTGGTTTCGGCCGATGCGTTGATGGTGCCCATCGCTGCCAGCGCAGCAAGGGAACCAATGGCGAGAAGCTTGAAGGAAGTGCGCATGGTGTGTTCTCCTGATTGATTGAAGCAGGTTGTCTCCGGTCACATGCCATCGCGCGAACTGCGCGTGGCAGGACCTGAACGCACTCTAGGCACACCGACTGAGTTGGATGTGAGCGAAGAGTTAGGCGCGCGTGAGCGCCGCTCTTTTTTCTAAAGCTTTGGACCTCACCGCCTGCCAGTGCGCAGCAGTACTCAAGGCAGATGCACCCGCGCCATCAGCCCCGGCCCATCGGTGCGGTTGCGCAGTTCGATGCGCAGTCCATGGCGCTCCGCCGCCGTGCGGGCAATCGCCAGCCCCAACCCGCTGCCGCCCGCCGCCGCACCCGGCACGCGGAAGAAGCGGTCGAACACGCGCCCCATGGCGGCCTGCGGAATGCCGGGGCCGTTGTCGAGCACGTCGACCACCGCGTGGCCTTCGACCTGGTGCAGCTTCACGTCGACCACGCCGCCTTCGGGCGCGTAGCGCAGCGCGTTGTCGATCAGGTTGTCGAACACGCTGCGCAATTCGGCCACCGGCGCGACCACCACGGCGGCGATGCCGCCCTCGAAGCCGATGTCCACGCGCCGCGCGTCGGCCAGCACCATCAGCTGGCTCACGCTGTCGCGCAGCAACACCTCGATGTCGACGCGCTCGTTCGCGCCGCCCACGCGCGGCGCGTCCTGCCGCGAGAGATGCAGCAGCTGCTCGATCAGATGCTGCGCGCGCGTGACGCCCGCCTCCAGCTGATTGAAGCGCTCGGTGGCCTCGCCGGCCGGCACGTGCGCGCGCAGGTTCTCGATCTGCAGGCCGATGGCGGCCATCGGCGTGCGCAGCTCGTGCGCCGCGTCCTGCACGAAGCGCCGCTGCGTGGCGAAGGCGCTGCGCACGCGCGACAGCAGATTGTTGAAGGCGCTCACCAGCGGCGCGATCTCGTCGGGCACGCGCGCGAGCGACAGCTCGGTGGGGCTGCGCTCGTCCTGCGAGGCCACGTCGCGCGCCACCGCGCGCAGCGAACGCGACGCGGCCGACACGATGATCCAGAGGATCAGCAGCGCCAGCGGCAGCAGCAGCGTGATCGGCAGGCCTTCCAGCAGCGCGCGGCGCAATGCGCGGCGGCGGCGGTAGTCCTCGTTCTGAAGCACCTGCACGCGCGGCTGGTCGGCGCGCGAGCCGGGCTCGGCAGTGAACACGCGCCATGCGGAGCCCGAGTGCGTGCCGGTGTTCACGTCGCTGAAGCCGGGGCGCGCCTGCAGCGGCACCGTGAGCACCGGCCACGAGGTGGCGCGCAGCGTGCTGCCATCGGCGCTCCAGATCTGCACGATGAAGGCGCCGCGCGAGAAGGCGGCCTCGCCGTCCATCGGGCGCGGCAGCTTCTGCGGGTCGCTGCCCGCGTACGACTCGGCCACGAGGCGCATCTGGTCGTCCAGCGCGTTGTGCACGAGGTTGCCGTAGGCCATGAAGGAGAACCACGCCGTGAGCACGGCCGCGCCCAGGTGCAGCGTGATGAGCCACAGCAGCAGTTGCGTGCGCAGCGATCGCGGCCGCCACCAGCGGCCCGGGCCGCGCGAGGTTGCGTTCATCGGCAGGCCAGTCCGGCAGCCCGGCCCCGAAGTGCGTGGAGCCTGCGGGCGAGCATCATCATGCGGCGACGCGCCAGCCCAGTCCGCGCACGTTGCGGATCGCATCGGCGCCGAGCTTGCGGCGCATGCCGTGGATCAGCACGTCGATCGCGTTGCTGGTCACTTCTTCGCCCCAGCCGTAGATGCGGTTCTCCAGCTGCTCGCGCGACAGGATGGCGCCGGGCCGCTCCAGCAGCGCGTGCAGCAGCGCGAACTCACGCGCGGTGAGCGCCTCTCGCGCGCCGTTGACCACGACTTCACGCGTGGTGAGGTCCAGCTGCAGCGCGCCGCTGCCCACCAGCGAGTGCGCGGCCCCGTCGCGGCGGCGCACCACGGCGCGCATGCGCGCGAGCAGTTCGCGGAATTCGAAGGGCTTGAGCAGGTAGTCGTCGGCGCCGAGGTCGAGGCTGTGGATGCGGTCGTCCAGGCCGTCGCGCGCGGTGAGCACCAGCACCGGCGTGGCGTCGCCGCGTTCACGGGCGCGGCGCAGCACCTCGGTGCCGTCCTGCCTGGGCAGGCCCAGGTCGAGCAGCACGCAGGTGTAGCCGCCGTCGCCCAGCGCGCTCTGCGCCAGCTCGCCGTCGCGCACCCAGTCCGCGGACCAGCCCGCGCCCTCGAGCGCCTGCTTGAGGCTGCGCCCGATCATTTCATCGTCTTCCACCAACAGCACGCGCATCGCGGCGACTCCTTCGGCCGCAAGGTAGCACGCGACCGGGATGATCGGAAGAGCCTGCGCCGTGGCGCAGAGTAGGCACGAATACTTAGGGCACGCTTAGGCGGCGGGCGCGGCGCGGGGCAATGGCCGGGACCACGGCCGGGTCAGGCCAGGCGCACGGCGTGGCGCTCGCCCTCGCCGTCCGAGGCGAAGGCCAGCAGGTCGAGAGCTTCCTTCTCCACCCCGGCGCGGTCGGCCTTCGACCAGCGGCCGAAGGGCTCCAGCAGCACGGTGGCGGTGTTCCCGCCCTTCAGCTTCCCTCGCTCGATCTTCCAGGTGCCCGCCACGAAGCCGTCGAGCAGCACCGTGCCGCGCACGATGCCATTGAGTGTGAACACGCGGGCGCGATGCGCCTCGCTGAGGATGCGGCTGCGGTCGGCATGCGAGAGCAGCAGGTTGTCCCACTCGGCCACCAGGCGCGGCGGCGCGGGCGTGTCGGGGTCGGGGCGCGGCGCGCGGGGCAGGTCGAAGAGCTCCTGGCCGTCTTCGCCCGCGAACACGCGCAACTGCGGCCGCAGGCGTTCGGCAACCGCCTTCCATCCCGTGAGGCCCGACCATGCGCCGGCATCGGCCAGCGTGGCGGGGCCGAAGGCGGCGAGGTAGCGCAGCAGCATGTCGTCCTGCGTGGCAGGGGCGGCTTCCACAGCCTCTCCGAGCCAGTCGCCCAGGGGCTGCAGCACCGCGTTCTGGTGCGAGTTCCAGGTGCCGGCCGGGGGCAGGTGCACGAGCGGCAGGTTGTTGCGGATCAGCGCGGCGAGCGATGCGGTTTCGCGGCCGGTCCACCGGAGGCCCAGCGCCTGGCCGAGCTCGGCGCCGGTGCGCGGCTGTTCGCCGAGCAGTGCGCGCCCCGCCGCGATCACCGCCGCGCGATCGAGCCCTTCGAGTTCCTTCTTGTGCGTGCTGCCCAGCAGGCCACGCTGGTGCACGGGCTCCAGCAGCGGACGCCATGCCAGCGCGTCCTGCGCGATCATCAGGTGCAGCGTCGCGCGCAAGGTCGACATGCGAACGATGCGGCGCCTGCGCAGCGCCTCGGTGAGCTGGTCGCGCCGGAAGCCTTCGATGCGGCTCCAGAGGCCGATATAGGGCGGATTCGGTGCCTGCGCCTGCAGCCCGGCCAGCCGCTCGATGGCCTGAGGCACCGACAGCTTGCGCCGCTCCAGCAGCATCTGCCGCGCCAGCGTGGCGCGGTTCAGCGCGCGCAGGCTCAGAACTTCTCGTGCGGCGCGAGGTATCGCCATTGCCCCAGCGGCAGGTTGCCGAGCATCACCCGGCCGATGCGCACGCGCTTCAGGCCGACCACCTTCAGGCCGACCAGCTCGCACATGCGGCGGATCTGCCGCTTCTTGCC
>Ga0209565_1001002_pt1 | contig 14509 bp, 10 predicted proteins | sample Araplaol_mTSA_r2_2_FD_184283 | JGI IMG/M metagenome (GOLD analysis project Ga0209565, IMG submission 184283) | Arabidopsis root microbial communities from North Carolina, USA - plate scrape MF_Col_mTSA_r2 (SPAdes) (version 3) | ecosystem: Host-associated > Plants > Roots > Endosphere | place... | reverse complement strand
AGGACGTCGACGCCCTGAAATCCCTGCGTCGCCTGCCGCCCTCGCGCACGCGCAGCAAGCTGCCGTCGCGCGCCAAAGCCGCCGCCGGCGAAGCTGCCGTGCCGCTGCTGGCGACTTTGTAAAGAGTACTACTCACCCAGCTTTGGCCCGCTTCGGCGGGCCTCTTTTTTTCTTCAATAATTTATTTGACAAGCATTGGCGAGCTGCGCATAATGCAAATGCGAATCATTCTTATCTGAGGAAAAACAACAATGCAAACTTCCGCCACCATCGACGCCCCCAAACCCAAGGCTGCTGCCGCCCCTGCCGTGCAGCAGCCGCCCCAGCCCCTGCGCCGCTACACCACCGCCGGCCTGATGGAAGACCAGCGCGAAATCGAAATTGAACATGCCGGCCGCATCTACCGTCTTCGCATCACGCAGTTGAACAAGCTGATCCTGACTGCCTGAGGCTTACCCTCCCCAATCGCCAGCCAGCCGTTACACACGCGGCAGCCAGCCACCCCTGAACTTTTGGAGTGAATCATGGCTATCGACCGCAACGACCCGATCTTCATGCACAGCCCCGCTGCCCGCCAGCCGGAACTGATGCTGTCCGCCGTGCTGCACCTGATGTCGCACTACACCGCCAATGCCGCCGACAACGGCGGCTGCGTCAAGCTGGCGTCGGTCATCGAGCGCCACCTGAAGGCACTGTCGGCCCAGCCGGACCTGGCGCCGGTGCTGCGCGCCACCTGCCAGCAATTGTGCGAGCAGTGGGCCGTGGTGGTCGAACAAGCCCGTCCTCCGCAGGAACGCGCCAGCTTCCTGGCACGCCTGATCGGCCGGCCCCGCCCTGCCCCGCTGGCTGCCTGAGGCCAGCCATGTGCGACAAGCACGCCATCGCCGCCAAGGCCGCGGCCGCCGAACCGGCGCGCCGCCGCCGCATCTGGGACCTGCCCCACACCTGCCACTGCCCGCTGGTCGGCGTCGGCCTGCCGCTGGGCGTGCTGCGCAAGATCGTCACCAAGGCCGTCGGCGGCAAGGTGCTGGCCGACGATTATGAAGTGCACGTCGGCGCCGTCAGCGAATGCGGCAACCGCAACCGCCTGTCGGAGGCCGTGCAGAAGGAACTGGAACGCCGCTACGCCGTCGTCATCCAGCGCTTCCGCCCCTCCCGCGACGCCGCTGCGCTGGAAGCACTGTGGGAAGCAGCCGTCGCCAGCGGCGACGTGCCGGGCCCGTTCTGGGCCGGCCTGAGCCACCCGCATTGCACGCCCGAACTGCAGGAACGCATGTGCCGCGACCTGCACATGATCCAGCACCAGGCCGGCGCCGCCACGCGCGCCGACATCAACCGCCTGCAGGCCCTCGGGCAATCGAATGCCGCGCTGGAGCGCGAACTGGCACGGCTGCAGCAGCGCAGCGCCGCCTGGCAGGCCGAACGCCACGCCGAGCAGGAAGCCCACGCTGCAGCGATGATGCAGCTGCGCGCGCAACTGGTCGGCCGCGACAGCGTGCTCGCCTCGCTGCGCCAGCAGCTGGAAGAACTGCACACCACCATTCCCGGCCTCGCCACGCGAGAACGCCTGGCGCGCCAGCTGGCCGACACCGAGCAGCGCGTGCACGAATTGCGCAGCGAGGCCGCCGCCGCCCGCGCCGAAGCGGGCACGCTGGAGCGCCAGTTGAACGAAGCACGCGCCGCGCTTGCCGCCGCCACCGCGCAACCGTCGCCCGCCGCGCCGGCGGCCATCACCGCCGCAACGGGCGGTCTGGCCGCCAAGGCGGGCACCACGGCGCAACGCATTACGCTGCACGGCCTGCTGGCTGAACGCGTGCTGTGCGTCGGCGGGCGCGCCGGCAACGTCGCCGGCTACCGCAGCGTGATCGAAGAAGCCGGTGCCGAATTCCTGCACCACGACGGCGGCCTGGAAGACAACGTGGCCCGCCTGGAAACCAGCATGGCCGCCGCCGACCTGGTGATCTGCCAGACCGCCTGCATCAGCCACAGCGCCTACTGGCGCGTGAAGGACTTCTGCAAGCGCCACCAGAAACGCTGCATCTTCGTCGACAACCCCAGCGTCACCACCCTCCAGCGCGAAATTCTGGGTCAGGTTTGAAAAATGGGGACGTACCCCAATTTTCAAAAAAGAAAACGCCCCGGCGCTTGCGCGCTCGGGGCGTTTTGCCTGTTACGGGACTAGCTTAGAAAGCGTAGGCGCCGGTCAGGTAGAACGAACGGCCGATTGGGTCGGCGTAGCGTGGGTCGAAGCCAACCTGGTGGCCCGACGAGTTACGCAGCGACAGCGGTGGGTTGCGGTCGAACAGGTTCTTGATGCCGCCACGGACGGTAACCTGCTTGTTGACAGCCCACTTGCCTTGCCAGTCGAAGGTGATGTACGAAGGCACTTGCAGGCGGATCAGCTCGTTCTTGTTGGTCGACAGGTTGCGCACGGTCGCTTCCGCATCGGTGTAGCCGTTGCGGTAGTTGGCGATGATCGAGTTCGAGAACGCGCCGGTGTCCAGGGTGGTGGTCCAACGTACCACGTTGCGGAAGGTCACCGCATTGGTGATGCCGAAGTGGTTCATGTTGGTGGTCCACTGGTCGCTGGTGCCAGGAACGGTGTAGTCGGCCTTGATCATGTAGGTGCCGGCCAGGGTCGAGGTCAGGTTGCCGAAGTCGAACTTCTTACGACCGGTCAGGTCCCAGTCCACACCCTGGTTGTGGGTCTGGCCGATGTTGATCGACAGCGACTTGAATGCCCAGTAGGTGTTGCCGGTTGCCGGTTCGGTGTAGGTGGTGAACAGCTCGCGGAACTTCACTGGATCGGCAAATGCCTGCACTTCCGAGATCGCGGAGACCTTGTCGCGCATCTTCACGTCCCACAGGTCGGCGCCGAAGGAGAAGGCCGGGGTCGGTTCCATGCGGAAGCCGACGGTGAACTGCTTGGACTTCTCTGGCTTCAGGTCGGCGTTGCCGCCGGCGATCTGGTTGTACTGGGTCTTGCCTGGGCGGCAGTAGTCAGCGCTCGGGATCGGGCAGCTGAAGTTGCCGGAGGTGAAGCCGTTGTTGACCAGCGGCTGGCCGATGTCCAGCATCGAAGGCGCCTTGAAGCCGGTGCCGTAGGAGCCGCGTACCAGCAGGGTCTGGGTTGGCTGCCAGCGTGCCGACACCTTGTAGGTGGTGGCCGATTCGCGGTTGCCCATCTTGGTGCCGGTCACGCCGTTGTCGATGGCGGAGAAGCCGTCGTAACGCACTGCGCCGGTCAGCTCCAGGCCTTTCACCACAGGCGCCAGCAGTTCTGCGAACACGCCGTAGGTGTCACGGTTCATGTCGTAGGTTGCCGGGGCGTTCAGGTTGTACACCATGCCGGTAGCAGCAGCTTGCGATGGGGTCTGCTCGTAGGCGTAGTTGCGGAAGTCCGCGCCCAGTGCCAGTGCAGCAGCGCCGCCCTTCAGGTCGAACAGTTCACGCGAACCGTGGAAGTCCACGCCCTTCAGGGTGGTGGATGCCTTGCGGATCGAGCCGTGGAAGATCGAGTTGGCGATCAGCTTTTTGGTTGCGTCCGATTGCTGGCCCACTGGCGCGAACGGATCGAAGGAACGGTTGGCCAGCATGTCGCGGAACTCTTTGTTCAGCGCGTAGCCGCCGACGTAACGCTCGTCGATTTCGTTCTTGGAGAAGGTCAGGCCGGTGTTGAAGCTCCAGCCGGCCAGTTCGCCTTCAGCACCAACCACCAGGTGGGTGGAGTCGGTGATGGTGCGGGAATCGCGGGTGCCCCAGTCGTAGGTGCGGTAGTTGCCCGACACCGACTTGACCGAAGCGGCTTGCGCCGGGGTCAGGTATGGCAGCACGTTGTCGGTGTAGTACTGCGACGAGGTGGTGATGGTGAACGGCGCGGTGTTCGGGGCGATACGTGCGGTCAGGTCCAGGCGCGACAGCGCGGCTTCGGCGAACAGGTTGACGTTGTCGTTCAGCTTGAAGGTGGCCTTGCCGAAGAAGGAATCGCGCTTGTTCTCAGGAACGATCTCGATGGTCGACACGAAGTCGAACGCGCAGTTCTGGGTGGTCGCGGTGTTGGCGATGGACTCATAGTTCATCGCTGGGCAGGCGCCGTTCTTCTTCAGGTATGGCGAGAAACCGATCGACGGCTGGGTCGGATCGTTGAAGGTCACGGACACGTTGGCCGGCACGGTCGCGGTCGAGGTGCGGTCGTAAATGTAGTTGGTGCCGTTGGCCGAGAATGGCACGAAAGCGGTCTTGGCGAAATCGCGGTCGGTGGCTTTCAGCTGCTTGCGCTCGTCGTGACGGTAGGTACCGATCAGGGTCAGGCGGTCATCCAGGCCGGTCCAGCCCGAAGTGATATTGAAGTTGGAGGAGCGGCCGTCGGAGCTGTCGAACGGCTGGCTCATGGTCGCTTCCACGGTGGTGGTCTTGACGCTGCTCTTCAGGATAAAGTTGATCACGCCGGCGATCGCGTCCGAGCCGTACAGCGCGGAGGCGCCGTCGGTCAGGATTTCGACGCGCTCAACGGCGCTCATCGGAATCGCATTCAGGTTAACCGCGGAGCCGGAGCCCTGTGGCGCCACGCGGCGGCCATTCAGCAGTACCAGGGTGTATTCTTCGCCCAGGTCGTGGATCGATGCGGAGACGCGGCCACCGGAGTTGGTGCCGGCTGCCACTGCATCGACGGTGAAGCCCTGCATCGAAGGCAGCGCCTGGATCAGGTCAGCGACGGTGGTGGCGCCGGTCTTGGCGATGGTTTCGGCGGACAGGCGCTGCACTGGCAGCGCGCCTTCGACGGCGATACGCTTGATCGCGGAACCGGTGATCTCGACGCGCTGCATCGGCGCTTCTTGCGCAGCAGCGTGGCCGGTTGCGATCAGGGCCAGGGCGGACATCGCCAGGCGCACGGAACGCGCACCGATCTTTTCTTGGAATGCCATTTCTTTACTCCTTCGGGTTTCTGAAAACGTTCGAATGAGCAAAGTTTCTTTTTTGCATTTTGCTCACCGACCGCGGATTATGGGGGGAGCAAACCGGCAATATCATGCCCTGCTATTACATTTCTGAAAGTTACAGGGAAAATTCGCAAGATAGTGAAAGAATCGGAATTAAATTTGCCAAAAAACTGTGCAAATGTAGTTTTAACGCAACAGCACGGTAAACTTATTCAATATATATCGATTAATTGCAGCCAGAACTTGCTGCATCGGCAAAAGATGTGCTTGTAATAAAGTGTATTCAGACTTGATTGAATTGTATCGATACTTGACCAGAAGAAAAAACACCCCGGGTGCGCTGGCACCCGGGGTGTTGGCTGGCGACTAAGACTTGGCTTAGAAGGTGTAGCTGCCGGTCAGGTAGACCGTGCGGCCCAGCGGGTCTGCGTAGCGTGGGTCGAAGCCGACCTGGTGGCCGGACGAAGCGCGCAGCGAGAACGGCGGGTTGCGGTCGGCGATATTCTTGACGCCGGCGCGCAGCGCCAGATTGCTGCTGACTTTCCACTTGCCCTGCCAGTCGAAGGTCAGGTGCGATGGTACGTGCACGCGGAAGGTTTCCAGCAGGCCGGTGCCCAGGTTGCGGCTGGTCGCTTCAGCATCGGTGTAGCCGTTGCGGTAGTTGGCCACCAGCGAGTTGGAGAAGGCGCCGGTGTCCAGCACGGTCGACAGGCGAACGATGTGGCGGAACGACACGGCATCGTTGACGCCGAAGTAGTTCATGCTGTTGACCCAGTCGTTATCCGTACCCGGCTTAGTGTAGTCGGACTTGATCAGGTAGGTGCCGGCCAGGGTGGTGGTCAGCTTACCGAACGAGAAGTTGTGGCGGTAAGTAGTGTCCCAGTCGATACCCTGGTTGTGGGTCTTGCCGATGTTGATCGACAGGGTCTTCTTGGCCCAGTAGGTCTGGCCGTTGCCCGGATCGACGAAGGTGGTGAACAGTTCGCGGTACTTGACCGGATCGCCGAAGATCAGCGCTTCCGATACGCTCGACACGGCGTCACGGATCTTCACATCCCACAGGTCGGCCGACAACGAGAAGTTGCTGGTCGGCTCGAAGCGTACGCCCACGGTGAATTGCTTGGATTTCTCCGGCTTCAGGTTTTCGTTACCGCCGGACAGCACGTTGTACTGGCGCTTGCCAACCTGGCAGTAATCGGCATTTTCAGCCTTCAGGTTGGCCGGGCAATCCCACGAGTTGGAGGTGAAACCGGCCGCCACCAGCGGCTGGCCGATGTCCAGCATGGAAGGCGCCTTGAAGCCGGTGCCGTAGGAACCGCGCATCAGGAACGACGGGGTAGGCTGCCAGCGTGCCGACACCTTGTAGGTGGTGGACGATTCCTTGGTGCCCATGTCGCGGTTGGCCAGCTTGTTCTTGACCGCTTCGAAAGTATCGTAGCGCGCCGCGCCGCTCAGCTCCAGGCCCTTCAGTACCGGCATGTTCAATTCGCCGAACACGCCGTAGTTGTTACGCTCCATGTCGTAGGCTGGCGATGCGCTGAAGCCGAAGATGTCCGAGCTGGTGGCGTGCGGGGATTGCTGGTAGTGGTAGTTGCGGTAGTCGCCGCCCAGCGCGATCTGCGCGGCGCCGGCCGGCAGCTGGAACAGTTCGTGCGAAGCGTGCGCGTCGATGCCCTTCAGGGTGGTCGAGGCATCGCGGATCGAGCCGTTGAACACCGAGTTGGCGATCAGCTGCTTGGTGGCATCCGACTGGCCGCCAATACCCAGGAACGGGTCGAACTGGTTCTTGGCCAGCATGTCGCGGAATTCGGTGTTCTTGACGTAGCCGCCCACATAGCGTTCGTCGATGGCGTTCCTGGACCAGGTCAGGCCGGTGCCGAAGCTCCAGGAACCGATATCGCCTTCGGCGCCCAGCACCAGGTTCTTGGAAGTGGTGAGGGTTTCGCTGTCGCGGGTGCCCCAGTCGAAGGTACGGTAGCTGGCGGTCACACTCTTGATGTCCAGGTCCTGGGCTGCGGTCAGGTAAGGACGCACGTAGGTGTTGTACAGCGGCGAACCCTTGGCGATGGCGACCGAAGCGGTGTTCGGCGCGATGCGCGCGGTCAGGTCGAGGCGCGAATAGGCGGCCTCAACGAACACGTTGATGCTGTCGGTGGCTTTCACGGTGGCCTTGCCGAAGAAGCTGTCGCGGCTGTTTTCCGGCACGATCTCGATCGTCTGCACGAAGTCGAAGCCGCAGTTCTGCACCAGGGCGGTGTTGCTCAGCGACAGCTGGTTCATCGGCGCGCACTGGCCGTTCTTCTTCTGGTACGGGTTGAAGCCGATCGGCGAGGCGCCGGACTTGAAGGTGGCCGACACGTTGGCCGGGATGGCTGCCGGGCTGGTACGGTCGTACACGTAGCTGTTGCCATTCCAGTTGAACGGCACGTAGGCGGTATCGGCAAAGTCGCGGTCCAGCGCGCGCACCTGCTTGGTCTCGTCCTTGCGATAGGTCAGCAGCACGTTGTAGCGGTCCGCATCCAGGTCGCCCATGCCGTAAGTCAGGTTGAAGTTGCCGGTGCGGCCTGCGCTGGACTGGGTTGGCTGGCTGTGGGTCGCTTCGATATTGAAGCCCTGGTAGTTTTTCTTCAGGATGAAGTTGATCACGCCGGCAATCGCATCGGAGCCGTACAGCGCGGACGCGCCGTCGGTCAGGATCTCGACCGTCTCAACCGCGCTCATCGGAATGGCGTTCAGGTTGATGGTGGAGCCGGAGCCTTGCGGGGCGATACGGCGGCCGTTCAACAGCACCAGGGTATAGCTGGCGCCAATATCGTGGATCGAAGCGGTGACGTTGCCGCCCGAGTTGGTGCCGGCAGCGATCGCGGCAACCTGGAAGCCCTGCATCGCCGGCAGCGCCTGGATCAGGTCGGCGACGTTGGCGGCGCCGGACTTGGCGATTTGCTCTGCGGTCAGGCGTTGCACCGGCAGCGCGCCTTCGGCGTTGATGCGCTTGATGGCGGAACCGGTGATCTCAACGCGCTGGATCGGTGCTTCCTGCGCAAAGGCCGCGCCGGCAGCAAACACGGTCAAGGCCGACAAGGCCAGGCGCACAGAGCGCACGCCAATCTTTTCCTGGAAAAACATTCCCTACTCCCCTTTTCTGTTTATGGACATACCAACTTCATTGCTGAAAGTCAGTTGGGGATTATGCAAGGTCCGTAATTTTCAGTGATGAGAGAATCTTGTTATTTGATGTCAGACTTGTTACAAATCCGAAATATTCGTAGATTATTCGAAACAGTACGACAAAAACAGAATTTAGTTTGACGAATCGGCAGCTCTCTCGTTGTCTTAACGCGACAGTAGGCCGGCCGCCAATCAGTAGACGTCGCGCCGGTAGCGTCCCGCGCCCTCCATTGCGGCCATTTCTTCATCGCTAAAGATTTCTCGCAACACACTGTCTACCCCGGCAGCCATGCCCTCCAGGCTGCCGCAAACGTAGATGGCAGCGCCCTCGCCGACCCAGGCGCGCAGCGTGTCGGCGTGGCGCAGCAGCAGGTCCTGCACGTATGCCTTGCCGTCCGGGCCGCGCGACCAGGCCAGGTCCAGGCGCGGCAGCAGGCCGGCGCGCTGCCAGGCTTCCAGTTCGTCGTGGTAGAAGGCGTCATGCGCCGGATCGCGTTCGCCAAACAGCAGCCAGTTGCGCGGCTGCCCGGCGGCGGCACGCGCTTTCAGGTGGCCGCGCAGGCCGGCGATGCCGCTGCCGTTGCCGATCAGGACCAGCGGGCGCCCGGCATTGGCTTCCAGCCGGAAGCGGCGGTGTTCGCGCAGGCGCAGCCGCACCATGGCGCCTTCCGCAGCCTGCTGCGTGAGCCAGCCGGACGCCAGGCCGTGGCTGCCGTCGCCATGGCGGTGCAAGCGCACCAGCAAATGCACGCGGCCGTCGGCGGGGATCGATGCGATCGAATATTCGCGCGGGCGGTCGGGATCGGCCGGCGCCGCGACCTGCACCAGGTCGCCCGATTGCCAGGCTGGCAGCGGGTTGCCCTGCATCGGCTCCAGCTCAAGATGGTAGATTGGCGCGCCGGCGCTGCCGGGATTGAGCTGGCGCCGCGCGGCCAGGCGCCATTCCGCGAAGTCGGGTGCGTCCCAGTCCGGCGCGTCGCTGGTGCCGGCCAGGTGGCTCAACTGCTGGCGCCAGGCGGCGATGGCAGGCGCTGCGCTGCGGTCGACTTCCACCCGCGGGAACAGCGCCTGCGCGCCGCGCGCCGCCAGCCAGGCATCGAGCGCGCGGCCGAAGCCGCAAAAGCTGCCATAGGCGCTGTCGCCCAGCGCCAGCACGGCGTAATGCAGGCGGTCCAGCGCCAGGTCGCTGCGCGCCATCAGGCGCTGCGCAAAACGCGCGGCCGCATCGGGCGGATCGCCTTCGCCGTAGGTCGAGGTGAGGAACAGGATGCGCTCCGCCGACTGCAGCATGGCCGCATCGAGTTCGTCAAAGTCGCACAGGTGGTTCGCAATGCCTGCCACGCGCAAGGTTTCGCTGGTCTGGCGCGCCAGCAGTTCGGCGTTGCCGGTCTGGCTGGCGTAGGCCACCAGCCAGGGCGAGTCTCCCGCCGCAGCGCGCGCGGCCTGCGCTGCCGCACGTGCGCGGCGTGCGCGCAGCCAGGGCAGCAGGCATACCATGCCGTAGCCGGCAATCATGGCGGCAGTCAGGGCAAGGCGGGTCGGGTCGTTCGTCAGGATCATTCTTCTTCAAGCATTTTCTGGAATCGGCTGCTGAGGATTTCGCGCAGCCCCTTCCCTTCGCGCAGCAGGAAACGCACTGCCAGGCGTTTGTGTTCAGCCAGCGCCAGGCCATGTTCCGGGCCCAGCACCGTCAGCGCGGTCGACCAGGCGTCGGCGGCCATGGCGCGTTCGTGCACCACCGTGACCGCTGCCAGCGCATTGGTGATCGGCATGCCGCTGCGCGGATCGATCGTGTGCGGGCGCCGCGTGGCGTCCTGCATGAAATATTTGCGGTAGTCGCCCGAGGTGGCGACTGCCAGGCCGTGCAGCGCAACCGCGATCTCGCCAGCCGGGACCGTGCCTGGCGCCAGCGGTTCCTCCAGCGCCACCCACCAGGGCTGGCCGTCGGGCTTGAAGCCGGCGCCGCGCAATTCGCCGCCGACTTCGACCAGATAGTGCCGGCAGCCCTGCCCTTCAAGGTACTGCGCCAGCTTGTCGACACTGAATCCCTTGGCCACGGCCGACAGGTCGAGCTGCACCCCGCCTGGCTGGAAGGCGCGCCGGCGCGGAATATCCAGCGCCACCACGCGGCCGGCCATACCGGCGCGCACGCTGGCCACGTCGCGCGCACTGGGCGGCACGAAGCCGGCTTCATAGTGCCGGCCGGTCGGGCCGAAGCCCCACAGGTTGACCAGCACGCCGGCGCAGGGGTCGCAGGCGCCGCCGGTCTCGCGCGCCACCTCGAGCGCGTAATGCAGGACTTCAAAAAAGTCGCCCGGCAGCGCGTGCCAGGTGCCGGCGCCGGCACGATTGAAGCGCCCCAGCTCCGAAGCTGGCTCCCAGTGGCTCATTTGCGCCACTACCTGGTCCAGCTGCTCCTGCAAGCCCGCCTGCAGGCTGGCGGCCCTCAGCGGCACGCCGGCGGCCATCGCGCCGGGCGCCAGCGCTACCCGCGCCGTCCAGGTGGTACCCATGCTGGCGCCGCCGAAATCGACGATGCCCGCCCCCGCCGGCACTGGCTCGGCGGAGATGCTGGGCGGCAGCAGTACCCGGCGCACCTGCTTACTGGGGCAGCACTTCCACCGTCGCGGCGTAAGTCACGCGGCGCGGCGGCATCTGGCGCGGGCCCGGTTGCTGGCCGGCTTGCGGCGCGACGGCTGCCGGCCAGCTGCTGGATACCAGGTACATGCCCGCTTCAGGAATCTTGAAGCTGATCTCGCCCTTGGCATCGGTCGACATGCGGATCTCGCCCAGCGTGCCGCGATAGCGCACGCCGCCCGGAATCAGGCTGAAGGCCTGGTTGGCGGCCGGTTTGCCGTCCAGCAGGAACTTCCACTTGGCCTCCTCGCCCGCGCGCATGTCGTTCGGGTGCGTCACCGGCACCAGTTCCAGGCCGACGCCGGTCGGCTTGAACACCGCTTCATCTGTCTTGTTGGCGCTGACGAAGGTCTCCAGGCGGCTTGCGGTACGCGACACGTTCAGTTCTTCGGCATTGGCTGGCACATTGGCCGCCATCTCCGCCTCGGAACCGCGCCAGCGCTTCATTTCGCCGTTGACCTTCCAGCTTGCCATGACCGACTGGCTCACCAGCGCGATCTTGTAAGTACCCGGCTTGGCCATCTTCACGTCGAAGGTGGAACGCAGGCGGCCGGTCAGCGCGTTCTGCATGTCGACCTTGGCGCCATCCGGGCCGGTGATCGCAATGCCATCGAGCTTCAGCGGCTGGTGGTCGATGTCGAACAGGCCTTCGGAAATCGCGGCATCCACGGTCACCCAGGGCTCCTTGGAATCAACCAGGGAAGACGAAGGCAGCAGCCATGGCTTGTGCGCCTGGGCGCTGAAGGCGGCGCCGGCCAGTGCCAGCGCGATCAGGGTTTTGCTCAGCTTCATGGCGCTTCCTTATGGTTTGACTTGCACGGTTACGTCGCCCAGTTCTTCCTTGCCCTTGGCGGAGAAGGACTGCGCCGATTTCGGTGGCCAGGCCACCGGCACTTTCACCAGCTCGCGGCCGCCCGCCTCGCGTGCGGCTTCCACCACCAGCTGGTAATTGCCGGCCGGGAGCTTGTTCAGCGCCTCTTTCGCGACCGGGAAGCTGAGGGAAACCTCGCCCGGCGCGCGGGTGGCGCCGCTCACGCCGTCCATCGGCATCGCCACGTCGCGGCCGGCCTTGCGCCACCACTGGCGCATGTCCTTCAGCCACTTGGTGCCGGCATTGTCCTTTTTCTTCACGTCGTACAGCACGGCCAGGTTGGTCACGACCTTCTGGTCCGCATTCTCGAGCCAGGCCGCCACGTACGGGCGGTGGTATTCAGCGACGTTCAGTTGCGGGAGTTCGAATTTCAGCGTCAGGTCGGCCGCCATCGCGGACACGCTCACCAGCGGCAAGCCGACGGCGATGGAATAACGAAGTTTCATACAGAAGTCCTTAATGAATGTAGAGCAAAGCGATAACACAGGGAATAACCACACCCAGGCCCACCATCGGCCAGGTGAACGGCCGCTTGGCCGCATGGAATTTCAGGATCAGCAAACCGGTAATGCAGAACACCAGGCAGGCCGCAGCAAAGATATCGATGAACCAGTTCCAGGCCGCGCCGGTGTTGCGGCCCTTGTGCACGTCGTTGAGCCAGGAAATCCAGCCGCGGTCGGTGTTCTCGAATTCCGCCGCGCCGTCCTCCAGGCCGATGCGCACCCAGGCATCGCCGCCCGCTTTGGGCAGCGGCAGGTAAACCTCGTCGGCCGACCATTCGGCCTCGCGCCCGCCGGCCTTGATCGACCAGGTGTCGCGCAGCCAGCGCTCGCCCGCTGCCGGCAGCGGCGACTTTTCGCCGTCGTGCTTTTCGGCGAAGGCGTGCAGTTCGCCCAGCAGGGCTGCCGGCGCCGTGGCCTGCTTGCGCACGACCGACGGCTTGGCCTCGATCTGGCTGGCGTGGTTCAGGGTGATGCCGGTAATCGCAAACAGGAACATGCCGAGCAGGCACATGGCCGAACTGACCCAATGCCATTCGTGCAGGAGCTTGAGCCACACGGCCCGTTTGGCTTGGCGCATTGCCTCGTTTTCTGGACTGCTCAAGTTGTTACTTTCCATAAGTGAATACCAGATGATAATGCACCAGACTTGCTAATGCAATTGAGAATCGTTATCATTTACATTGCTTTACATACCCGCAACAGCCAGCCACCTCCAGTTTGACGGATGCAGCCAGCCTCAAAACATCAACTGCATCAAATCTGGAGAAAATTTTTTTACCATCCGTAGCCGCAAGCACACGCTGGCCGCCCAGCCACTGCTGAACCAATCCCTGCTCGCCATGGCCGCCATCGGCCTGCCTTTGTCCGTCCAGGCACAGGCGCAAGAAAAGACCATGGCTGAAGTCAAGGTCGAAGCCGCCGCCGACGTCGCCTACAAGGCCGACCGCGCATCTTCGCCGAAACTGACCGCACCGCTGGTGGATACCCCGCAAACCATTACCGTCATCAAGAAGGAACTGCTGCAGGAGCAAGGCGCGGCATCGGTGATGGAAGCGCTCCAGAATACTCCCGGCATCACCCTGCAACTGGGTGAAAACGGCAACACCAGCGCCGGCGATACCTTCCAGATGCGCGGCTTCTCGGCCCAGTCCTCGATCTTCGTCGACGGTATCCGCGACCTGGGCGCCGTCTCGCGCGACGCTTTCAACCTGGAACAGGTGGAAGTGGTCAAAGGCCCGGCTGGCGCCGACATCGGCCGCGGCGCCGCCGCCGGCTACATCAACCTGGTCTCCAAGTTGCCGACACGCGAAGATGCCGTATCCGGCACCGTCGCCTTCACCCAGGGCGGCGTCAAGCGCCTGACCGCGGACGTGCAGCGCGCCTTCGGCAGCAGCGGCGCCTTCCGCCTCAACCTGCTTGGCTCCGACGGCTCGCAAAAGGGCAGCCGCGCGCTGGACCGCGAAAGCCGCGGCATCGCCCCTTCGGTCGCATGGGGCCTGGGCACGCCGACCCGCCTCTACCTGTACTCGCAGCACATCCGCCAGGACAACGTGCCTGACGGCGCCATCCCGAGCGTGGGCATGGCCGGCTTTTACAACGGCAGCTATCCATGGCTGGCCAACGCCGCGCGCGTCGACCGCAACAACTGGTACGGCCTGGAAGGCGACTACGAGGACGTGAAGGCCGACATGGTGACCGCCAAGATCGAACACGACCTGGCACCGAACACCAAGCTGACCAATACCACCCGCTACGGCAAGTCCAGGATGGACCGCATCCTGAGCGGCGTGAATGCGGTCACGGCACTGGATCCGGCCAACCCTGCCAGCTGGACCGTCGCGCGCACGCGCCAGAGCGTGCTGCAGGAAAACCGTATCCTGGCCAACACCACCAACATCGTGTCCGAGTTTGAGGCCTTCGGCGTGCAGCACACCATCTCGACCGGCCTCGAGCTGCTGAACGAAGAACAGTTCACGCCGACCCGCGTCGGCCTCGGCACCGCCAGCCCTGCCAACCTGTACCACCCGAACCCGAAGGATCCGCTGACCGGCTTCGCTCCTTATCTGAACGGTGCCTTCAGCAAAGGCGAAACCACCACCGTCGGCGCCTACCTGTTCGACACCATCAAGCTGAACGAACAATGGCTGGTGAACGCAGGCCTGCGCTACGAGCGCTACGACACCGAGACCAATAGCGCCACCGTGACCGCGCCCAGCACCGTGCCGGTTGCCTCCCACCTGGAGAAGTCCGGCAACCTGACCAGCTACAAAACCGGCCTGGTCTACAAGCCAACAGCCGACGGCAGCATCTACCTGGCCTATGCCAACTCGAAGACCCCGCCGGGCAGCGCCAACCTGTCGCTGGCGGCACAGGGCACGAACGCCAACATC
>Ga0209565_1001001_pt1 | contig 14510 bp, 13 predicted proteins | sample Araplaol_mTSA_r2_2_FD_184283 | JGI IMG/M metagenome (GOLD analysis project Ga0209565, IMG submission 184283) | Arabidopsis root microbial communities from North Carolina, USA - plate scrape MF_Col_mTSA_r2 (SPAdes) (version 3) | ecosystem: Host-associated > Plants > Roots > Endosphere | place... | reverse complement strand
GCCTGCTGATCGAAGAAGGCGCCGACATCAAGAAGGAACTGTACGTTTCCCTGGTGACCGACCGTGTTACCCAGCGCGTTGTCCTGATGGCTTCCTCCGAAGGCGGCATGGACATCGAAGAAGTCGCTGAAAAGCACCCAGAACTGATCCACAACGTCGTGATCGATCCAGCCGTTGGCCTGACCGACGCGGAAGCCGCTGACGTGGCGCGCAAGATCGGCGTGCCGGAAGGCTCCGTCGCCGACGCAGTGGCCAACCTGCAAGGCCTGTACAAAGCCTACTGGGAAACCGACGCTTCCCTGGCTGAAATCAACCCACTGATCCTGACCGGTTCCGGCAAGGTGATCGCACTGGACGCCAAGTTCAACTTCGACGCCAACGCCCTGTTCCGTCACCCAGAGATCGTTGCTTACCGCGACCTGGACGAAGAAGATCCAGCCGAAGTTGAAGCTTCGAAGTTCGACCTGGCCTACATCTCCCTGGACGGCAACATCGGCTGCCTGGTGAACGGCGCCGGCCTGGCCATGGCCACCATGGACACCATCAAGCTGTTCGGCGGCGAGCCTGCCAACTTCCTGGACGTGGGCGGCGGTGCCACCACCGAGAAAGTGACCGAAGCCTTCAAGCTGATGTTGAAGAACCCGGAACTGAAAGCCATCCTGGTGAACATTTTCGGCGGCATCATGCGCTGCGACGTGATCGCCGAAGGCGTGATCGCCGGCGCCAAGGCCGTTTCCCTGTCCGTGCCGCTGGTTGTGCGCATGAAGGGCACCAACGAAGACCTGGGCAAGAAGATGCTGGCCGAATCCGGCCTGCCAATCATCGCCGCTGACACCATGGAAGAAGCAGCTAAAGCCGTTGTTGCCGCTGCTGCCGGTAAATAATTAAGGAATCGATATGTCTATCCTGATCAATAAAGACACCAAAGTCATCACCCAGGGCATCACCGGCAAGACCGGTCAGTTCCACACCCGTATGTGCCGCGACTACGCGAACGGCAAGGAAGCCTTCGTCGCTGGCGTGAACCCTAAGAAAGCCGGCGAAGACTTCGAAGGCATCCCGATCTACGCCTCCGTCAAGGAAGCAGCTTCGGAAACCGGCGCGACCGTTTCCGTGATCTACGTTCCACCAGCAGGCGCAGCCGCTGCAATCTGGGAAGCCGTAGAAGCTGAACTGGACCTGGCCATCTGCATCACCGAAGGCATCCCAGTCCGCGACATGATGGAAGTGAAAGACCGCATGGCTAAAGCAGGCTCCAAGACCCTGCTGCTGGGCCCTAACTGCCCAGGCCTGATCACTCCTGACGAAATCAAGATCGGCATCATGCCTGGCCACATCCACAAGAAAGGCCGTATCGGCGTGGTGTCCCGCTCCGGTACCCTGACCTATGAAGCGGTTGCACAGCTGACCGCCCTGGGCCTGGGCCAGTCTTCGGCAGTTGGTATCGGCGGCGATCCGATCAACGGCCTCAAGCACATCGACGTGATGCGCATGTTCAACGACGATCCTGACACCGACGCTGTGATCATGATCGGCGAAATCGGCGGTCCGGACGAAGCCAACGCAGCCCGTTGGATCAAGGACAACATGAAGAAGCCAGTGGTTGGCTTCATCGCTGGTGTCACCGCTCCTCCAGGCAAGCGCATGGGCCACGCCGGCGCGCTGATCTCCGGCGGCGCCGACACGGCACAAGCCAAATTGGAAATCATGGAAGCCTGCGGCATCAAGGTTACCAAGAACCCGTCCGAAATGGGCCGCCTGTTGAAGGCAATGCTGTAATAGTAGCTGTATGATAACGGGGAGCTTCGGCTCCCCGTTTGCGTTTACCCGGAGGATATTGATTTGGCAAAACTACTCGTGATGCGAGAAGGTGTTATCGAGCAAACCGTCCAGCTTACCAAGGAGCGCATGACGGTCGGCCGCCATAAGCATAACGACATTGTCCTCAACCACCCCGCAGTCAGTGGTGAGCATGCACTTGTCACCACCATCCTGGACGACTCCTTCCTGGAAGACCTGCAAAGCACAAATGGTACATTTGTAAACGGCCACCGCATCGGCAAGCACTTCCTGCAGAATAAGGATGTGATCAAGATGGCCAAGTACCACCTCGAATTCGTCAGCGACGGCATCCGTCCCCTGGCTGCGGCCGCTGCTACCATCCCGGCCATGCCGGTCCCACCCTCGGCTTCCGCCGCTGCAGCGCCAAATACCCAGTTCGCCGAGCTGCCGCTGGCCCATATTGAAGTCCTGAACGGCACGAATGCCGGCAAGACCCTGAGCCTGACCAAGGCCGTCACCAGCCTGGGCCGCCCTGGCGTGCAGGTGGTAGTGATTACGCGCGCCCCCGAAGGCTATTCCGTCGCCCACGTGGAAGGCGACAAATCCCCCTTGCTGAACGGTGACCCGATGCCGCGCCAGCCGCATGCACTGAAAGGCGGCGACATCCTCGACCTCAGCGGCATACTCATGGCATTCCGCGCTGGCTGACGAAAATTGTCATGCGGCAACACTTGGGCTGACAAAGTTTGTGGCCCGGTTGCCCAAAATCGTCAACTCAACAGGAGGGAACTGACAGTTTTTGACAGAAAACTGGGCAGTTTGCTGAAAAAATGGGCTGGCACGGTGATTGCTCATACCCAAGTGTGTTACCCAATTTTTTAGTTTCTTACCCGAAGGAGCAACAAATGAAATCCATGAAGATGATCAAGCGCCAAGCACAAGCTGGTTTCACCCTGATTGAACTGATGATCGTTGTGGCCATTATCGGCATCTTGGCTGCCGTAGCGATCCCAGCATACTCGGACTACACCGCCAAAGCTAAAGCAGCTGCCGGCCTGACCTCGATTGACGCCATCAAGACTGCCGTTGCATTGTGCAGCCAGGAAAACGGCGGCGTTGTCACCGCCTGCACCACCGGCGACCAAGGCATCAAGACCTTCACCGCAACCAAGGAAGTTGGTTCCGCATCCGCCACCGCTGGCGTGATCACCATTACCTTCGCAGCTACCGGCGTGGGTGACGGCGTGGATGGCAAAGCTGTCAAGTTCTGCCCGAACGTTGCTGCTGACGCAACCACCCTGCGCTGGTACGTCGACGCATCTGCTGTGACCAACACCGCAGTCCGTGACTCCCTGCAAAAGAACAACAAGGCTGGCGACTCTTGCCCAGCATAAGTTCCAAAGCATGAATAAAAAAAACCGGGCTTCGGCCCGGTTTTTTTATTGTTGCTACGCTAAGTGGTTTCCTGTGCAAAGGCAGTCACCTGGCGGCGCCAACAAGAGAAAGTCCAGTCTCGCTGTATCGACATTGCGGCTCAAGGGCTGGTTCGAGTCCATCCCTCGCGCAGAATCTCGATCTACTCCCACATCGGAGCATGCTAGTTGATCCCTTGGGAAGGCCAGCGGTTACCGCATCGTGTGCCACAAAATGCTCTTTTTTGCGATGAACTGACACGAATTGTCAATTTGGCATAAAAAAACTGACATTATTTGTCATAACCATGGAAGGATTTCCTCAAAATGGGCTGGCACGGCGATTGCTTATACTATCTTACCAAAACCTTAAAACTCTTACTGAAGGAGCAATAAATGAAATCCATGAAGATGATCAAGCGTCAAGCCCAAGCTGGTTTCACCCTGATCGAACTGATGATCGTTGTGGCCATTATCGGCATTCTGGCTGCCGTAGCGCTCCCAGCGTACTCGGACTACACCGCCAAGGCTAAAGCAGCTGCCGGCCTGACCTCGATTGACTCCATCAAGACTGCAGTTGCATTGTGCAGCCAGGAAAACGGCGGCGTTGTAACTGCTTGCACCACCGGTGGCGCAGGCACTGGCATCAAGACCTTCACCGCAACCAAGGAAGTTGGTGCTGCATCTGCCACCGCTGGCGTGATCTCCATCACCTTCGCAGCTAGCGGCGTGGGTGACGGCGTGGACGGCAAAATTGTTAAGTTCTGCCCGAACGTTGCTGCTGACGCAACCACCCTGCGCTGGTTCGTCGATGCAACTGCCGTGACCAACACCGCGGTTCGTGACTCCCTGCAAAAGAACAACAAGGCTGGCGACACCTGCCCAGCATAAGTTCCAAAGCATGAATAAAAAACCGGGCTTCAGCCCGGTTTTTTATTTGGAGAATGGCATTTCGAGTGCCTATATGTAATGACCCAGCGGTTCCTGCTCAATTCAAGCCGCTAAAGCAAAATGCCTCAGCGGGTGTTTTCAGGCCCAGTGCCTGATGCCGGCGCTGTACCAGCCAGCCGTCTCGGCCAGTCTAAGCACGGCACAGGTCCGTCGCCCGCGCTGATTCGGCACCGTGGTCACGGAAGGCAGACCCTGTACGCGGGGACGGAACCCAATTGGACGCTTCTTCACCTGCCAGCCTCGCAGCTGGAAGATGCGCTGCACGGCGTTTTTGTTGAAGCCCAGCAGGGCCGCAACGGTGCGATAGCCGAACGATGGCTCCTCGTTGATCATGGCCTTGATCGGTTCAGCAAAGCGCGGCTGCACCTTCGGCGCCGCCTTGACGGACTTGTAGTACAAAGTTCGGCATGTCAATCCACTGGCACGGCCTATTGATCGAAATGTTGAATCCATCTTCTGCTAGTCCCTGGCGGATTGTTTCGATCACTTGAATTCCTCGCCCAGCAGGGACGCCAGCTTTTTTGAGCGCTCAGTTCAAGCATCACTTCGCCGTACCCTTCCTGCAGCTCTTTTATCTGGCGCTCATATTGCTCGCGCACGTCCAAGGACTTGGCCCGCAAGGTATTAACTTCCTCTTCCATAACCATGCCAATATAATTTCTCCCCATCGATATGTGTATTTGCCTTTGCGATTTAATATATTCGCCCCCGATTTCCAAATTAGCTTGAATAGACATGCCATTGATATCTTTTATTGCCCACGTGCCTCCCTCATTAGCCGTGTGATAGATATCGCCCGGTGCTAACCCCACCGTATCAACGAGACTTGTAGGACTTCCGCAACATTTGCGTAAGTATTACCTCCAGCGAGGCCGATCGGATCGCTCCGCACATACCGCCCCGTCTGCGGATCGCATTAGCGGAAGTAGTTGTATTTCGTCCAGAGCAACCAGGACAAACTTTACTTTTGTATCCCTCAGGTCGTTCATACGTCCCGCTAATGGGGAACAAAAGTTAGCACCACGATGGCCCCATTAACTTCGACACGCAATTCATAATTTGCAGATAGCGCCGTATAATAAATTCCGTGTAGTTTTGCCATGAGAAAACCGCAAAGAAGTGATGGCCCTTTCCATCCTTTCTTCAGCAGCTGTGGCTCATCAAAAGGAAGCCAGCTTGGAACCTCTCTCGTTAGAATTTTCGCTCGCCACCCTCCATGAACACTGATTATTAAAGTATCGTGCGCATTGATTGCATTGGCTGAATCCGGAAAAAACTCTTACTGGGATAAATTGTGTTCAATGGTCTTTTACTTTCTTGCAAATAGCGTATGCGGATAAGCAGCTAAAGTCGCCCATGATTCGAAGTGCTGCATTCGATGCAGACTGTGCTACGGCCTTCCTACACACTTGAAATACGGTCTCACAGTCCGGCTTTTGCGGTGGCGGCGATTTTGGAGGTGGTAACTCGGTGCGGCACTCCCTAGGGGCATCTTTAGGCGGTCAAGAAATCCCATTGGGAAAATCCTGTGGGGGAATAATTCCCTCAGGCTTGCTTTGCGCAGACGGAATTGCCGGATGATTGGAGCTCCACCATATCGCAGCCCCAATGCCGGCCACAATAACTCCGGCCACCGTAGGAATTGCAATTTGCCCTGTAGGGTCGACGTTGGCAACGGGATTGCCTTCGACATAGCCATAGGTATTTGCTCCCCCAGCCAACCCGACAGGGTCGCTCTGGATATAGCGCCCTATCTGCGGATCGTAGTCGCGGAAGTAGTTGTAGTGTATTGGCCTTGACGCGAATTCGTCGTAGACGCGGCAATTTTCCTATACGCTTCAACGACTTGCGCACGCGCGAACTGGATTCCCTCCTGCTTTTCCGAAAATTTTTCTAGACGCGTATTTTGGGGCGCAAAGCGCGGGGCAGCAAGACGCTGTTTGAAGAGGGCGGCCGCGCAGCGGCCGCCGGGGTTGGGGGGAATTTGCTTGGGGTGGACTGACTGACGGCAGCGCGCGGCCGTGGGCACCGCAGGTGCCTACGCCGTAACGCTGACCGCGTGATGCGCCTTTAAGGCGCACTTCGATTTAGCTAACGCAATCCAGATAGAACTCGTTCTGCTTCATCAAGATCGCGCGCCGTCAATTGACTACGAATCAATGCCGTATTTGTGGCAACCTCATCTCGCACCTTCGCAACTTCTGACACCAAATAGCGAGAATTGAAACGTTCTTCTCCACGTCGGCCTTTAATTTTCGACGCCCATCGATCCAGTTCGGGGGCCGCACGGCTGAACCAGATGTATGCCTCAACTAACTTCTTTTGACGCAGGGCCAAGATGCCGGCGTTGTACATCGCAATCGGGTCCGACTTGGTCGCTCCCGCTTCCTGTATGAACTGCTCCTTACCCATTTCGATTCCCGATTGATCTGAAGCACTTAGCGGCCCAGCCTTTGCCATTAGCGACAAGAAGATGGGCAAAATCGTGTATAAACGTGGTTGACGCCTCATTCGAAATTTACCATCCTTCCTGGATTGTTTGGATCAAGCGGTCCATGTACTTCTCCGCCTTTGTGCCCATAGATGCTATATGTTCCATCCTTTTTGGCCCAAATACTTTTGTTTGGTGCCTCTACAGGAATTCCCAGCGCCTCGTGTAAACGCTTGCCCACGGACGAAACTGGGATCCCGTTGTAGTCGCTGGCGCCTGTGCTGCAAGCTAGCATCCGGATTCGTTTCTTCTTGTAATCTGGCACTCCCTTAATTATTTTCACCAGTCTACTGAATGACATTTCCTTGTTGTCCTCAGTAATATGATGCCAGTTTGCATGTGCGATGATGTCAATCGTGTTGGCCTGCTCTGGAATCGACCTAAAGTTATCAAGGCTGCCAAATTCAGGCGATTCAAAAACAAATCGCTCAAGACCATAGAAATCAATCGCAACGATTGGATTTCCGTTAACGTAGCCGTAGGTATTGATTCCACCTTTCAGGCCAATCGGGTCGCTCTGAACGTAACGCCCCAGCGCCGGATCATAGTCCCTGAAGTAGTTGTAATGCAGATTGCTTTCGCGGTCAAACTGCTGCCCTGGGAAACGCTGGTTGAACGTGAAAGCTGGTTGCCCAGCTGGTAGCTCGTTTGGCGCATCCTTGCCAAACGGATCGCTGTCCCATTGCCACACCAGATTGCCGCTGCCGTCCGTGATCGCACGCGGGGTGTTAAGTTGATCGGTGTGGATGAAATAGGCTGTCGCAGCGCCTGGCGCGGTGCCAACCGTGAGTGCCAGCGGCGCCGATTGCAGAACAGGGTTGGCAGGGTCGGTTGTGGTGACCTTCACACTGATCTGATAGGTACCTGCGGCGAGGTTGTTGAGCGTCAGCGTGAATGGCGACTGCACGCTCACGCCCAGCGATGTCGTGCCATTAAAGTATTCCACTTTGGTGACCATGATCGGATTGCCATCCGAATCCCCGCTAGCAGCGAGCGTAACGGTCGCTGGGGCAGTTGGACTACTTGGGGTTGCTGTAGCGCTGACGTTCGTTGCGGCAGATGCCAGTTGGCAGAAGGTGAACAGCAATGCCATCCATGCGGCCGTGAAGAGTTTCTTGAACACGTGTTTCTCCATGTCTTATTTCAGTACCGCGACCGGCATGTCGCCCAGGTAGACGTATTCGGTCAGCGCGCCATCGGTGCTTTCGGCGATCAGCTTGCCGCTGCCGTCGTAGTGATAAACCGTGGTCGATGTTGGCGTGACTTTCTGCACGCGCTGGCCGAGGGCGTTGATCTTGTAGCTCACCAGGCCGATGGCCGTGTTGGCCGACACCATGCGGCCGCGCGCGTCATAGTTGAAGGTGGCGCTGCCGTTGCTGGTAATGCTGCCGTTGGCATCGGTGGCGATGCTGGCGTTCTGGCTTCCGGTGAGTTGCGTCAGGCGGTTGCTGGTGCTGCCGTACGTGTAAGCGGTTGAAGCGGCGCCGTTCACGGATTGCGTGCGGTTGCCGACGGCGTCGTAGCTGTAGCCCAGGCTGCGCTGGGGGCGCTGCTCACTGGTGAGGCGATCGAGTTCGTCGTAGCCGTAAGTGCGGTTGTTGGCGGCATTGCCGCCGTCGGTCACTCCGGTGATGCGGCTCGCTGCATCGTATGACAATGTCTGCACCTGGCCATTCAACGTGTAGCTCGTCATGCGGCCATTGAGGTCGTAGCTGCGTGAGTAAGTCTGGCCGTTGCCGAACACCAGCGATTGCAGCGGACCGAAGGGCTGGTAGTTTACCTGGCTAACCAGTAGCTGCGACGCGCCATTCCTGGTGCTGCGGATTTCCTTGATGCGGCCCATGTCGTCGCGCACGTAATCGACGCTGCGGCCACTCGGATAAGTGAGACCGGAGAGGCGGCCGTACTGGTCGTAGCGGTAGGTCGTGGTATAAGCCTGGCCGCCAATCGTACGCACTTCACTTGTGATCCGGCCGTGCTGGTCATAGCCATACTGGATCGTGCCACTTACATCTGTGACCTGGCTCAGCCGACCTAGCGCGAAAGCACCTTGGTCGTACACATAAGTGGCACTCGTACCATCGGCGTACTTGGCGCTGGTCACACGATTCAGCGCATCGTACTGATAGGTCGTGGTCTGATTTTTCGCGTCTGTGCGCGTCTTCAGGTTGCCCGCCTCGTCGTAGGTATTAAGCGTCGCGCCGGTATCCGGGCTGCTGGTCTGGGTCAGATTACCCAAGCCATCGATGGCGTAGGTCGTCGACAGGTTGCGCGGATCGGTTACTTTGGTCAGTTGGTCGAGACCATCATAAACGAACTGAGTAAACCCATTCTTTGCATCCGTGACTTTGGTTCGGCGCCCAAGGGCATCGTATTCATTTGTAGTCTTGCGGCCAAGTGGGTCGATCACTTCCTTGATGTGGCCGGCTTCGTCGTAGTTGTAGTTTGTGGTCGAATCCTGCGTCTGTGCGCTGCTGGCGCCAGTGGCAAGAATCGCGATGGCCAGCACGGCCCTGTGTTTCAGGTGTCGAATCATTGCGCTACCCCGGTAGTTTGTTTGAGTCGGTTCTGAGTGCTGTACACACGCGAAACTTGGCGCGCCAGTACACCGTTCGTATCCTTGGTTTGCTCTCCGGTGCGATTGCCTGCGCTATCCAGCGTATAAGAAATACTGTTTCCCAAAGTGTCTGCAATAGAGACCAAGCGGCGCGCGGAGTCATAGCCGTAACTTACAGACGAACCATCGGGCATGATTGCCCTCGTCAGTTGGCCTGTGCCATCGTATTCATAACTGGTGACTTGACCGTCTGTGGCGGAAGTCGTCAGCCAGCCGCGTGATGAATACGTCATCTGGGTCACGAGGCCGTTCGGGTCGGTGATCATTCCAGGTCGGCCGTTGGCATCGTAGTTGGCGAACGTGGTTACTTGGTTCAATGCGTTCGTGACGCTGGCGAGATTGCCTGCTGCATCGTAGGTATATGTTGTCACGTCGTTGACGTCAGTGCGGGGGCCATCAACAGTAAGGAGGTGGCTCTGCGCATCGTAAGTGCTAGTCGTGACGCGTGGCGCACTGACTGGTGCTGCCGAGAAGCCGCTAGCGCCGCTCGTATCGGTGGTGGCCTGTACGCTGCGGGTCAGTTGGTTGCCGTTGGAGTCGTAGGTGTACGTTGTAATCCGCATTGGCTCGGCAATCCTGATTGGCAAACGGAACGTCGGGTGCCACTCGGTGCTGATGGTACGAGCGAGACTAGTTCCTGCCGCTTCAACACGCTGGATCTCCAGCTTGCGGTCACCCAGGTAGGCGTATTGGGTTGTATTGCCGCTGAAGTCTTTGTAAGTCAGCTTGTTGCCAAACGTATCGTAGGTGCTCGTTGCAGTTACATCAGCTCCGTTATCTGCTTTCTCCGTTTCAGAGACCGGGAACAGCATGAAGCCGATTTTCTGGAACTTGACTGACCGCGTCGCACCCAATGGCGACGTAACTGTCCGCGTCCAGGTTGAGGGATCATAGCCGACCGCAAAGGAATCGGCATCCCCGGCATGTCGCGTCGATGCTGCCAATCCGCGAGCGTTATACGTGTATGTTGCGAAGCGCGAGAACACTTCGGACTCTCGCTCTTCGGAAATACCGGTTAACGCGTTTGGCAGATTAACGCCGGCAGTGAACTCCTGCTCGTTATAGTGGTACTGCTTTCGGAAGCCATCTGGGTAAGTGAGCTGCGCCAGGTTGCCAGCAGCATCATAGGTGTATTGATATGCGTTGCCACCGGGATCGGTCATCTTGATTAGCCATCCGGCAGAGTCATATTCAAAGTTAAGCTGCCGTCCGACTGCATTGGTTACGCAAAGAAGCTGGTTCGGCGCTGTGCGTTTCGCTGACGCCGAACATGCTGGAGCGCCGGTTGGATACACGGTGCCGACAGTGGCCGTACTGTAGGTGAGTTTGATTTCGTCGTCAGTGCTCTTTGCGGACAACAACAACCCAGCTTGGTCGTAGTTTTCAGAGGTATTGGTGGCGGGATCAAACAGCTGATGCTTTACGCTATTGACGATACTACTGAAGGTGGTCAGGCTAAGCTGGTTGGGATTACCTGGACTCTTGGACCAAGGGTTTGCCGAAGAAGTGCGCACGAACCCTTTATTGTCAAAGTTGGGGCGAAATGCCGTTGCCCTGTATGGGTACGATGTATCAAAGAAAAGGCGTCGTTCAAAGCTGTGCTGCCAACTCCCATGGTTGCCCATGCCGCCCATCAGGGAAGGGAACTGCGAGTTGTAGGTGCGCGAGAACGTGAGCAGCCCTTTTGGGGCCGCATAATCTGTTTCAGCCGCAAATTTTGAACCATGCGCTGGGTTGATTGGGTTTCCGACCCCGCATTCACAATCTGGGTTTGTCGTGCGCGTGATTACGGCACTGATAGACAAACCACGGATCTCATCTTGTCGCGTCGTCGGTTGCCAGTTTACGGTGAGAGTCACTGGCATCCGATAGCTCCATCCTGCGACGCCGCCTCCGGTTAGCCCGCCCGTAGGCGATATGGAAATGAAAGTCAAACAGTAGGATGGACTATTGGCGGCCTCTTTCGCTTGTTTGGCGATGATGTTTGCGATCGCCTCACCCACAGAATTACCAGGAGCATTACTGTAATCGTAGTCTTCGCAGTTTAAATGCGAGACGTTCCAGAATGCGTATTTGACTGGTGTGGACGCATAACTGTACGTAATCGAGTTGTCTCCAAGGGTGGTCCCCACCAGCTTGAAGCTGGCCGAGGCACTACCTGAAGCGGCCTGTATGGCCTGCATCGCTTCGGCCATCGAGCTCGCTGTGCCCGATGTCGATCCGACTGAATACGTAAAGGTATCTTGTGCGTAAGTGGAGCTTCCGGCCGTCGCAAGCAACACTGCCAGCAAGGAGATCGTGTGCGAGGAGTTCAATCTTGAGAATCCTTCATTAGTTAACATTCGGCAAGTTGCCGGATATTAACTAATTTTGGATTTCGAAAATCCTCCAAATGTAACAGTGCGGGGGGCTAAAGCGTCAGTCTGGCGTCCGACTCGGGCTGTTCATTGCTATTACGTCAAACGATTTTTTGGCGATCGGCCAACATGGCCTCGTACGTCAGGTTCTGCAGCAGGGTGAAGTGCGCCGGGTCCAGTCCGGTGAATTGCACGCCATAGCTGAACACATCCCGCCCATCCTTCTGCGACTGCGCGACCGTGGCATTGCGCACCAGGGCCGAGGTATTGATGCGTACTTGCCGGTCATCCGGCGGCGCCAGCAGGGTAAAGTCCAATTGCACCGTCTCGCCTTCACGGCTCAAAGGCTGGGCCGATTCGATCAGTGCGCCGGACACGCTCAGGTTCACCAGGAAGACGGAAGCATGGTGCCCATCATGGCGCGACATCTTGGCCGGAATCTCGACTTTCACCCGCATGGCAGCGCGCAGGCTGGTACCCTGGATCTCGCTGGGGAAGGCCACATGGGCATACATCAGCGGCCGCAGGAAGACGCGCTGCACGACCGTCGAGAATGAGCAGACATTCACGCCGGAGAACACGCGGACCGTCAGCTTGTCGCCTTCGGTGATGGCGATCGGCCCATTGTTTTCCATCGGGATCTTGACGATCATGTACTCGTCACGCACCCAGCCAATCACGGTCGAGAAGTGCTGCATGGGCCGCAGGGTGCGATGGGTGATCAACTGGATGCGCCCGCCAACCTGCAGGTTCATCTGTTCAAACGCGTATTCCTGCAATTTGTTTTCGCTCGCCATCTTCGTTATTGTCTATTTATGAGCAATTGCCCATTGTACAATAAGGCCGTACATCAACTATTGCTTTGTCGATAGGACTGTCCAGTCCAGCCCGACCAGGTGATACGGGTCGGGCTGCATCTTGTTGCAGCCGCCGCTGCAGGTATCCTTCGCGCCAATGCGCCAGCCGCCGTTTTCGCGGTCGAGGATTTCTTTGTCCACCAGTTCCAGCGTTTCATGGTAGCGCCGCGCCATATCCGGCCGCTGTGCCACGGCCAGGAAGGCTTTCATACCCTCCGCCTGCGGCCACCAGTATTTACTGCGGTCCACCTGCCCGCTGGCCGACATGCGGTTGAAGATGCCGCCATCCTGTTCGTCATACCCTTTCGCCACCGCGAACTTCAGCAGGCGGTCCGCCACGTCGGCATAGATCGGCGGCAGGCCGCGCGTTTCGGCGCTGCGCAGCAGGTGGCTCCATTCGAACTGGTGGCCAAGGTCGGTATAGCCATCATCGCCGGTCAGAGGCTTCCATTGTTCGTCATACCACTCAGGGATATAGGCGCCGCCATCGGGCAGCCCGACCATGAGCTGGTTCAGCACGAAGTCGCCCAACTCACGCGCATCGGCCACCACTTGCTGGTCGCTGGTCGCTTCGATCAGGGCCAGCAAGGCCTCGAACATATGCATGAGGGGATTCTGCGAATGCCGGCCTTCCAGCTTCAAGGCGAAATCGCGCGGCGCCGAGCCGCGCAAGCCGCCGCCGGGTTCGCGCAGGTTGCGGCGGATGTCCTGCCATGCAGCCAGGGCCGCAGCCTTGTATTTCGGCTCGCCCGTCACGCGTGCTGCGTGCGAAAGCGCCAGCAGCGCAAACGCGTGGCCGTAGGTGTTCTTGGTCATGCTGACCGGTTTGCCTTCGGCATTGACAGCCTGGAAGAAACCGCCGTGCAACGGGTCGTGGAAAGACGAGAGCAGGAAATCCGTGCCGCGCTTTGCCACTTCCAGATAGCGCGCGTCACCGGTCGATTCGTAGCCGACCAGCATGGTATACACCAGGCGGCTATGCAAGGTCAGGTCGCCGCTGGTCTTGCTCGGCGGCTGCCAGTTGCGCTCGAATTGCCCCTGCAGCATGCCGGAAGGAGTGGGCGCCACCGTTAGCCAGCGCGACAAGTGAGCATTTAAGTCCTTGCGGTGCCATTCGGTGTTCGCCACCTCGGCCATCGCACTGCGGCCGCCGCGTCCACCATCGTCGCTGTCGCACGCAGCGAGCAGGGCAAAGAACGATGCAAGGGCCGCACGGCGCAGCATCAGGCTTTCCAGTCGCCGGACTTGCCGCCCGCTTTTTCGGTGACGCGGATATCGGTCATCACCATGCCGCGGTCGACCGCCTTGCACATGTCGTACACGGTGAGCAGGCCGACCTGCACCGCCGTCAGCGCTTCCATTTCAACGCCGGTCTTGCCATAGGTTTCCACCTGGGCACGGCAATGGACGCTGTTGCTGGGTTCATCGGTGGTAAAGTCCACGGCAACGCGGGTCAGGGCCAAAGGATGGCACAGGGGGACCAGGTCGGCCGTGCGCTTGGAGGCCATGATGGCGGCAATGCGTGCAATACCGAGCACGTCCCCTTTCTTGGCGGTTCCCGATAGAATGAGCGCCAGCGTTTCCGGCTTCATGCGGATACTGCCGGTGGCAACGGCAATGCGGTGGGTTTCGGCCTTGGCGCCGACATCGACCATGTGGGCCTGGCCGGCGGCGTCAAAATGAGTAAGGTGTTCGGTCATCGCGTAGCTCTCTTGTTGAACGGGTATGATAGCACTGTGAATGCACTACATTTTCGCCGTCCCTTGCTGGCGGCACTGGTTTCCGGCCTGTTGATCGCCGCTCCTGCGGGACAGGCGCAGCAGGCTGAATTGCCGACGCTGGGCGATGCGTCGCGCGAGGACATGTCCCCGGTGATGGAGAAACGCCTGGGCGAAGAGATCATGCAAAGCTTGCGCTTCGAGCGCGACTACCTGGATGACCCGCCCATCATCGAATACCTGAATAATTTCGGCACCAAGCTGGTGGATGCGCGCCCGGGCGCGCGCGGCGACGCCAACCTTGAGTATTACTTCTTCGCGATCC
>Ga0209565_1000991_pt1 | contig 14592 bp, 9 predicted proteins | sample Araplaol_mTSA_r2_2_FD_184283 | JGI IMG/M metagenome (GOLD analysis project Ga0209565, IMG submission 184283) | Arabidopsis root microbial communities from North Carolina, USA - plate scrape MF_Col_mTSA_r2 (SPAdes) (version 3) | ecosystem: Host-associated > Plants > Roots > Endosphere | place... | reverse complement strand
TGGGTACGGAAGGCAAGCTGGGCGGTCAGGCGCAGGTGAAGGGCGTGGCCGGCACCTGGAAGGAGCTGACCGACAACGTCAACCTGATGGCCGGCAACCTGACGGGTCAGGTGCGGAACATCGCCGAGGTGACCACCGCCGTCGCCATGGGCGACCTCTCCAAGAAGATCACCGTCGACGTGCGCGGCGAGATCCTGGAGCTGAAGAACACCATCAACGTCATGGTGGACCAGCTGAACTCGTTCTCGTCGGAAGTGACCCGGGTGGCGCGGGAAGTCGGCACCGAAGGCAAGCTGGGCGGTCAGGCGCAGGTGAAAGGCGTGGCCGGCACCTGGAAGGACCTGACCGACAACGTCAACTTCATGGCCGCCAACCTGACCGGCCAGGTGCGTAACATCGCCGACGTCACCACCGCCGTCGCCAAGGGCGACCTCTCCAAGAAGATCACCGTCGACGTGAAGGGCGAGATCCTGGAGCTGAAGTCGACCATCAACGTCATGGTGGACCAGCTGAACGGCTTCGCCTCGGAAGTGACCCGCGTGGCGCGGGAAGTGGGCACGGAAGGCAAGCTGGGCGGCCAGGCCCAGGTGCCCGGCGTGGCCGGCACCTGGAAGGACCTGACCGACAACGTCAACATGATGGCCGCCAACCTGACCGGCCAGGTGCGGAACATCGCCGACGTCGTGACCGCCGTCGCCCAGGGCAACCTGAAGCGCAAGCTGACCCTGGATGCCAAGGGCGAGATCGCCTCGCTGGCCGACACCATCAACGGCATGATCGAGACCCTGGCCACCTTCGCCGACCAGGTGACCAACGTGGCCCGCGAAGTGGGTTCGGAAGGCAAGCTGGGCGGCCAGGCCCGGGTGCCCGGCGCCGCCGGCCTGTGGCGCGACCTGACCGACAACGTCAACGAACTGGCCGCCAACCTGACCACCCAGGTCCGCGCCATCGCCGAGGTGTCCACCGCCGTGACCAAGGGCGACCTGACGCGGTCGATCACCGTGGAGGCGTCGGGGGAAGTCGCGGCCCTGAAGGACAACATCAACGAGATGATCCGCAATCTGAAGGATCAGACGTTGAAGAACACCGAGCAGGACTGGCTGAAGACCAACCTGGCCCGGTTCAGCCGCATGCTGCAGGGCGAGCGCGACCTGTCGACCGTGTCGAACCTGGTGCTGTCGGAACTGGCCCCGCTGATCAACGCCCAGCACGGCGTGTTCTACGTCTCCGACCACGACGTGAACGGCGAGCCGGTGCTGAACCTGGCCGCCAGCTACGCCTCCAACCCGGGCGACCGGCCGCCGGCCCGCCTGCGCCAGCGCGAGGGCCTGATCGGCCAGTGCGCGGCCGAGCGCCAGCGCATCCTGCTGACCAACGTCCCGTCCGAATACATCAAGATCAGTTCGGGTCTGGGCGAGGCCTCGCCGCAGAACATCATCGTCCTGCCCGCCCTGTTCGAAGGCGAGCTGAAGGCGGTGATCGAGCTGGCCACCTTCGGGACCTTCAACGAGACCCAGCAGGCCTTCCTCGACCAGCTGATGGAATCCATCGGCATCGTGCTGTCGACCATCGCCGCCAACATGCGGACCGAAGGCCTGCTCGAGCAGTCCCAGCTGCTGACCGCCGAACTCCAGGCCCAGCAGGAGGAGCTGAAGAAGACCAACGACCGCCTGGAACTGCAGGCCGCGTCGCTGCGGCAATCGGAAGAACTGCTGCGCTCCAAGCAGGACGAACTGCAGCAGACCAACGCCGAGCTGGAGGACAAGGCGGTCCTGCTGTCGGCCCAGAACAAGCAGGTGGAAGCCAAGAACGCCGAGGTCGAGCAGGCCAAGGCGGCGCTGGAGGAGAAGGCCGAACAGCTGGCCCTAACCTCGAAGTACAAGTCCGAGTTCCTGGCCAACATGTCCCACGAGCTGCGCACGCCGCTCAACAGCCTGCTGATCCTGTCCAAGATGCTCAGCGAGAACGCGCAGGGGAACCTCAGCGCCAAGCAGGTGGAGTTCGCCCGCAACATCCACAGCGCCGGCGCCGACCTGCTGGGCCTGATCAACGACATCCTGGACCTGTCGAAGATCGAGAGCGGCACCGTCACCCTCGACATCGGCGAGATGTCGTTCGCCAGCCTCCGCGACCAGACCGACCGCACGTTCTCGCAGCTGGCCCAGGACAAGAAGCTGGACTTCTTCATCAACATCGACCCGGCCCTGCCGCGCTCGATGTACACCGACGACAAGCGCCTGCAGCAGGTGATCAAGAACCTGCTGTCCAACGCCTTCAAGTTCACCCAGGCCGGCTCGGTGCGCCTGTCGATCGCCCGCGCCGAGGACGGCTGGGCCCTGGGCAACGACCACCTCAACAAGGCCGGCCAGGTGCTGGCCTTCTCGGTCGAGGACACTGGGATCGGCATCCCCGAGGACAAGCAGCGGATCATCTTCGAGGCCTTCCAGCAGGCCGACGGCACCACCAGCCGCAAGTACGGCGGCACGGGCCTGGGCCTGTCGATCAGCCGCGAGATCACCCGCCTGCTGGGCGGCGAGCTGCGGGTTGTCTCGACCCCCGGGCAGGGCAGCACCTTCACCCTGTACCTGCCGCTGAACTTCAGCCCGTCGGCCCAGCCTCAACCCACCCAGCCGCTGCGTCCCGCCACCTCGCCGGTCCAGACCTTCCGTCTGTCGACGGCGGAGGCCGGATCGGTCGAACCGGCCGAGACCGTGGTGGACGACCGCGAGCAGATCGAGCCAGGCGACCCGGTGATCCTGATCGTCGAGGACGACACCCGCTTCGCCTCGATCCTGCTGTCGCTGGTCCGCGACGGCGGCTTCAAGGGCGTGGTGACCGGCGAGGGCTCGGCCGTGCCGTCCCTGGCCCGCCGCTTCTCGCCGGACGCCATCATGCTGGACATCGGCCTGCCCGACATGGACGGCCTGGCTTTGCTGGACCTGCTCAAGCGCACGCCCGATACCCGCCACATCCCCGTGCAGGTGATCTCGGCCGACGACCACGGCGGGCTCGGCCTGTCGATGGGCGCCTTCGGCTTCACCAGCAAGCCCGTGGAGCGCGAGGCGGTGGCCTCGACCCTGGAGAAGGTCAAGAAGCTGGTGGCCGAGACCGGCCGCGCCCCGATCCTGGTCGGCGGCGAGGGTCAGGCCGCCGACACGCTGCGCGAGGCGATCGGGGCCGTGAAGGTGGTTCCCGCCCTGGCCGACCTGCCGGACGAGGCCTTCGTCGAGGAGGGCGGCTGCCTGGTGATCGACGTCGGAGCCGGGCCGGTCGGACCGTTCATCGACACCCTCAAGCAGCGCGGGGCGGCGTCGGGGGTGGCGGTGCTCTACGCGCCCGACGACCTGGATCCCGAGGAGGATCGCCGGTTCCGCCTGGCGGTGTTCTCCGGCCTGGCCCGCCTTGCGCGCACGCCCGAGCAGCTGATCGACCACGTCACCATGTCGCTGCACGCGCCGCTGGACCGCCTGTCCAGCCCGGCCAAGGCGATGATCGCCCACAGCCGCCACGCAGACGCCGTCCTGACGGGGCTGACGGCGGTGGTCATCGACGACGACATCCGCAACATCTTCTCGCTGGCCAGCGCGCTGGAGGAATACGGCATCGAGCTGCGCTACGCCGAGAGCGGCCGAGAGGGGCTAGAGCTGCTCGACAGCCTGCCGTCGGTGGATATGGTGCTGGTCGACATCATGATGCCCGACATGGACGGGTACGAGACCATGCGTGAAATCCGGGCCCGACCGCGGTTCTCCGACCTGCCGGTGATCGCCGTCACCGCCAAGGCGATGAAGGGCGACCGCCAGAAGTGCATCCAGGCGGGCGCCTCGGACTACGTCTCCAAGCCCGTGGACATCGACCAGCTGATCTCGGTCCTGCGGGTCTCGGTCCAGCGCACGGACGCCCAGCGCCTGGCCGGAGACAACGTCGTCGCCATCCACAGCACCGCAGCGCAATGACCGTACCCGCGGTAAAGCATCAGGCGACCCCGCCGCCCGAGGACCGACCAAGGACGAGGATCCTCATCGTCGACGACGACGAGCGCAACGCGTTCGCCGCGATCCAGGCGCTGGAGACCCTGGGCCAGGAGCTGGTCGTGGCCCGGTCGGGCGAGGAGGCGCTGCGACGCCTCCTGGTCGACGACTTCGCGGTGATCCTGCTGGACCTGCACATGCCGGGCATGGACGGCTACGAGACCGCCGAGCTGATCCGCCAGCGGCGGCGCAACCGCGACGTGCCGATCGTCTTCCTGACGGCGGTGTTCCGCGACGAGGCCCACATCTTCAAGGCCTATTCGGCCGGGGCCGTCGACGTGGTGTTCAAGCCGGTCGATCCCTTCATCCTGCGGTCCAAGGTGCAGGTGCTGGTCGACCTGCACATCAAGACCCTGGAGCTGGAACAGCAGTCGGAGAGCCGCCGCCTGCTGATCGAGGAGAACGCCCGCATCCACGCCGAGAAGCTGGCCGCGGAGCGGGCCCTGCGCAGCACCCAGGAGCGCCAGGAGGCGATCCTCCGCGCCCTGCCGGTGGTGTTCCATTCGCGCACGGCCGACGCGCCCTACGAGCCGTTGTTCGTCGGCGGCAACGTGATCGAGCTGACCGGCTTCTCCGCCGAGGATTTCCTGGCCTCGGCCGAGTTCGGCATCAGTCGGGTCCATCCGGACGACGTCGACATCGTGGTGCGCGCCCAGGCCGAGGCCCGCAAGTCCGGTTCCTACGCCTGCGAGTACCGCTGGCAGTGCGCCGACGGGTCGTACCGGTCGCTGATCGACCAGGGCGTGCTGGCCCAGGACGAGGAGAGCGGCCGGCAGGTGGTGTTCGGCACGCTGCTGGACAACACCGAGCGCCGGGGGCTGGAGGAGCAGCTGAGCCATGCCCGCAAGATGGAGGCCGTGGGCCAGCTGACCGGCGGCGTCGCCCACGATTTCAACAACTTGCTGACGGTTGTTCTGGGCAATATCGAGCTGATCAAGCGGCGGACCGGCGACCAGCACGAGCTGGCCCGGCAGATCGACGCCGTGCGGTTGGCGGCCGAGAAGGGCGGGGCCCTGACCCGCCAGTTGCTGGCGTTCTCGCGCCGCCAGCGCCTCAATCCTCTGACCGTCGACCTCAACGTCCTGATCTCCGACTTCGCGCCGCTGCTGCGCCAGGCGGTCGGCGAAGCGGTCAGCATCGAGCTGAGCTTGGCGGGCGAGGCGCTGCCCGCCCACCTCGACCCCGCCCAGTTCGAGAGCGCCCTGCTGAACCTGGCGGTCAACGCCCGCGACGCGATGGAAGGCGGGGGTCTGCTGTCGATCTCCACCAAGTCGACCGGCGGGGACGATCCCCGGATCCTGGTGATGGTGCGCGACACCGGCCAGGGCATGGACGCCGACGTGGCCTCCCGCATCTTCGAGCCGTTCTTCACCACCAAGGAGATCGGCAAGGGGTCGGGCCTGGGCCTGTCCCAGGTCTACGGCTTCGTCCGGCAGTCGGGCGGCGAGGTCACGGTGACCAGCGCGCCGGGGGAGGGCGCGGTGTTCGAGGTTTCCCTGCCGCTGAGCCAGGCGGCGCTGAGCCAGCGCGGCGGCGGCGACGAGACGACCGAGGCGGCCCGCGGCTCGGAACGGGTGCTGGTGGTCGAGGACGATCCGGCGGTGCTGGCCATGGCGGTCGAGACGCTGGAGGGGCTGGGCTATCAGGTCACCACGGCCGACACGGCCGCGGCCGCTCTGAAGCGCCTGAAGAGCCGCAAGGCGTTCGACCTGCTGTTCTCCGACGTGGTCATGCCCGGCGGCGTCAACGGCGTCGAGCTGGCCCACGCCGCGCTCAAGGTACGGCCCGAGCTGAAGGTCCTGCTGACCTCCGGCTATGTGGGCGACGAGGCGGCGTCCTGGGCCAACGAATTCCCGATGATCGACAAGCCCTATCTGGGCCCGGCCCTGGCGGCCAAGGTCCGCGTCGTGCTGGACGCCGAGGTCCCCGCCAAGGCCCCCGCCAAGGCTCAACGCGGCTGAGGGGCGAGGCTTTCGACGGGCGGCGCCTTGTCGTCGCGCCGAGCGAGACCATCTGACAAGCTCGGCCGCGCCGGCAGTGGCGGCCTTTTGCTTTCGGAGCCGACGATGACCGATCTCTCAGCCTTCCCGATCACCAAGCGCTGGCCGGCCCAGCATCCCGACCGCCTGCAGCTCTACAGCCTGCCCACGCCGAACGGGGTCAAGGTGTCGATCATGCTGGAGGAGATCGGCCTGCCGTACGAGCCGCACACCATCGACATCGGCAAGAACGAGACCTGGGGACCGGAATTCCTGTCGCTGAACCCCAACGGCAAGATCCCCGCCATCATCGATCCCGACGGCCCCGACGGTAAGCCGCTGGGCCTGTTCGAGTCCGGCGCGATCTTGGTCTATCTGGCGGAGAAGACCGGCAAGTTCCTGCCCAAGGACCCGGCCCGGCGCTACGAGGCCCTGGCCTGGGTGTTCTTCCAGATGGCCGCCGTCGGCCCGATGTTCGGCCAGGTCGGCTTCTTCCACAAGTTCGCGGGCAAGGACTACGAGGACAAGCGGCCGCGCGATCGCTACGTCGCCGAATCCAAGCGCCTGCTGGGCGTCCTGGAGACCCGCCTGGCCGACCGCGACTGGATCATGGGCGACGAGTACACCATCGCCGACATCGCCACCCTCGGCTGGGTGCGCAACCTGGTCGGCTTCTACGGCGCGGGCGATCTGGTCGACTACGCCAGCCTCAAGCACGTGCCGGCCTGGCTGGAGCGGGGGCTGGCCCGTCCGGCCGTCCAGCGCGGCCTGGAAATCCCCAAGCGCCCCTGACGGGCTTCCACCACCGCCGGGTACCGGCCCGGCGGTGGTTCCCGACGCCCCGCGCGCGATTGTCGCGGTCGCCTTAACGGGTTTTGCGGACCTTTGGGCTCATGCTGAGGCCTCGGAGGCTCAGTATGAACCACAACGAAGCGAGGCGTATCCGGGCGCTCCAGAGCTACGGCGTGCTGGACACGTCGCCCGACGCCGCTTTCGATCGCGTGACCCAGCTGGCGTGCGACCTGTTCAACGCGCCCATCGGCCTGGTCTCGCTGATCGACGAAGAGCGCCAGTGGTTCAAGTCGCGCCAGGGGCTGACGGATTGCTCGACGCCGCGCAGCGAGGCGTTCTGCAGCGTGGCCATCGAGCAAGGCCCCGGCGCGGTGATGATCGTCGAGGACGCCACGCTGGACCGGCGTTTCGCCCACTATCCCTCGGTGGTCGGCGACATGGGCGTGCGCTTCTATGTCGGCGCCGTGCTGACCTCGCCGGAGGGCTACAATCTCGGCACGCTCTGCATCATCGACACCAAGCCCCGCCCGCGCCCCACCGACCGCGAGCTGGACCGCCTGCGGACCTTGGCGCGCATCATCGTCGACGAGCTGGAGCGGATGCGCGTCAACCGCGTGCGCTGGGAGCAGGCGCGCCTGCTGAAGCTGGCCGAGACCATGTCGGGCGTCGCGCACTGGCGCTACGACCTCGTGACCGGCGAGGTCTACTGGTCGGACCTGCTCTATGAGATCCGGGGCGCGGACCGCCGGACCTACGTCCCCACCTTCCAGTCGGGCCTGGAGGCGTTCCATCCGGACGACCAGGCGCTGGTCGCCGACCGGCTGGCCGATGCGATCGCCAGCAAGACGACCTCCAGCTTCCAGGCGCGGATGATCCGGCCGGACGGCGAGGCGCGGGTGGTCCAGTCCAAGGCCGGTTGCGAGCTGGACGAGCACGGCCAGGTCGTCGCCCTGATCGGCCTGTTCCAGGACGTGACCGACCAGGTCCGCAATCTGGAGAACCTGACCGCCAGCGAGGCGCGCTACCGGCTCCTGGCCGAGAACACCTCGGACGTCATCGTCCGCTGCGCCCTCGACGGGACGCTGCTCTACGTCTCGCCCGCCTGCCGGACGATGGGCTACGAGCCCGAGGACCTGGTCGGCACGCCGTACGACCGGCTGGTGCATCCGGACGACCGGGAACGCCTGATCGCCAATTCCAGGCCGCTGTTCACGGGCTCGGTTCCCGATCTGCTGGCCAACCGGCAGCACCGCTATCAGGCCGCCGACGGCCGCTGGGTCTGGTTCGAGGGCAATCCCCATATCGTCCGCGACGCGCAGGGGCAGGCGAGGGAGATCGTCAACGTCTTCCGCAACATCACCGAGCGGAAGGAACAGCTGGAGCTGTTCGAGAACGCCTTCGAGCATGCGCCGATCGGCAAGTGCCTGGTCGGGCTGGACGGGACCTTCCTGAAGGTCAATCCGATGCTGTGCGAGATGGTGGGCTACAGCCGCGAGGAGATGCTGGCGCTGAACTTCCAGGCCATCACCCACCCCGACGACCTGGACGCCGATCTCAGCCTGGTGGAGGACCTCTACAACGGCCGGATCTCCACCTATCGGATGGACAAGCGCTACATCCGCAAGGACGGCTCGATCATCTGGATCCAGCTGGCGGTGTCGCGGGTCGATAATCCCGACGGTTCGCCCCGCTATTTCATCTCGCAGATCGAGGACCTGACCGCGCGGCGGGCGGCCGAGGCGGCGCTGAAGGACAGCGAGGCCCGCTATCGCCTGATGGCCGAGAACACCACCGACATGATCCTGACGGCCGGGCTGGACGGCAAGATCACGTTCGTGGCCGCCTCCTGCCAGGAGGTGACCGGCTACGCGCCGGCCGAGGTGATCGGGCGCGGCGCCGCCGACCTGGCCCACCCGGAGGAGCGCGTGCGCGTGCGCCGGGTCTATCGCAACCTGCTGAAGGGCGGCTCGGCCGGGCGCGTCCGCTGGCGGGTCTCGCACAAGACCGCCGGCCGCGAGGTCTGGCTGGAATCCAATCCGTCGCTGCTGCGCGATCCGGCCACGGACGCGCCGACGGGCTTCCTCGACGTGATCCGCGACGTGACCGCCCAGGTCGATCAAGAGGAGGCGCTGGCCGCCGCCCGCGCCGAGGCCGAGGCGGCCGCGGTCGTGAAGGGCGAATTCATGGCCAATATGAGCCACGAGATCCGCACGCCGCTGACGGCGGTCATCGGCTTCTCGGGGCTGCTGTCCCAGCGCCCCGAGCTGGACGAGGTGTCCCAACGCTATGTGCAGCGCGTGTCGAGCGCGGGCCAGGCGCTGCTGGCGATCGTCAACGACGTGCTCGACTTCTCCAAGCTGGAGGCCGGCCAGGTCGAGATCACGCCTCGCGCGGTCTCGCCGCTGACGCTGGCCCAGGACGCCCTGGCCCTGTTCGCGCCCCAGGCCGACGACAAGGGCCTGTGGCTGGAATGCCAGGCGGAGGGCGAGCTGCCCGAGCGGGTGATGATCGATCCGGACCGCGTCCGCCAGGTGCTGCTCAACCTGGTCGGCAACGCGGTCAAGTTCACCCGGCAGGGCGCCGTGCGCCTGTTCGTCGCCTACGACCCGGACGCGGCCCGGCTGCGGATGCGGGTGGAGGACACCGGCGAGGGCATGAGCGTCGAGCAGCAGACCAAGCTGTTCCAGCGCTTCTCCCAGGTCGACGCGTCGTCCACCCGCCGGCATGGCGGCACCGGCCTGGGGCTGGCCATCTGCAAGGGCCTGACCGAGGCCATGGGCGGCGGCATCGCCGTGAGCAGCACGCTCGGGGAGGGGGCGGTGTTCAGCTTCCACATCGCCGCGGAACGGGCGACGGGCCTGGGCGGCGAGGCGCCCGCGCTGGAGCCCGTGGCGGAGGCGGGGCGGCGTCTGGACGGGGTCCGGGTGCTGGTGGTCGACGACAACTTCGTCAATCGCGAACTGGCGCGCACCGTGCTGGAGCACATGGGGGCCGAGGTCGCCGAGGCGGGCGACGGCCGCGCCGCGCTCGAGGCGGCGGCCCTGGAGCCGTTCGACTGCATCCTGATGGACCTGCGGATGCCCGGACTTTCCGGGATCGACGCCCTCTGCGAGATCCGCGACACGCCGGGCCCCAACCAGGACGTGCCGATCCTGGCCTTCACGGCGGAAACCGACCTCAACCTGCTGGACCTGGACCACGGCTTCGACGGCCTGGTGTCCAAGCCCATCATGGCGGTCGATCTGGTGGAGGCCGTGGACCGGTTCACGCGCTGGGACGGCGTCCCCGACGACCTGGGCGGCGATCTCGACCTGGCCGATCTCGCGGAGGCGTGAGGTGGGTCGCACGCGTATCCTGATCGTCGAGGATGATCCGATCATCCTCGACCTGATCACCACCCGCCTCGATATCGCGGGCTACGACACCTATTTCGCCCGCGACGGCTTCGAAGGCCTCAAGCGGCTGCACGAGCTGCGGCCGTCGGCCCTGGTGCTGGACATCAACATGCCCCGGCTCGACGGCTTCGGCGTGCTGCGCAAGATGCGCCAGGAGGGCCTGAACACCCCGACCATGGTGCTGACCGCCCGCAACCAGCCCGACGACGTCAAGCAGGCCATCACCCTGGGCGCGCGGGACTTCCTGGCCAAGCCGTTCAAGGACGAACAGCTGCTGCAGCGGGTGGGGCGGCTGCTGCGCAAGGCGCCGGCCCGACCGGTCAGGGCGACCAAATCCGCGCCGGAACCCGAGAGGCCGCCGCCCGTGATGCTGCCCATCGACGACGGTCCCGAGCCCTTCCTGCTCTGAGCCAGGCGCGGTCGAGGGCGACGGTCTTCGACCGTCGTTCACTTTTTATTCCAGGCGCCGCTTGAACCGCGAGGGGGGAACACTCAAGTTGCTTATTCGTTGAGCTCATCGGGCGGCGCAAGCTCCCCGAGGCAGGGCCGCCAGGAGAGCGCATGAGTCCCGACGATACCCCTGCACGCGAGGCTTCGGAGGCCCGCGCCATCGCCCTGGTCGATCGCTATCTGGCGGTCCGGCGGCGCACCGAGGCCCTGGCCAAGCCGCTTTCCCCCGAGGATCAGGGCGCGCAGTCGATGCCGGACGCCAGCCCGGTCAAATGGCATCGGGCCCATACGGCCTGGTTCTTCGAGACCTTCCTGCTGACGCCCTTCCTGCCGGGCTATCGGGTGTTCGACCCGGCCTTCGCCTATCTGTTCAATTCCTATTACGAGGCCGTCGGGCCCCGTCAGCCGCGGCCCCTCCGCGGCCTGATCACCCGGCCTTCGGCCGACGAGGTCGGGGCCTATCGCGCCCATGTCGACGCTGCCATGGTCCGGCTGCTGACCACCGCGCCGACGGCCGAGGTGATCGAGCGCCTCGACCTGGGCCTGGCCCACGAGGAGCAGCACCAGGAGCTGATCCTGATGGACCTGCTGCACCTGTTCGCCCAGTCGCCGCTGCAGCCGGCCTATCGCGATGCGGCCCCGCCGGAGCGCGCGGTCGCCGGCGCCGTCCGCTACCTGGCCTTCGAGGGTGGGCTGGTCGAGATCGGCGACGCCGGTCCCGGCTTCGCCTTCGACAACGAGCGGCCGCGCCACAAGGTCCATCTGGAACCCTATCGCCTGGCCGACCGCCTGGTGACCAACGGCGAGTGGCTGGCCTTCATCGAGGACGGCGGCTATCGCCGGGCCGACCTGTGGCTGTCCGACGGCTGGGCCGTGGTCAACGAGCAGGCCTGGGAAGGGCCGCTCTACTGGCGGCGGGAGGAGGGCGGCGCGTGGTCGGTGATGACCCTGTCGGGCCGTCGTCCTGTCGATCCCCACGCGCCGGTGGGCCATGTCAGCTACTACGAGGCCGCCGCCTTCGCCGCCTGGTGCGGCCGCCGGCTGCCGACCGAGGCCGAGTGGGAGGCCGCCGTCACCGCCTCGGAAGGCCAGGGACTGCGTCAGACGTCCGACGAGGCCTGGCAGTGGACCGCCAGCCCCTATGTGGCCTATCCCGGCTTCAAGCCCGGCGCGGGGGCGCTGGGCGAGTACAACGGCAAGTTCATGATCAACCAGATGGTCCTGCGGGGCGGGGCGGCCGAGAGCCCGCCCGGCCATACGCGGCCGTCGTACCGCAACTTCTTCCATCCGGCCCAACGCTGGGCCTTCACGGGCGTGCGCCTGGCCGACGACGCCAGCACCTCGGACCGCGAGACCCTCCAGGCTTCGACCTTCCTGGACGACGCCGTGGCCGGCCTGACGGCCGCGCGGAAGACCCTGCCGGCCAAGTACTTCTACGACGCCGAGGGCTCACGCCTGTTCGAGGCGATCTGCGAGCTGCCGGAATACTATCCCACCCGCACCGAGACGGCGCTGCTGCGCCGCATCGCGCCCGAGATCGCCGCCAGGGTCATGGAGGGCGCGGCCCTGGTCGAGTTCGGCAGCGGGGCCAGCACCAAGACCCGTCTGCTGCTGGACGCCATGCCGCAGCTGGGCGTCTACGTCCCGATCGACATCAGCAAGTCGGCGCTGGACGAGGCCAGCGAGGCGCTGCGTCGCGACTATCCGGGCCTGATCGTCGCGCCGCTGGTCGACGACTTCACGCGCGCGGTCCGGCTGCCGGCGGCGGCGCGGGGACGGCCGGTGACCGGCTTCTTCCCGGGCTCGACGATCGGCAATTTCGCCCCGCCCGAGGCCGAGGACTTCCTGCGCGGCGCGCACGAGCTGCTGGGCGACGGCGCGATGTTCGTGGTCGGGGTGGACATCGCCAAGAGCCCGGACATCCTGGTGCCCGCCTATGACGACGCCCAGGGCGTGACGGCGGCCTTCAACAAGAACGTGCTGGCGCGGATCAACAGCGAACTGGGCGGGGATTTCGACCTGGACGCCTTCGACCACCGGGCCGTCTGGAACGCCGAGGAAAGCCGTATGGAGATGCATCTGGTCAGCCGCATTGACCAGACCGCGCACCTGGCGGAGCGGGACATCCGTTTCGAGGCCGGTGAGACGATCCACACCGAGAACTCTTACAAGTATGCCCCGGAAATGTTCGTGGACCTGGCCCGACGCGCGGGCTGGAAGGTCGCGGCGCGCTGGATCAGCGACAGCCCGAGCTTCGGTGTCTTCGCCCTGGCCGGCTGAGGCGGGCGGAATTCACATCGGAAAGCGGCCGCGGCCCCGACCCTCGAAAGGGCCGGGGCCGCGGCGCGCTTCATGTCAGGCGTCGCGCCCGGACAGGCGCCCGCCGCCACGCGACGAGGAGCCGCCCTTGCGGCCCGCATTGGCCGCGAGGTCGCGGTCCTTGGCGAAGCTGCGCTTTTCACTGGGAACACTGGCCCCCCCTTTGCGCGCGATCTCGCGACGACGTTCGGGGTCCATGGCGGCGAAGCCTCGGCGGCCGCGGGGCCGTTCGGTGTCGAGGTCCATAGGTTGCTCCTAATCGGGACTGGTCACGGGGGGGAACGGCGCGGGCGGGGCGTCATAGGGCCTGTCGTCGCCCGGCTGGACGGGCGGCTCGTTCATCGGCACTTCATCGGGCTGGGAGCCCGGGTCGTACTCGGGTCGCGAGGGCTCGATCGGCGGCGGGGCGTCGGGGTCGGTCATGGCGTCCTTCAGCGTGTTCCAGTGAAGTAACCGGTGAAGTCGCGTTCGGTTCACCCAACAGGCGAGACAAAATTGCAGAGTTTCGCGTTAGGCCTGCGACGGAGAGGCAAAAAGCATGACGAAAGCCCGGGCGAAAAAACCTGAAAGCGCAGCAATATCGCGCCATTGGCGGCTATTGGCGGCCGCCGTGGCCGGCGTTTTCGGCTGGCTCGGCGCGCGTCACCTAAATGCTCCGGTCAGCACGCATTTGCTGATCGGCTGGGATGTCTGCGCGCTGGTCTATGTCACGACGACCTGGCACCTTTTCCTGACCGCCGACGAGGCCGAGGTGCGCCGGCGGGCCGCGGCCGAGGATGAAAAGCCCTCGCAAATTTTACTGCTGGTGCTCATGGCGATCCTGTCCAGCCTGGTCGCCGTGGTGGCGGCGATGCTGCACGCCAAGTCGGCGGGGCCGGACATCAAGGCGATCACCGCCGTCTGCGCCGGGGTAACCCTGGTGCTGTCCTGGGTGGTTCTGCATTCGGTGTTCACGCTGCACTACGCCCATCGCCACTTCGGCGACGGAACGGGCAAGCCCGGCATCCTGTTCCCGGGCGAGCCCGCCCGGACCTATCTCGACTTCGTCTACCTGGCCTTCAGCATCGGGGCGACGTTCCAGGTGTCGGACAACAACATCCTGACCAACAAGCTGCGCAACCTGGTCACCGCCCAGGCGGTCTGCTCGTATTTCTACAACACCGCCGTCCTGGCCCTGGGGATCAACATCATCGCCGGACTGGTCAGCTAGCGGCGGGGCGGCTTGCCTTCGGGGCGCGGACCTTCGAGCCGGGCCTGGACCGGGGTGCGGGGCAGGTCGGCCAGGCGCAGCCGGCCGTCGCCGTCTTTGTCCAGCAGGGCGAAGCGGGCCTTGGCCGCCTTGGCGGCCTCGGCGCGGGTGATGCGGCGATCGAAGTCGCCGTCGGACGCCATGACCGGCTCAGGCTCGGCCAGCAGGCTGTAGGGTGTCGCGCCCTGCAGCATGCCGCCCATCATGCCGCCGCCGCGGCGACGGCCACCGCTCGGCGGTCCGTCGTCCTGGCCGGCGAAGCCGAGGCCGCCGGGGAATCCGCCGCCGCCGGAAGGTGGTCCGCCGCGACCGCCGCGACGTCCGCCGCCGGGCCGGCCGCCTTGCTCGCCGCGACCGCCGCCGTCGCCCTGGAAGCC
>Ga0209565_1000976_pt1 | contig 14800 bp, 12 predicted proteins | sample Araplaol_mTSA_r2_2_FD_184283 | JGI IMG/M metagenome (GOLD analysis project Ga0209565, IMG submission 184283) | Arabidopsis root microbial communities from North Carolina, USA - plate scrape MF_Col_mTSA_r2 (SPAdes) (version 3) | ecosystem: Host-associated > Plants > Roots > Endosphere | place... | reverse complement strand
GCCGTGAAGAGTTTCTTGAACACGTGTTTCTCCATGTCTTATTTCAGTACCGCGACCGGCATGTCGCCCAGGTAGACGTATTCGGTCAGCGAGCCATCGGTGCTTTCGGCGATCAGCTTGCCGCTGCCGTCGTAGTGATAAACCGTGGTCGAGGTTGGCGTGATTTTCTGTACGCGCCGGCCGAGGGCGTTGATCTTGTAGCTCACCAGGCCGATGGCCGTGTTGGCCGACACCATGCGGCCGCGTGCGTCATAGTTGAAGGTGGCGCTGCCGTTGCTGGTGATGCTGCCGTTGGCGTCGGTGGCGATGCTGGCGTTCTGGCTACCGGTGAGTTGCGTCAGGCGGTTGTTAGTGCTGCCGTACGTGTAGGCGGTTGATGCGGCGCCGTTCACGTATTGCGTGCGATTGCCGACCGCGTCGTAGCTGTAGCCCAGGCTGCGCTGAGGGCGCTGCTCAATGGTGAGGCGATCGAGTTCATCGTAGCCGTACGTACGGTTGTTGGCGGCATTGCCGCCGTCGGTCACGCCGGTGATGCGGCTCGCCGCGTCGTAGGCCAGCGTTTGCACTTGGCCATTGAGCGTGTAGCTCGTCATGCGGCCATTGAGGTCATAGTTTCGCGAGTAGGTCTGGCCGTTGCCGAACACCAGCGATTGCAGCGGGCCGAAGGGCTGATAACTTACCTGGCTCACCAGCAGCTGCGACGCCCCATTCTTGGTGCTGCGGATTTCCTTGATGCGGCCCATTTCGTCGCGCACATAATCGACGCTGCGGCCACTCGGGTACGTGAGACCGGAGAGGCGGCCATACTGGTCGTAGCGGTAGGTGGTGGTGTAAGCCTGGCCGCCGATGGTGCGCACTTCGCTGACTACCCTTCCATGCTGGTCATAGCCGTATGCAATGCTTCCGCTGACATCCGTCACCTGGCTCAAACGGCCCAGCGAATAAGCTCCCTGGTCGTAGACGTAAGCGACGCTGGTGCCATCGCTGAACGTGGCGGAAGTGACGCGGTTGAGCACATCGTACTGGTACGTCGTAGTCTGGTTCTTCGCATCGGTGCGCGTCTTGATGTTACCGGCATCGTCATAGGTGTTGACGGTGTTGCCGGTATCAGGACTGCTGGTTTGGATCAGGTTGCCCAGGCCGTCGATGGAGTAGGTCGTGGCCAGGTTGCGGGCATCAGTCACCTTGACCACGCGGTCAAGCCCGTCATAACCAAATGAGGTGACACCCGCGCGTGGATCGGTTGTTGCGATACGCCGGCCAAGCACATCGTAATCATGCGTTGTGATGCGGTTCAGCGGGTCCGTAACCTTGGTGAGCAAGCCGGCGGTATTGTAGTCGTAGTTTGTCGTGGTGTCTTGGACTTGGGCGCCGGCCGTACAGCACAGGGCTGCGCCAATGAAGAAGATTGTGGCGTGGATCATTGGACTGCTCCGGTAACTTGTTTCAGACGGTTGAACGTATCGAATACGCGGCTGATCCTGCTGGTCAGTTGGCCGGTCGAGTCGTTGCGGTCTTCGCCAATCCGGTTGCCGGTAAGGTCGAGGGTGTAGCTGATCTTGTTGCCCAGGCTGTCGGCAATGGAGGTCAAACGATGGGCGTCGTCGTAACTGTAAGTCGTGGTGGTGCCATCCGGCATGGTGACGGTTTTCAGGTTGCCGACTGCGTCATAGGCGTAGCTGGTGACTTCATCGCCACTTGAAACCGAATCGAGCCAGCCGCGCGGGCCGTATGTAAAGGTGGTGATCAGGCCGTTTGGATCGGTGATCTGGCCAACGCGTCCGTTGACATCGTAATTTCCATAGCGCGTGACTTGGCCGGCTGCATTGGTCACCGTTTCGAGGTTGCCCTGATTGTCGTATGTAAGCGTCGTGTTGACTCCCGGCCCTGTCTTGGTAAGGAGCTGGCCAGCAGCGTTATAGGTGAAGTTCCAGGTCTTGCGCGCGCCGTCTGGCGCAGCAGAGAAGCCGTTAGCACCATTGGCATCCTTCGTAGCCTGCACCGATTCGGACAGCATGTTGCCGTTGGCGTCGTAGGTGTAGCTGGTGATGCGCAGCGGCTCTGCGACCCTTGCGCGCAAGCGCATGGTCGGGTGCCATTCGGTGGTGATGGTGCGAGCCAGCGGAGTACCGTAACCTTCAATGCGGCTGGTTTCCAGATTACGGGTCAGGTCGTAGGTGAAGACCTTCTTGTTTCCTTGCCAGTCCTTGCTGGTCGATACGTTGTTGTTGGCGTCGTAGGTTCGCTCCATCATGTCGTGGCAGCCTTCGCATGGCTGATCGATGGCATCGTTGATTGCTACACCAAGAGCGAGCTTGTAGTGGTACTTGCGGGTGATGGTTTGCGGCGCAGCGGCAGTGCCTACGTAGGAGGTCGCCGTGACGGTCTTGGTGCCGTCGGCAGCAAAACCGGTGTATGCGAGGCTTACCTTTTCTACGCCACCAGCGTGTTCGGATGAGGTGGCCTGGTTGTAGCAGTTCCAGTTCCAGGTCGCATAGCGCGCGCCGTTTTCATCCGTGATGCCGGTCAGGGCGTTGGGCAAGTGGCCGAAGCCCACGGCAAAGTCGGTGGCGTCATAGCAATTGTTCCCACCGTTGATCAGGCTCTTCTCGTTATAGTGATACTTTCTAGTCTGGTTCGCCGGGTATGTGACTGCTGTCAAGTTCCCTGCGCGGCAAGCTTCGGGACTCTTGTCATTGGTCGGGCAGCCGCCAGTGACACCGTCATATTCATACAAGTATGCCTGGCCAGCAGCGTCGATGGCCTTGGCAACTCGCTGATTTGCGTCGAATTCAAATTGCATCTGGCGTCCCCAGTTGTCGGTGACACAGACGGGGAGTCCTGCAGCAATCGCCGGCCCTGCTTGCACATTCGAGCAGGCAGGCGCATCGTCGGGTGAGCGTGCAACCGATGTGTCATTGCTGGTGCCTGTGCTGTAGGTGAAACGCTGCCATGCGCCGGTGGCGGAGGTGACGGACAGCAAACGGCCATTGGCGTCGTATAGCTCGACATCCCGGTTCACTGTGGTGTAATTCCAGCTGGTCGGCGTAACACCGTCAGCGGCGTACTGTGCGCTAAGGCGCTCATTGACATCGGCATCGCCAATCCATTGGCTGCCAGCGCGATTGAAAATATGGAGCTTCCCATCGGGGCGGGTAACCACCACCGACTGTCCACTTCCGTCGGCTTGCGGGAAGGTACAGAAAGTTATACCTTCGGATCGTGTGAAGCACGCCATCGGTTTCGTGCTGCTGCGCAGCCAGACTCTGCGGTCGAGTGCAGAAGTCCAATGGCTACCGAAAACGCCTTTGGCGTTCACATCGCCTGAGAATTGGCCGCCGTTGTATGTACGGATCAATTCTAGTTTCAGTCCTGGGTTTGCAGGAACAAAGTCTGTTTCGATCTGCACCTTATTACCGGTGCCAGGCGAAATCGGGTTCCCGCACGTAGGCTGACCAGAACATATAGGACCGTTCGCCTTTGGAGATGAAGGAACGGGTTCTCCCACAGGATAAACAAACTCACATCGGTGCCTTTGGGGTACATACGTGAACCGGTTATCGGTACCGCAGGCCGCTGCATTAAAATAGACCTCCATAGGATTTGTTGGGGTCGTGAATCGGTGATGATAACCAGTAGCGTAATAGGTAGGTGGGGATGGGGGCTTGGATCCGCAGATCCACACTGGGTCGTGGCCAAGTTCTGACGCAAGGCTATTACAAGCAGCAAAGAGCGCCTCACCCGTCACATAATTTCCGTACCACACTGCAGTGTATCCGCCAGGGTGGAGAATGAGATCGGCATGGGCATTTGCACATATCAACAATCCGGCAAGCGAAGCAGTTATCCATCGCATAATCATGAATACTTCCCTAGAAGCAACAATAAAAGATGCAGCAGGGTAACATGTTCACCTGTGAATATTTCTATCAAATACTCACCTGAACGTCCAAACACCAAGGTGATCGCGCGTCGCCTGGCGGCAAGTCAGCGTTTCAGCTGATGTGAGGAAGGGGCAAAAAAAATCCCTCGCGGCTCGTGTGTGGTCGGGCGAGGGATACTGAAACCCAGGTGTCAGTTGGGAGGGGAGATGAATCGACGGTTTCAATATAGTCGCCCTGACCCGACCTTGCCTTGTCCCTTACAAATTCTTACCTGGCTTACATTTGATCTAGATCAACATATTCCCTGAGGAAACTTCCAGAATGGCAAGTCCAGCCCTCCGTGGAGACTCACGATGTTCAAAGCTTTGTACCGGGCTTATCTGCGCTTTCTGCTGAACCGTTATACGCGGGAATTGCAGGTGCTGGCAGCGCAGCGGGCCAATGATGCGTTGGCTGAGCAGGTGCTTACGCGCGAAGCCGAACAGGTGCGCGCGCGGCTGCTGATGCTATGACTGCCGCCCGCGCAGCAAGCAGGGATAAGCTTTGCCGGCAGCGCATACGCCCCCACTTGTAAATTCCCGCAACCGTGTTTTACGGTTGTGCACGCACGTGACAATGCGTGAACGTTGAGCAATCTCAAATTGCTACACTGGTCGGTCTCGGCAGAAACTTCGACCTTTCGTTGGCGGGGCTTGCAAGATGGCGGTTCCTTATATCGTTGCATTACAAAAGTCCGCGGAGGACATGCGACGCGGGCTGGCACGTGCACTTGATGCGCCGGCCGCCGCCGACCGCTGGACCAGCAAGATCCTGGTGGCCGACGGCCTTGATCACGAGGCTTTGCACCGCGTGCAGCTCGCCCTGCTGGACGACCAGGTGCTGCCCCCATCGCGGACCATCCTGGTGCACCGCGGCCCTTGCCCCGGCGCCGAGCGCGCCCTGGTGGCCATGGGCATCGGCGACGTGATCGAATATTCCCCGCAGGCCTGCGACGTGGTGCGCAGCCGTTTGCAGCGCTGGGAGCAGGTCGATTCAGCCCTGTGCCTGCCGCTGGTGGCGGACAACCTGATAGGCAGCAGCACGGCGTGGCAGGGTGCCTTGCGCACCATAGCGGAATGCGCCCTGTTCAGTTCCGCCGCGGTGCTGTTGACAGGGCAGACCGGGACCGGCAAGGAGCTGCTGGCGCGCATGCTGCATTCGCTCGACCCGCAGGCGCACCGGCACGAAATGATCATTGTCGATTGCACGACCCTGTCGCGCGACATCGCGGGCAGCGAATTGTTCGGCCATGAGCGCGGCGCGTTTACCGGCGCGGTCGGCATGCACAACGGCGCCATCGCCTGTGCCGATGGCGGCACGCTGTTCCTCGATGAGGTGGGTGAGCTGCCGCTGGAGCTGCAGGCGCAGTTCCTGCGCGTGCTGCAGGAAAAAGCCTACCGCCGCGTCGGCAGCACGCAGTGGCAGCGCGCCAGCTTCCGCCTGGTATGCGCCACCAACCGCGACCTGGCGCACGAGGTGGAGGCGGGCCGTTTCCGCGCGGACCTGTATTACCGCGTGGCGGCCATGACTTGCCGCACGCCGTCGCTGGAGCAGCGCCGCTCGGATATTCCGGCACTGGTGCGGCATTTCGTCGCCAGCGTGGCCGGCGACGGCGGGCCGCCCGAGGTGTCCCCCTCGCTGCAGGACTATCTTGTCCGCCGCGCCTACAGCGGCAATGTGCGCGAGCTGTACCAGCTGGTGCTGGCCTGCATGCGGCGCTACGCCGGCGCCGGGCCGCTGTCGCTGGCTTGCCTGCCGGACGAGGAGATCGCCGCCTGGAGCAATGCGGCCGGCGCGCCGGATGCAGCGGAGACGGGGAATGCGCAGCAGCCGGACGCTCCGCTGTGGCATTCGGCCTATGTCGACGACTTTGTGCGCGCTGCGCTGCAGGCCAATGTTGGCCTGAAGGAGCTGGGAAAGATGGTGGAGGCAGCAGCGGTGCAACTGGCGCTGGACCAGTCGGAATCCATCACCGCCGCTGCCAATTGGCTGGGTGTCACGCCGCGTGCGCTACACCTGCGGAAGGCTGCCGCGCGCGGGCATGATGTGCGGCATTGAGGCCGAATATTGCGGCCGCATTGCCGCCCAGTAGCTGCGCGGCGCGCCGTTCATCGAGCTTCAGTTCCACGATCAGCTCGCGCACCTTGGCCAGTTCCACGCCGGGGTGGATCCATGGCCCGTCGGAGCCGAACAGCACCTTGTGCACGCCGGCGCGCTCGATGGCCTCGACCAGGTTGTCGAAATTGCGTACGCCGGCGGTGTCGGTGTACACATTCGGGTACCGCGCCAGGATGTCGACCAGGTTGCGCTGGTGGCGCCAGTCGTCCGCATAGCTGCCCATGTGCGGGATGATGAACTTGACGCTGCCGTAGGCCGGGGCGAACAGCCTCACCGACTCCACTTCGCCGAACACGTCGTACAGGATGGGGACCTGCAGGCGGGCCGCGACATCGCACACTTCGCGCGTGATGCGGGCATCGGCGCGATGGCATTTGATGCCGCGAAAGCCGTGCACCCGCACCGCCCGCTCCACCATCTGGCCGATGCGCCCGCGGTCGCGGGCCGCGTGCACAAAGGCCAGGGCGCTGTAGCGTTCCGGCTCGCGCTTGACGATGCCGGCCACGGCTTCATTGGCAACGGCGTAGTCGGTGTGGAAGGCGGCCCAGATCATCGTGTGCGTGATGCCGGCGCGGCGCGCCCTGGCGCTGTAGTCGCCGAGCGGGGCGCAAGTGTCCCAGGGGCCGGTAAAGCCATCTCCCGGCCCCGCGTGGCAATGGGCATCGATGATCATGGCTGCCCCATGGCCGGGTAGGCGTAGGCGTGCCGGCTGCGGAAGCCGAAGGGGGCGAACTCATTGCCTTCCCCGCCCTGCTCGCCGGGGTCGCCCGGCAGCGGCAGCGCCGTGTCGTCCAGCGCCGGCCCGGTCACGCCCCCTGCCGCCGCATCCGCCTGCGGCGCGAACTGCGGCCCGAACTGCGGCTCGGGCTGCGGGTCGAACGGCGCGGCGGCGGGCGGCCCATACGGCTGGGCATCCGGCGCTGCATGCTGGCCGGCGTCCGGGCCCGGGTAGGCAGCCGGAGGCGGCGCAGGGTACGGCACGGCTTGCGGCGCCACGTACACCGGCTGGACGGCCGGCCGTGCGCGCAGCAATGCCTGCAGGCGGCGCCACAGGGCTGGGGTCAGGATGCCGGTGGGCGGCAAGCCTTGCTGCCGCTGCCAGCGCGCCAGCGCAAACATCAGGCGCTGACTGTCCGGCCGCGGCGTAGGACTGCCAATAGCGCGGCCCACCTGGCCCATCTGGGGTCCCCAATTGAAGCGGCGCGCGAACATGCCGTTCAGGCGCGTGCGCCGTGCCCAATCGGCCTGGCGCGCCTGCCGCTGCTGCAGCAAGCTGCGTGCCCGGGCGCGCTGCACGGCGCTGCCATAGCTGCGGTTGCGCTGCGGGAGGACCTCGTACTCGCCCGCCTCGATCCAGTTGCGCGTGCGGCTTTCCACGGCCGCGCTGGCGGCGTGGCTGCAGCTGCAGCCGCTGCTGCAGCGGCATGGCCGGCCGGGCTGGCATACGCAGCGCTGCTGGCAGCGGCATTGGCCGCTCGGGCCGGCTTGCTGCATGGCCCGGCCGATGCTCGAATATCCGTTCATCATGGCGGCCTCCGCGCTACTGGGTGATGCGCGGTTGCGCGGCCTGGCGCCGGCGGCCAATCAATTCGGACGGCTGCACGGCCCACTCGTTGCCGGCCACCACCGGGGTATCGAACACGCCCAGGTCGACGCCTGTCACTGCACGGTAGGAGTGCACGTAGCTCTGGATCTCCGGACGGCAGGCGGCCAGCCAGTTGGCGGCACGGCTGGAGTCCTTGATGTCCGACCAGTTCAGGTGACGGATGCTGAGCAGAATCATCTCGCCGCAGTTGGCCAGCGTGTGGTAGTGGCGGATCGATGCGTCGTTCCAGCCCATGACCTGGCGCAGGGTATCCAGGTGCGGCATCCATGGCTCCGGATAGGGCACGCCCGGTTTGCCGCCGAGGAAGTCGCTGATCTCGGGCCGCGACAGAATGTACTGCTGCAGCAGCATTTCGGCGCGCGCCTGGACCGGCATGTCGCTGTATTGGTTGTCGCTGCCCTCGGCCAGGATCAGGTGCAGTTCGCGCAGGCAGTTCAGCATTGGGAAGGCGTCGGCGTGCATCGTGGTGTCCATCGAGGTGCGGTAGTAGCGGCAGGCTTCCTGCAGCACGCGGTGGAAGGCTTCGATGAACGAAGTGCGGCTGTCAGCCGACACCAGGTTCGGCACGGCACTGCCGCGCAGGCGCAGGCCGTACTGGTGGTCGTACTCGTAGGCGCGGCGGGCCAGGGACAGGCGTTCCGGCTCGTGCTGCACATAGGCCCAGATCAGGTTGGTCAGTGGCCGCAGGTGCGAGATATTGCAGCGTGCCAGCTTGTCGCCGCCAGGATAGAGCCGGTTCTGGAAGCGCAGCGTGATGGCGTTGATGCCCTGCACCAGCATGCCTTCCTCATGCCAGTAGTTCCAGATCAGCTCCGCCATGCTGGGGTTGTCCAGCTTGTACTCGGTGAAGCCGTCGAACTCGCCGCGCCTGATCTGCTCTTCCGACAGGTAAGGCACCTGCGGGTGGTTGGCGATCATCTTCTGCACCACCGTGTGCGCGTCGTGAGTCAGCGCGTGCCCTTGCAGCGGTTTGTCGAACAGCAGTTTGGCTTGTTCGGCCAATTGCCCGATGTCCAGTTTATAGGGATGGAAGATGCGGTTCGCTTCGTCCATGTCGAATGGCTGCAGGGTGCCGCTGGGCGCCGGCGTGGCGCTGGCATTGGCGAAGCTCGGCGCCTGCAGGCTGGCGCTGACGTGCGCGCTGACGCCGTGCTGGAAGCAGGTCTTCACCCATTCGCCATGGCAGGCCACGAAGAAGCTGGCGATGCTGGCCAGCTTTTCGAACGGCGGCAGCTGCGCCAGGCCGGGATAGTTGGACTGCGTGCCCAATACCCCGGTCAGGAAGGTCTCGAAATTGTTGTAGCTCAGGAAGTCGTTCGCGCTGCGCACCATCAGGTAGTAGGCGGTGAACGGGTCATGGGATGGATCCGGCGTTTGCCGGTACAGCTGCACCGCCAGCGGCGCGGTCTGGGTGCAGGCCTGCGGCTCGCAGGGACTTTCATAGCGGGCGCTGGTTGTTGCCGGTTGCGCGGCCGTGCCAGGTGCCACTGCCTGCGGCGTGGCAGGGACAGGCGTCGCCAGCTTGGCGCTGGTGGCCAAAGGCGCCGGCGTCGCCGCCGCTTTTGGCGTGTTGCTTGGTTTCTTAGCCATGTTGCTCTCCTGTTGCTTGGTCTTGGATTAGATGGTCATCAGCACGGCCGGCGGCGCCGGGCGCGCCTGGGCGCAAACGGTACGGGCGTCGACGGTGCTGTGCAGGGCCCAGAAGCGCAGCAAACGCCGCAGCAGAGCTACTTCCTCGCTTGCCGTGAGCCAGCCGTCGAACTTGGCCTGGCCGATGGCGGCGCAGGCCTGGGTCGGTGGCAGCAGGGCCAGCCGGCCCGGGTTGCGGCGCTGCTCCTGCCACACGCTGCGCAGCCGCGGCGGGATGCAGCCGGCCCGCGGCAAGGCGTCGGCCAGCGTCAATCCGCCCAGGCTGGCCGGGCGAAAGCCCGCCAGCAAGGCCGCGAATTCCGGAATGATGCGTTCCAGTTCGCGCAAGGCGGCTGCTTCCTCCGGGGCTGCCTGCTGCAAGGGATACAGTGCGTCCCAGGTTGCGGCCAGCTGCTGCCATTGCTGGTCGGGGTACAGCGCATTGCCGATGGCGCAGCTGATCTTGACCCTGATCCATGGCGGCGGATGCGGGTCGTCGCCGCTGAAGCGGGTGACGAAGGCTGCCGGCAGGCTGACCACGCTCATCAGGCCTTGCGTGGAGGCGATGCCGACCCGTCCCACGCTCCAGAAGTCGGCGATGATCTCCGACATCCAGGAGCGCAGGCACTGCCACCACCGGGCTTGCGCCGGCCGGGCCGCCGCCACGGCGCCCAGCATCTGCTGCAGCGGCTCCACCAGTTCCAGCAGGGCGGCGGCCTGGTGCCCCACTTCATGCACCAGCGAGGAGGCGATGGCGCTGCCGACCATGCGTTCGCGCGGCATGCGGATGATGGCGACCGGCGTCTGGCCGCCGCCCGGCAGGCGTGCCCGCACGCGGCGGATCGCCGCACCCGGCTCCCGGTCCAGGTGGCAGATCACCGGCGGGCTGGCATAGGGCTGGCAGGGCAATTGCAACGCGTCCGCTGCCAGCACGTCCAGTCCACCAAGCCATTCGCCATAATTGTGCTGGCTGCGTTCGGCCAGCGCATCGACGAACACGTCGAAATGCGTCAGCATGTCCAGGAAGCGCATGCGCACGATCGCGTAGCGGCGCTGGATCTGGGCCGGCGCCGCCCGCGTCCCGGCCGGCGAGCGCAGCCAGTCCAGGAAGCGCTCCCCCGCCTGCCGCAGCTGGCTGCGGCCGTCGGCCAGGAACTTTTCGATGGCCGCCTGCGCCGCCACCGAGGGCGCGGCGGCGGCCACCATCGGCAGGGTCAGCGCGAACGGCCGCACTTCGTTCAGGCGTTCGAGCAGCGACTGCGCTTCGTACTCGATCATACGGATGGCTTGGGCATGCGACATCGCGGTCTCCCCGGCGCATCTCAGCGCGAGTACACGTTGTACAGGATGACGTTGCGTCCGACCTTGGCCCAGCTGCCGCCGCGGCGGCGCACCTGGCCGCCAGGACCTGCCGGTACGCCGGGATTGGCGCCGTGGTTGGTGCCGGGCCGGTACGGCAGCACTTGCGGCGCCGGCGACGGGCGGAACGGCACGTTGGGCGCGTTGGTATTGACGCCGATCGCCGAGCCCGCCGTGGCCTGGCCGCCCGCCTGGCCGCCGATGCGCACATTCCAGCCGCCGGGGCTGGTCACCTGCATATTGCCCGCCAGGCCGCCGGTGGCCTGGCCGCCGCCCGCTGCCTGGCCGGTCAGGCCATTCAGCACGGCGGAGCCGATCGAGGGCAGGATCTTGCCGGCGATACTGCCCAGGATGCTGCCGATTTCCTGCTGGCTGGTGAATTCGCCTTCCGGCAGGCTGTCCAGCGCGCGAGCGCCTTCGACGCCGATGCGCACGATGCGGCGCGCCACTTCAAATTCGCGGTCTTCGTTCGACAGGCCTTCCAGTTCCAGGCCCAGCGCATTCTTGGCCATATTGCCGGCGGCCCTGCCAATCATGGTGCCGACGCCGGGAATCGGGATCATGCTGCCCAGCGCCCCCCCCAGGGCCGGCAGGGCGAAGCGCGCCGCGCCGCGCAGTGCATTGCCCAGCATGCCGCCCAGCGGGCCGCGGGCGACGTTGCGGAATTTCTGGGCGACGTTCTTGAAGAAGCCGCCCAGGAAGTTCTCCAGTTCCTGTTCGTTGCTGACGGAGAGCAGTTCGGCGGCCATCGCCAGTTCCATCTCCTGGTTGATTTCGCCGGTCACGGGGTTGATCAGTTCACCGGGGTATTCGGCTTCGTAGTTCTGCCCATACTCGCCCTGGTAGCCGTTATATTCGCCCTGGTAGCCGTTGTATTCGCCCTGGTAGCCGGCGTACTCCTGCTGCCCGGCATATTCCTGCTGCTGGTATTCGCCCTGGGCATATGCAGGTGCAAATTCGCCTGCTTCCATGAATTGCTGGATGCGATCAGTGTTGTGCATGACTTGCTCCTCGTAGAAGTGACATCGGTGGATGAACGGCTATGCGCCCATGCCAGGACATGAGCAAATGCCATGCCTGCCTTTTAGTCATGGCTTCCCAGAGGGCGGGGAAGAGCGGGAGGGAAAGGAAGAGGAAGCAGGCTTCGCTTGAGCGCGCACGCGGTGCGAAGCCGGCTTCACGGCGAAGCTCAGGGCCGGCCGTTGCCCGTTTGCTTGTTCTGCGTAGCCCTGAATCCCCTTTCCCACCATTCGAACAGCCCCTGCATGAGCAGGGCGAGCATGGCTGCCGGCAGCGCGCCGGCCAGCATCAGGGTGTTGTCGTTCAGGGCGAGGCCGGTGGTGATGCGCTCACCATAGCCGCCGGCGCCGATAAAGGCGGCGATGGTGGCGGTGCCGACGCTCATGACGGCGGCGGTTTTCACGCCGGCCAGGATCACTGGCGCGGCCAGCGGGAGTTCGATTTCCTTCAGGCGCTGCGGCGCGCGCAGGCCCAGCGCCTGCGCGGCCTGCTTCAGGCCCTGCGGCACGCCGCCGATGCCGGTGCAGGTGTTGCGGACGATCGGCAGCAGCGCGTAGACGAACAGTGCGCACAGGGCGGGCACGGTGCCGATCGTTCCCAGCAAGGGAATCAGCATGGCCAGCAGGGCCAGCGAGGGGATCGTTTGCAGGATGCCTGCCGCGGCCATGACGGGTTCGCGCAGCCTGGGGCGGTAGGCGGCGAGGATGCCGAGCGGGATGCCGACGGCGCCGGCCAGCGCAACCGACAGCGCGACCAGGAGGACGTGCTGGCGGGTCAGCGGCCAGAAGTCGTCCGCAAACAGGCGTTGCCAGAGCGTCGGGGCGGCGGCGCGCGTCGTGGTGGCGCTGGCAGCGGCAGGGCCGTTGCGATGGGCACTGGATTGGCCGGCGGGCGCCGTAGCGGGATGCCGGGCGAGCCAGTCGCGCGCGATGGCGGCGAACGGCTGGCCGTGCAACTCGGCAGCGGCATTCATGGCAATCATGTCCGGGGCGCTGATGCGGCCTTCAAGCGTGCGCAATGCCTGCCAGGCAGCAGGGAAGCGCGGCGCGGCGTCGAGGCGGTACAGCAGGACGGCGTCGTAGCGGGGAAAGTAGCCGCGGTCGTCGTCCAGCACGCGCAGGCCGTATTGGCCGATCTTGGCGTCGGTAGAGTAGATGTCGATGACGTCGACCTGATTCTGCGCCAGCGCTTCGTAGGCGATTCCGTGATCGACCCCGCGCGGGGTGGCGCTGAAGCCGTATTGCTTGGCGAGGCCCGGCCAGCCGTCGGCGCGGCCGATGAATTCATGCGAGAGCCCGTAGCGCAGTCCGTGCCGCGCGGCCAGCTCGCTCAACTTGCGCGGGCCGCCGGCGCCGCCCCGCATTGCCAGCGCGTAGCTGTTGTTAAAGCCCAGCGGCACGGCAACGCCCAGGCCTTGCGCGGCCAGTTCGCGCTGCATCTGCTCCAGCGTCGCGGGCCCGGCGTGCTTGAGGATTTCCAGGCTGATGGTGCCGGTATATTCGGGATAGACGTCGATGCTGCCGGACTTCAGCGCGGCCAGCACGATGGCCGTGTTGCCAAGGCCTTGCTTGTGCTCGACCCGCGCATGCGGTGCGGCGGCCTGTGCGAGCAGTTCGCCGAGGATGTAGGATTCGGTGAAACGCTTGGAACCGACGCGCAGCACGGCGTCGCCGGCAGCATGCGCCGCGGCGGCGGAAAAGAAGGCGGCAGCCGCCAGGGCCGGAAGGACGATGGCGGCGCGGCGCAGCAAGTCAGGCGCCTGCGGCGGCTGGGGCGGAGGGCGCGGCCGCGGCGGGAATGCCGACCACCGGGTCGCGCCAGACGCCGCGATTGACCACGGCCACGCAAGGGTTGAAGCCGAAGGCGTACGACAGGTCCGCCGGGCGGGCGATTTGCCACAGCGCGAAGTCGGCGCGCTTGCCCACTTCGAGGGTGCCGACCTCGCCGTCCAGTCCCAGTGCGCGGGCAGCGTTGATGGTGCAGCCGGCCAGCGCTTCCAGCGGCGTCAGGCGCCACAAAGTGCAGACCATATTCATCGCCAGCAGCAGGGACGTCATCGGCGAGGTGCCGGGATTGTTGTCGGTGGCAACTGCCATCGGCACGCCGGCGGCGCGCAAGGCGGCGATTGGCGGCGGCGTGGTGTCGCGCAGGAAGTAGTAGGCGCCGGGCAGCAGCACAGCCACCGTGCCGGCAGCATCCATGGCGGCGATGCCTTCGGCGGACAGGTGTTCCAGGTGGTCGGCAGACAGCCCGCCGTAGCGGGCCACCAGCGCCGCGCCGCCCTGGTCGGACAACTGTTCGGCGTGCAGCTTGACCGGCAAGCCTTGCTCGCGCGCGGCGGCGAAAATGCGTTCGGTTTGCGCGGCCGTGAAGCCGATGCGTTCGCAGAAGGCATCCACCGCGTCGGCCAGGCCGTCGGCAGCCAGCGTGGGGATCATGCCGATCACCGCATCGACATACTCGTCGGGGCGGTCCCTGAATTCAGGCGGCAGCGCATGGGCGCCGAGGAAGGTGGTGCGCACGGACACCGGCATCACCTGCTCGACGCGGCGCGCCACGCGCAGCATCTTCGATTCCGAAGCGAGGTCCAGGCCATAGCCGGACTTGATCTCCAGCGTGGTCACGCCTTCGGCCAGCAGCGCCGCGATGCGCGGCAGCGACTGGCGCAGCAGCTCTTCGTCGGAAGCGGCGCGGGTAGCGCGCACGGTCGACATGATGCCGCCGCCAGCGCGGGCGATATCCTCGTAGGTGGCGCCGTTCAGGCGCGCCTCGAATTCATCGCTGCGGTTGCCGGCGTGGACGATGTGGGTGTGGCAGTCGATCAGCCCCGGCGTCAGCCAGCAGCCGCCGGCATCGTGCTCCAGCTCCGCGCTGCCCGCTGCGGCGGCATCTTCGCGGCGGCCAATCCAGGCAATGCGGCCGTTATCGACCGCAATGGCGGCGTCGCGGATTTCGCCGTAGCCCTCGCCCGCCATGGTGGCCAGGTGCACGTTGGTGATCAACAGGTCCCACTCTACTGCCATGTGTTTTACTCTTCGTTCGGGAAAATATCGACAATGAACACGGTGGCGTGGCCCGCTTCCAGGGTCCAGACGTCGTCCTTGTCCAGCACCACCGCATCATAGCGCACCAGCGAGATGCGCTC
>Ga0209565_1000966_pt1 | contig 14968 bp, 14 predicted proteins | sample Araplaol_mTSA_r2_2_FD_184283 | JGI IMG/M metagenome (GOLD analysis project Ga0209565, IMG submission 184283) | Arabidopsis root microbial communities from North Carolina, USA - plate scrape MF_Col_mTSA_r2 (SPAdes) (version 3) | ecosystem: Host-associated > Plants > Roots > Endosphere | place... | reverse complement strand
TCGACAACCTGTCGGCCATGCACGCCGACATGTTCGTGGTGCGCCACTCGCAGTCCGGCGCGCCTTACCTGATCGCCAAGCACCTGCAGGACACCAGGCAGAACCACGTGCACGTGGTGAACGCGGGCGACGGCCGCCACGCGCACCCGACCCAGGGCCTGCTGGACATGTACACCATCCGCCACTACAAGAAGGATTTCACCAACCTGCGCGTGGCGATCGTGGGCGACATCCTGCACAGCCGCGTGGCGCGTTCCGACATCCACGCGCTGACCACGCTGGGCGTGCCGGAGATCCGCGCCATCGGCCCGCACACCCTGCTGCCGGGCGGCCTGGAACAACTGGGCGTGCGCACCTTCACCAACATGGATGAAGGCTTGAAGGACGTCGACGTCATCATCATGCTGCGCCTGCAGAACGAGCGCATGAGCGGCGCGCTGCTGCCGTCCGCCGGCGAATATTTCCGCGCTTACGGCCTGACGCCGGAGCGCCTGGCCCTGGCCAAGCCGGACGCCATCGTGATGCACCCGGGCCCGATGAACCGCGGCGTGGAGATCGATTCCGCCGTGGCCGACGGCCCGCAAGCGGTGATCCTGTCGCAGGTCACCTTCGGTATCGCAGTCCGCATGGCGGTAATGAGCATCCTGGCAGGCACGCAAGCATAAAAATGAACGTACTTATCCAAAACGGCCGACTGATCGATCCGGCCAACAAGATCGATTCCAAGCAGGACCTGTACATCGTGGACGGCAAGGTTGCCGCCATCGGCAGCGCGCCGGCCGGCTTCCAGGCCGAGCGCACCATCGACGCCGCCGGCAAGGTGGTGGCGCCGGGCCTGGTCGACCTGTCCGCGCGCCTGCGCGAACCGGGCTTCGAATACAAGGCCACGCTGAAATCGGAAATGCAGGCGGCAGTGCAGGGCGGCGTGACCTCCCTGGTATGCCCGCCGGACACCGACCCCGTGCTGGACGAGCCGGGCCTGGTGGAAATGCTGAAACACCGCGCGCGCGGCCTGAACCAGGCCCACGTGCATCCGCTGGGCGCCCTGACCCACGGCCTGAAAGGCGAAGCGCTGACCGAGCTGGTGGAACTGACCGGCGCCGGCTGCATCGGCTTCTCGCAGGCCGAGACCCCGATCAGGGATACCACCGTGCTGCAGCGCTGCATGCAGTACGCGGCCACCTTCGGCTTCACCATCTGGCTGCGCCCGCAGGACGCCTGGATCGGGCGCGGCGGCGTGGCCAACAGCGGCCCTTTGGCTTCGCGCCTGGGCCTGTCCGGCGTGCCGGTAATGGCCGAGACCATCGCCCTGCACGCCATCTTCGAGCTGATGCGCTCGACCGGCGCCAAGGTCCACCTGTGCCGCATGTCGTCCGCAGCCGGCCTGGAGCTGGTGCGCGCGGCCAAGGCTGAAGGCTTGCCGATCACCTGCGACGTCGGCGCGCACCACGTGCACCTGACCGACACCGACATCAACTTCTTCGATTCGAACGCGCGCGTCGACCCGCCGTTCCGCACCCAGCGCGACCGCGACGCGATCCGCGCCGGCCTGCTGGACGGCACCATCGATGCCATGTGCTCCGACCACACCCCGTGCGACGACGACGAAAAGCTGCTGCCGTTCGGCGAGGCTTCGCCCGGCGCCACCGGCCTGGAACTGCTGCTGTCGCTGGCCGTCAAGTGGGCCGACGACTACGCCGCAGCCCAGGGCAAGGACGACGGGCTGTCGCAAGCCCTGGCACGCGTCACCAGCGAAGCGGCGCGCGTAGCGGGCCTGGCGCAAGCCGGCCAGCTGGGCGTTGGAAGCGTGGCCGACGTGGTGGTGTTCGATCCGGCCGCGCGCTGGACCGTCACCGGCAGCGCGCTGGCCAGCCAGGGCAAGCACACCCCATTCCTCGGCTACGAACTGGCAGGGCAGGTGGAAGCGACCATCGTTGCTGGCCTGGTGGCGTATGAGCGCAATGGAAAGTAAGCCGCCGGCTAAACGAAACCTCGACTGGCGCCTGGTGCTGCGCATCGGACGCATGGTGGTGCACCTGCTGGGCGGCATGGCCACTTGCGCTTTCATCTTCCCCTTCATCGGAAGCGAAAAGCGCAACGGCCATATCCGCCGCTGGTCGCGCCAGCTGCTGGCCATCTGCAACGTCAGCGTGCAGATGGCGCCGGGCAGTGCTGCGCCGCTGGAGCAGGGCATGATCGTCTGCAACCACATCTCGTGGCTGGACATCTTCGTCATCAATGCGCTGTATCCCTGCCGCTTCGTGGCCAAGTCGGAAATCCGCGACTGGCCGCTGGCAGGCTGGCTGGTGGCGCAGGCGGGCACGGTCTTTATCGCACGCGGCAACAAGCGCGAGCTGCGCAACATCTTCAAGGGCCTGGTGCATGCCTTGCAGGATGGCCAGCGCGTGGCCTTCTTCCCGGAAGGCACCACCGCGGCCCAGGGCACGCTGCTGCCGTTCCACGCCAACCTGTTCGAGGCAGCCGTGGACGGCAAGGTGCTGGTGCAGCCGTTTGCCCTGTCCTATGTCGATGCCGCGGGCCAGCCGCATACTTCGGTGGACTTTATCGGCGACATGACTTTCGTGCAAAGCGTGATCAATATCCTCGATGGCAAGCCGGTGCGGGCACGCCTGAACGTGCTGGAGGCAATGCCGGGCGAGGGCGCCCACCGCCGCGAACTGGCGGCAGCGGCCCATGCCGCCATCGGCGCTGCGCTGGGCATCGTGCCGGAGGCGGAATCTTTACAGGAGCAATCAGCATGACCAGGATCAGTGTGCTGGCAGCCTGCCTGCTGTTGGCAGCCTGCAGCGGCGATACCTTCACCAACGCCAAGACCCTGCGCACGCAGGCGACGGACAGCCTGGCGCAGAAGAACTACGGCATTGCGGCCGACAAGGCGTACGCGGCGACCCTGAAGGCGCCCAAGGAGGCGGAATCCTACTTCCTGCTGGCCCAGGCCCAGGCGCAGCTGGGCCGCAAGAATGCCGCCATGGCCTCGCTGGAGACGGCCATCGTCAACGGTTTCACCGATGAAGAAGCGATCAAGGGCAGCGCCAACCTGGAGCCCCTGCGCAAATCGGAAGCGTACCGGGAACTGATGGCGGCCACCTTTGCGCCGGCCGCCGCAGCGCCGGCCGAGGGCGCCGAGCCTGCGGCGGCGGAAGGCGGTGCGCCTGGCCAGGCAGCGCAGTCCCAGGCGCAGGCTTCGGTGCCGGCCGAAGGCACCGCGAAGCATTAAACCGTCCGGTATTCCGGGCAATCCACCTGCAGCAGGCTGCGGTCGTCCAGGCAAACGGCCGACAGCTTGCCGCCCCATACGCAGCCGCTATCGAGTGCAATCAGGCACGGCATGATGCGCAGGCCCAGCGCCGACCAGTGGCCGAACACCACGGTGGTATCGCTGGTGCGGCGGCCCGGGACATCGAACCACGGCATCAGGCCGGTGGCGGGATCGGCATGGGCCGACTCCTTCATCTTGAAGTCCATCACCCCTTCGGCGCTGCAAAAGCGCATGCGGGTCAGGGCATTGACGATGCAGCGCAGGCGCGCAGTGCCGCTCAAGCCTTCGTCCCAGCGGTCGGGCTGGTTGCCGTACATCTCGCGCAGGAAGCCGATCCACTCGTCGCCGCGCAGCGCGGCCTCCACTTCGCCCGCCAGCGCCATGGTTTGCCGTGCCGTCCATTGCGGCAGGACGCCGCCATGCACCAGCAGGTGGCCAAGGCGCATGATGGCCATCGGGCGCAGGCGCAGCCAGTGCAGCAGGGCGTCGCGGTCGGCCGCGGCCAGGATATGCTCGATGGTGTCCGAGCTCGACTCGGGCCGGATGCCGTTGGCCACCGCCAGCAGGTGCAGGTCATGGTTGCCCAGCACCGCGTCGATGCGGCCGTCGCTGCCCTGGCTGAGGGCCTGCACGTAGCGCAGGGTGGACAGGGAATCGGGCCCGCGGTTGATCAGGTCGCCGCAAAACAGGATGGCTGGCGGCTCGTTGCCGGCAGCATGTTCCGTATCCAGGATCTTTTCGACCAGGGTGACGGTCTCGCCGTGGCACCCCTGCAGGTCGCCTACTACATATGTTTTCATTCCAATAGGATAACGCATGGCTGCCGCATCCGGCGGAGCGCTGTTGCCTGGCACGGCTGGCCAAAAGTATCAATTGGTAAGTAAATGCCTTGGACGCAACGCCCCCGGCTAGAATTTCCCGTCGCACCTCCTGAATCCGGTACAATCGCCGCTTAGCGCGCGAGCAAGCTTTCTTGCCCGGCTGGCTCACTATACTGATAAGAACTAATGTTTTCCTTCCTCGTGAGCTTTTTCACGTCTGCACTCTTGACCCTGTGGGTCATCAAGGAAGTGCGGTTGCATGGTCCAGCGTTAGACACTGACTTCGGCGGCGTGCAAAAAGTGCATGCCCACCATGTGGCCCGCATCGGTGGCCTGTCCATTTTCCTGGCGGTTGCGCTAAGCGCCTGCGTATCGGTCTGGCGCGTGCCGGTGATGACCAGCTGGATGCTGTCGCTGATCATGTGCGCCCTGTTTGCCTTCCTGGGCGGCATTGTGGAAGACTATACCGGCAAGGTCAGCGCGCGCCGGCGCCTGCTGCTGACCATGTTTGCCGCCCTGCTCGCCTATTTCCTGATGGATGCGCGGATCGACCGCATCGACTGGATGTTCTCGACCACGCCGCTGCCCTACCTGTGGCTTACGCTGCCGCTGACGGTGCTTGCCGTGGCCGGCATTGCCAATGCGGTCAATATCATCGACGGTTTCAACGGGCTGGCCAGCGTGGTGACCATTTGCATGCTGCTGTCGCTTGGTTATGTCGCGCTGCAGGTCAATGATATGTTCGTGCTGGTGGCGGCGCTGATGGTGGCCGGCGCCACTGCCGGTTTCCTGATCTGGAATTACCCGGTCGGGCTGATTTTCCTCGGCGATGGCGGCGCTTACTTTATCGGGTTTATGCTGGGCGAACTGGCGCTGTTGCTGGTCATGCGCAATCCGCAAGTTTCTACTTGGTATGCCGTATTGCTATTAATATATCCGACCTTTGAAACCCTGTTCAGCGTTTATCGCCGTTTCTTTATCCGTGGCACCTCGCCGGCCATGCCGGACGGTATTCACTTGCACAGCCTGATTTTCCGGCGCGTGGTGCAATGGGCGGTTGGCCGTAAGGATGCCCGCGCCCTGGTGCGCCGCAATTCGATGACCTCGCCATATCTGTGGATGTTTTCGCTGATGGCGGTAATTCCCGCCACCGTATTCTGGCGCTTTACCTGGGTATTGATGCTGTTCTGCCTGTTATTTATTGCGAGTTATGTCTGGCTCTACGCGCGTATTGTCCGATTTAAAGCGCCGCGCTGGATGATTCGCCATAAGAAAATCCGATAAGCCGATTTCGTGTATATTCCCAGACATCGAACACAAATAAAGGACAGGAATATGGAATTGTCGAATTTGTCGTCCTCCGAATTGCGCAACTTGCAGGAACAGATTAAGCGCGAATTAAAGCAGCGTGAAGGCATGGATAAGCAAAAGGCGCGCGAACAGATTTTCGCAATCGCCCAGCAAGCCGGCGTTCCGCTCAAGGAATTGCTGGCGGGATTCCCCGGCACCCGCAATAAGGGCGGCAAGGTGGAAGCGCGCTATCGCAATCCTGCCAATGCGGCCGAACAGTGGACCGGCCGTGGCCGACAGCCGAAATGGGTCAAGGATTGGGTTGATGCGGGCAAGTCGATGGACGGCCTGCGCATCTGACCCGCTTCCATTCTCTAATCTATTTTCTCATCATGGTTGCTCTCTCTAAATCAATCTTCAAGGCTTACGATATCCGCGGCATCATTGGCAAGACGCTGGACGAAGGCGTGGCACGTTCCATCGGCCATGCTTTCGGACTGGCAGCCGTCGCCAAGGGGGAGCGCAGCGTGGTCATCGGCCGCGACGGCCGCCTGTCCGGTCCCGGCCTGATTGCCGCGCTGGCGCAGGGCCTGCAGGCTGCCGGCGTCGACGTGATCGACCTGGGCGTGGTGGCAACGCCGATGGTGTATTTCGGCACCCAGGTGCTCGATACCCGCTCCGGCATCATGGTCACCGGCAGCCATAACCCGCCGGACTATAACGGCTTCAAGATGGTGCTGAAGGGCGAGGCGATCCATGGCGATTCCATCACCGCGCTGTACCAGGCCATCGAAGCCGGCCTGCAGCCGGCGGCCGTTGCCGGCACGTACAGCACCCACGACATCCGCGAGCAATACCTGCAGCGCATTATCGGCGACGTGAAGCTTGCGCGCCCGATCAAGATCGCGGTCGATTGCGGCAACGGCGTGGCCGGCGCTTTCGCCGGCGAGCTGTATCGCGGCATGGGCTGCGAGGTGGTCGAGTTGTTCTGCGAGGTCGATGGCACTTTCCCGAATCACCATCCGGACCCGGCGCATCCGGAAAACCTGCAGGACCTGGTCAAGGCGCTGCAGGACACCGATGCCGAGATCGGCCTGGCCTTCGACGGCGATGGCGATCGCCTGGGCATCGTGACCAAGGACGGCCAGATCATTTTCCCGGACCGCCAGATGATGCTGTTTGCGCAGGACGTCCTGTCGCGCAACCCGGGTGCGGAAATCCTGTACGACGTGAAATGCACGCGCCACCTGGCGCCTTACATCGAACAGGCGGGCGGCAAGCCGTTGATGTACAAGACCGGCCACTCGCTGGTGAAGGCCAAGCTGAAGGAAACCGGCGCCCCGCTGGGCGGCGAAATGAGCGGCCATATCTTCTTCAAGGACCGCTGGTACGGCTTCGACGACGGCCTGTACGCCGGCGCGCGCATGCTGGAAATCCTGACCCGCCACAGCGACCCGTCAAGCCCGCTGAACGCACTGCCGAAATCGGACAGCACGCCGGAACTGCACCTGCACCTGAACGAAGGCGAGAACTTTGCGCTGATGGCCAAGCTGGCCGCCGAGGCGAAGTTCCCGGGCAACCAGCGCATCATCGATATCGACGGCCTGCGGGTCGAATACCCCGACGGCTTTGGCTTGGCGCGCTCGTCGAACACCACGCCAGTGATCGTGATGCGCTTTGAGGCGGAATCGCCGGCCGCGCTGGCGCGCATCCAGGGCCAGTTCCGTGACGTGATCCTGGCTGCCAAGCCGGACGCACAGCTTCCGTTCTAGATGAATATCCTGCTGGTGCGCGTCTCTTCGCTGGGGGACGTGCTGCACAATATGCCCATCGTGGCCGACATCAAGCGCCATTTCCCCGAGGCGAATATCGACTGGGTGGTGGAGGAGGGCTATGTCAGCCTGGTGCGCCTTAACCCGATGGTGCGCAACATCCTGCCGTGGGGCCTGCGCCGCTGGCGCAAGAGCCTGGGCAAGAAGGAAACGCGCGCCGAGGTCGGCGCCTTCTTCCGCAAGCTGCGCGAAGTGCAATACGATTATGTGTTCGACACCCAGGGCTTGCTGAAGACCGGCATCATCATGGGCGCCGCACGCGGCAAGCACAAGGTCGGCCTGGCCAACGGCAGCGAAGGCTCGGGCTACGAGGGCATTTCGCGCGTCTTTCACAGCAAGAGTATTGCGCTCGACCCGCGCACGCACGCGGTGGCGCGCGGCCGCCTGGTGGTGGGGGCCGCGCTGGGCTTCAAGGTCGACACGCCGGCCGATTTCGGCCTGCCGGAAGTGCCGGCCGGCGAGCCGCGTCCGCAGTGGATGGGCGAGGCGCCTTACGCCGTGTTCTTCCACGGCACCGCGCGCGACGCCAAGAAATGGGCGCCGGCCAACTGGATCGAACTGGGCAAGGCGCTGGCGCCGATGCCGGTGCTGCTGCCATGGGGCTCGGACAAGGAAAAGGCCGAAGCGGAAGCGCTGGCTGCTCAAATCCCGAACGCCCGCGTGCTGCCGAAACTGTCGATGGCCGACGCCGTCATGCTGGCGCGCCGCAGCGCGCTGGCGGTTGGCGTGGACACCGGGCTGACCCATATCGCAGCGGCTTTCTCGCGCCCGGTGGTGGAAATCTACGCCGACTCGCCGCGCTGGAAAACCGAAGGAAACTGGTCGCCGCGCATCATCAACCTCGGCGACAAAGGCTCGCCGCCGGGCACGGCCGAAGTGCTGGCCGCCGCCAGGAGCCTGCTCTGAGCATGCGGCTTTTTTACACATTCATGTGGTGGCTGGCTTTGCCGCTGGTGCTGGGGCGCCTGTGGTGGCGCGGCCGCAAGGAGCCGGGCTACCGCCAGCACTGGGGCGAGCGCCTGGGCTTTTACGGCGCACGCGCAGCCAACGATGAACCGGCCACCATCTGGGTGCACGCCGTGTCGGTCGGCGAGACACGCGCCGCCGAACCGCTGCTTGATGCCCTGTTGACGAAATATCCGCAGGCGCGCATCGTGCTGACGTGCATGACGCCGACCGGCCGCGCAACCGGCAAGAGCCTGTTCGGCAAGCATGGCGCGCGCGTGGTGCAGTCCTACCTGCCGTACGACATGCCGTTGCTGGTGGCGCGCTTCATCCGCCATTTCGAGCCGCGCGTCTGCATCCTGATGGAGACGGAAGTCTGGCCGAACCTGATCCTGCAATGCCAGCGCGACAAAGTGCCGGTGGTGCTGGCCAATGCGCGCCTGAGTGAACGTTCGCTGGGCAAGGCACAGCGTTTCGGCAAGGTGATACGCGATGCGGCGCAGGGCATTACCCTGGTGGCCGCGCAGACCGAAGCCGATGCGCTGCGCATCCGCGAACTGGGCGCCAGCAACGTGAGCGTGACCGGCAGCATCAAATTCGACGTCGTGATTCCGCCAGCCGCCCTGGCCGCCGGCGCGCAACTGCGCCAGCAGTTCGGCGTGCGTCCGGTCCTGCTGTGCGCCAGCACGCGGGAGGGCGAAGAAGGCATGATCCTGGAGGCTTTCCAGGCCGCGCGCGCATCGCTGCCGCAAGACGTGCTGCTGCTGATCGTGCCGCGCCATCCGCAGCGCTTCGACGAAGTGGCGGCCCTGGTGAGCGAACGCGGCCTGTCGCTGCAGCGCCGCTCGGCGCTGGCGGCAGCCGGCACCGCTGTTGATCCCGCCACCGAGGTAGTGCTGGGCGATTCGATGGGCGAGATGTTCGCCTATTACTCGGCCTGCGACCTGGCCTTCATCGGCGGCAGCCTGCAACCGCTGGGCGGCCAGAACCTGATCGAGCCGGCAGCGCTGGGCAAGCCGATCCTGGTGGGCGAGCATACCTTCAATTTCGCGCAAGCGACCGAAGACTGCCTGCAGCAAGGAGGCGCGTTGCGCGTGCCGAACAGCGATGGCCTGATGCACCAGGCTGCGCGCCTTCTGGCCGACAGTGCGGCGCGCAGTGCGATGGGCGCGCATGCGCTGACCTTTGCCAATACCCACCGCGGCGCCACCGCGCGCACGATTGCCTTGCTTCCCGATTTGAAGTGACAAATGTCATGACCAAGTCGTGGCATTCCGTTCTGGTGCGCAGGCGCCGCAAGCCGGATACTGCGTTCACCTGACCACTAGGAGAACTGCAATGCAATCGTTCCGCAAGCTGTTGATGGCCGCCAGCCTGGCCTGCGCCCTGCCTGCCATGGCAGGCGAATCCACCCTGATCAAGGATGTCCGCGTTTTCGACGGGCAGAAAGTGCATGCCAGGCGCAGCGTGCTGCTGGAAGGAGGCAAGATCGCCGATGCCGACTTCAAGGGCAAGGCGCCGGCTGGTTCGAAAGTGATCGACGGCGCAGGCCGCACCCTGATGCCGGGCCTGATCGATTCCCACACCCACAGCTTCCAGCATCTTGAGCTGCCGCTGGTGTTTGGCGTGACCAGCGAACTCGATATGTTCACTGCCGTGCCGCTGCTGCAGGAAATGAACGGCCGCATGGCGCGCGGCGAGAACAAGGACCGTCCGGACCTCATCTCGGCCGGCATACTGGCCACTGTGCCGGGCGGCCACGGCACCGAATATGGCATGCCGATTCCCACCCTGACCAAGCCGGAAGAGGCGCAGCCCTGGGTCGATGCCCGTGTCGCGGAAGGCTCGCATTTCATCAAGATCGTGATGGAGCCGGGCAGGCCGGGCCACCCGACGCCAAGCCTGGACCGCGCCACCGTCAAGGCGCTGATCATGGCCGCCCATCAGCGCGGCAAGCTGGCCGTGGTGCACATTTCCAACCTGGAGGATGCGCGCACCGCGCTGGAAGAAGGCGCTGACGGCCTGGTGCACCTGTTCAACGGCGAGTCGATCACGGACGCCGACCTCAAGTCCTTTGTCAAACTGGCGCATGACCGCAAAGCCTTCGTCATTCCGACCTTCAGTGTGCTGGAAAGCGTAGCGGGCCTGAAGGAGAAGGACGTGCTGGAAGACAGGCAGATGATGGCCCTGCTGACGAGCGACCAGATTGCGCCGCTGAATTCCCCATACGGAAAACAGGAAATGGCACAGCGCCTGAACGCGACCAGGTCGGTGGTCGCTGCGCTGCGCACGGCCGGCGTGCCGGTGCTGGCCGGCACCGACGCCGGCAACGGCGGAACCCAGGCCGGCGCCAGCCTGCATCACGAGCTGCTCTCGCTGACGCAGGCCGGACTGACGCCGCTGGAAGCCTTGCGCGCAGCCACCTCGGTGCCGGCCAAGGCGTTCCACCTGGCAGACCGGGGCACAATTGCCAAGGGAGCCAAGGCCGACCTGGTGCTGGTTGACGGCGATCCGAGCCAGGACATCAAGGCTACCCGCAACGTCGTCGAAGTCTGGAAAGACGGTGCCACCGTGTCGGCACGCCGCAAGGCGCAGCAGGAGCTGGTGGCCAGGGAACTGAATACGCCGAAAGGCGCGCCGCAAGTGCTGCCTGCAGACGGCATGATCAGCCTGTTCAGCAAGGAAAAGCTGGCCAGTCCATTCGGCACCGGCTGGGTGCCGTCCAACGACGCTTTCCTGGGTGGCAAATCGACGGTGAACCTGGAGTACGCGGGCGAGAACGCGGTCAACGTGAAGGCAAGCGTGCAGCAGGGCTTTGCCTTCCCTTGGGCCGGCATCGCTTTCGTGCCCGGCAGCCAGCCGTTCCAGCCGGCCAACCTGAGCGCCGCCAAGACCTTGCGCTTCCGCGTCAAGGGCGATGGCCAGGGTTACCAGGTCGGGATCATGCATGGCAGCGCGCGCATCCCGGTCTACCAGCAGTTTGCCGCCGGTGCAGAATGGCAGGAAGTAGCGATGCCGATGGCCAGTTTCGCAGGGGTCGATACCAGTGCGATCACACTGATCATGTTCAACGCCGGCCCCAGGATTGGCGATTATCAGTTCCAGATCGCCGACGTCCGTTTGACTAACCAGTAAGGGAAATGAGCATGCTGCAGGTACGGCGCTGGCTACAAGGTCCCTGGGTGCCGCCGCACCTTGGCAAGGCGCCCTACCTGTGGCTGCTGTCGCTGAATTTCTTCCTCTGGAAGTACTTCTACATCAAGCCCACGCTGCTGGAACTTGGCATGCTGGTGCTATCGGTTGCGGCCTTCGTGCCGATGTATTTCGCCAGCTACTGGCTGCGCAACCGGAGCGCTGTGCCGCTGTTGCTGGCAACTCTTGCGCTGGGCATCGCCTGGGCGCCATTCAATTTCGGCGCTTGCACATTCTTCATCTTCGCCTGCTCGATGTGCGCGGCGCTGGAGCAGCCGCGCCAGGCCTACCTGGGTATCGGCCTGATCCTCGGCTGCGCCGCACTGGTGGCGCTGACGGTCGAATTGCCATTGAGTTTCCTGTTGCCGACGCTGGCGGTCGGTGCGCCGGTGGGCGTGGCCAGCGTCATGGATGCACGGGTGCGCCGCTCGGGGCAGCAGCTTTTGCGCAAGCAGGAAGAAGTTGAGCACATCGCGCGCATTGCCGAGCGCGAACGCATTTCGCGCGACTTGCACGACCTGCTGGGGCATACGCTGTCCTTGATCGCCATCAAGGCTGAACTGGCGGGGCGCCTGCTGGAGCGCGACACCGCTGCTACCGCAAAAGAAATCAACGATATCGAAACCACCGCGCGCCATGCGCTGGCCGAAGTGCGCAGCGCCGTGACCGGCTACCGCCAGAGCGGTTTTGCCCAGGAACTGGCCCAGGCGCGCGCCGCGCTTGCCGCGGCCGGCGTGGAACTGGATGCAGACGTGCAGCCTTTCCCCATGCCGGCCACAGTGGAGAACGTGCTTGCGCTTTCCCTGCGCGAGGCGATCACCAACATCCTGCGCCATGCCAGGGCCACACGTTGCCGGGTCAGCGTGCGGCAGTTGGGCGGGCAGGTCGTCTGCCATATCGGCGATGATGGCAGCGTGCCGGTCGAGCGCGACGCGCTGGCACGCGGCAATGGGTTGCGCGGCATGCGCGAGCGCGTTACGGCGGCGGGCGGGCGCCTGACGCTGCATGCAGGCCAGGACACTCCTGCCGGCGGCGTGACGCTGGAATTACATCTACCAATGGGAGCTGTTACATGATTCGCGTACTGATTGCCGAAGACCAGTCGATGGTGCTGGGCGCCCTGGCCGCCTTATTGAAACTGGAGCCGGACCTGGACGTGGTAGGCCAGGCGCGCAACGGGCAGGAGGCCTTGGCCCTGTGTGAAGAACTGCATCCTGATATCGTGCTGACCGATATTGAAATGCCCTTGATGACGGGTCTCGAGCTGGCGGCCGTGCTGGCTGAACGCAGCGCCGCCACTCGCGTGGTGATCGTCACCACCTTTGCCCGCTCCGGCTACCTGCGCCGCGCCATGGCTGCCGGCGTGCGCGGCTACCTGCTGAAGGATGCGCCGTCCGAATCCTTGGCAGCGGCCATCCGCAGCGTGCATGCCGGCGGCCGTGCCATCGCGCCTGAACTGGCGCTGGAAAGCTGGAGCGGCAGCGAAGACCCGCTCAGCGAACGCGAACGCCAGGTGCTGCGCCTTGCTGGCGAGGGACGCAGCGGCGCCGACATCGCGAAGCAACTGAGCCTGTCGGAAGGCACGGTGCGCAATTATCTGTCGGAAGCAATCAGCAAGCTCAATGCCGGCAACCGCGTTGAAGCTTTCCGCCTGGCGCGCGAAGCAGGCTGGCTCTAATCCGCAATGACGCCGATGATCGGGCCCAGGTCGGCGCGGTAGTCGTTGCGGCCCATGGCGGGCGAGTACAGCGACGACACCGAGCCGTCCAGGTAGAGGGCATTCCGGCACTTCAACACGTCGCGGAAATACCTGGCGAATTCGTAGAAATTGACAGGGCCATCGCTGATGACGAACATTGCCTTGCCATCAAGGGCGCAAACGCCATTGCGGACATGGACGGAATGCGAATCCGGATCGAACAGGGGATTGATCACACCATTCGACAACAACATTGGACCGGACTGTGTTGCCAGGCGTGCTTTGGGGGCAAGCGCCGGATAGGCCGAGGATTCGACCACCAGGGCACCGGCGTCGCCCACCAGGAACACGCCGTTTGGGCGCAGGAAGAAGTTGCCTTTGCCTGGCGACAGGTTCAGCGGCGTCAGTTCGACGCCGTCCGCAACGAAAAGACCGACCGGCGAATAGTCTGCATGGTACATCCCTGCATTCATCCCGAATGACAGATGCACGCCGCGCCTGTCCAACGCAGCGGCGACCCTCTCCAGCCGCTTGTAGGGACGGCCTTGCTCATCGTTCAGGAACAGTCGCAGGCGTTCGCGCAGCGGATCGACCGTGATGACCGTAAAACGCGGCTCGCCGGCGCGAATCGTGCCGCATGCGGCCAGTGATGCAAGCAGCAGGAGGGAAGCGGGCAGGCGCACTAGGTGAACAGGGGAGGCAGCTCCGCGGCGCGCTTGCGCAGCAGCTGCTTGGCTTCTTCGTACTGGGGATAGATGCGGCCGACATTGGCCCAGAAGCGCGGACTGTGGTTCATCTCCAGGATGTGCGCCAGCTCGTGGGCCACCACATAGTCCACCAGCGGCAGCGAGAAGTGCATCAGCTTCCAGTTCAGGCGGATGGTGCGTTGTGCGGTGCAGGAGCCCCAGCGCGTGTCGGCCGAGGACAGCGAGAAGCCGGCATATTGCACGCCCAGGCGCGCGGCATACAGGTCCAGGCGCTGCTGGAACAAGCCTTCAGCCTGCGCCTTGTACCAGTTCTTGACGCGCTCCTTGAGCAACTGTTCGGTGGCGCCTTGCACCAGTCCCATCGACAGCTCCATCGCCACCGGATCGAATTCTGTGCGGTTGCGCGGCGCCTGGTACAGCCGCAGCGTGATTTCTTCGCCGAGGTAGGGCAGCCGGGCGCCGTCGTCCCACACAATGGGAGGCTTTTCGAGGCGCGCCGCGCGGCGCTGGCGGCGTTCATCGAGCTTGGACAGTATCCAGTGCTGCTTGGCGCGGATGGCGTTGTCGATATCGGCCAGCGAGCAGCGCTTGGGCGCCGTCACATACAGGCCGGTATCGTCGACCGTGAAACCGATCGAGTGACGCGCGGAGCGCTTCAGCACATATTCGAGGATGTATTCGCCGACAAGCAGTTGCCGCTTGTCCTGGTCGCCGGTCAGCGGCGGGGTGGTCGGTTCTGGACGGCGCAATTGCACCGGGGGGCGCAGCAGGTTCACTGCCGCGGGAGCGGGAACGGGAAACGGTGAAGAAGGCGCGGCCGCTGGCGGCGGCGCCTCCTGTTGCGCTTCAGCCTTTTCGGCTAGCCAGCGCTGTAGGCGTGGGGCGAAATGACGCGCATTTCTGATTCGATCCACTGTTCCACCTGCTCCATCAATTCGTCAGGCGTTTTACCTTCCGACGAAATCGGTTTGCCAACCGACACCGTAACGGTGCCCGGCTTCTTGATAAAGGAATTCTTTGGCCAGCACTCGCCGGAGTTCAGCGCGATCGGCACCACCACCGCACCGGTTTCCACGGCCAGGCGCGTGCCGCCGCTCTTGTACTTGCCCTGCTGGCCGACCGGAATGCGGGTCCCTTCCGGGAACATGATAATCCATTGGCCGTCCTTGAGTCGACGCTTGCCGTGCGCAACAACGGATTTG
>Ga0209565_1000959_pt1 | contig 15037 bp, 1 predicted proteins | sample Araplaol_mTSA_r2_2_FD_184283 | JGI IMG/M metagenome (GOLD analysis project Ga0209565, IMG submission 184283) | Arabidopsis root microbial communities from North Carolina, USA - plate scrape MF_Col_mTSA_r2 (SPAdes) (version 3) | ecosystem: Host-associated > Plants > Roots > Endosphere | place... | reverse complement strand
GCATATGGCTATAACGACGATGGCAGTCTGCTGACTGAATCCGTGACAGCGGCCTTGGGTGCTGCCGCCAACTGGCTGGAGCAGGGGGGGGCAGCTCGCTGGGAGGGAACGTTGGAGCAGGGCCAGGCGACGAAACTGAGCCTGCTGGTACGTGACAACGAGCTGGCTTCGACAATCAAGGTGGCCGGCGGCACTGGACAGGTGATCCTCGCCATAAGTACTGAAGGCAGCGTCACGGGCCTGGAGGCAACCGGTGCGACCGTGCTGGCCCAGGCCCACAATGGCGCGCGCACCACTACTCTGCTGCGTGTTACCCAGGCTGGCATGCAATTGCTCTCGTTGCGTGGCAATGGTGACGTGCGTGTGGAAGTCAGCATAGCTGGAGACGTGGACCACGACGGTGTCGTCGACGGAATCGATGTGGCGGCTTTGAGCGACATCGATGGTGACGGTACAGTCAACGTGCGCGACAGACAGGTGGTGGAGGCAATGTTCGGCTGGCGCGCCAATCGCGCGCCACAAATGGTGGGAGGAGTCGGGACGGCCACGACCCATACCGACCTGGCCGCAAGGATCGGCCTGGATGAACTGGCGCAAGATGGCGACGGCGATGCGATCTTCTGGAACGTGACCGGCGCCACCCATGGAACGGCACGTTTATCGGATGACGGGCGCTCGGTGCTGTTCGCGCCTAAGCCGGGCTATTCCGGCCCAGCAACGGTGCTGCTGCAAGCCGACGATGGGTTCAACCGTAGCGCCCCGATCACGCTGAACGTCAATGTCAGCGGGGCACGCCTGGTCAAACTGCATATTGACCGCCTGGCTGCGATTGGAACCGGTTCGGCTCAAGCACTGACGGTGTATGGCGACTTTGCCGACCAGCAGAACGTGCTGCTCGACTCCAGCTATGTGCAGATGTCATCGACCAACAACAGTGCACTCAGTGTTGCTAACGGCACCGTGCGCGGAGTCAGCAATGGCGCCGCGACGATCGAAGTCACTTCGCACGGAATCGAAGCCGTGAATGCGCTCGCAGTAAGCACTTCGCCATCCGCGCCTGAGCTTGACGGCAACGGTTTCGAGGTTGACGTCTATCCTCGCGCATTGGTGTTGCCCGTCGCGAATGGCTTCCGCCAGCTGAAAGTGCATGCGCTGGACGGCACGGACATTGCGTCCGCAGCAAGTGGAGTGCGCTACTTTGTCAGCGATGCGACCGTCGCTTTCATTTCGGCGGACGGCTTGATTACGGCGAAAGCTGCCGGCGTTGTAACGATTTCGGTGGTGTATGGCGGCCTGCAGCACGACATCGTGCTGGAAGTGCAGGAGCCAGCTGTCGGACCAACCCAGGTCAACGCAGCAAATGGCGCGGCTATCCAGGATGCGGAAGGTAACCTGCTGATGCTGGCGCCCGGCGCCTTGCCGCACGACGCACGCGTGTCGATCCGATCGCTGTCGCTGAATGACATCGGCATGCCGCCGCCGGCTTCCGACATTTTGGATGCGCTGGGCGCTGTTACGGTTGACTTGGCGGGGCTGCCGACCGACCTGCCATTACAGATGGCGGTGAAGGTGAATGCTCCGGTCGACCCGGCGACTGGTCAGCCAAAGGTGCTGGAAGAAGGCACGGAGGTCTTCTTCTGGCGCAAGGGATCGATCCTTGATGCACAGGGCGTCAGCCACGATACTTGGTGGCTGGTTGACAATGGCCATATCGGTGCCGACGGCATGGCGCATACCTCCAGCCCTCCGTACGCAGGTATGACGAGCGGCGGCCAGATGATGGTGTCGACACGAAAGGAGACCAACAAGCAAACCGGGGAAGTCAAGGTCACCGGCATCTTCGATTCCTTGTGGTCGCCCGGTTCCATGATGGCCATGGCTCACGCCCCGATGATGGCGATGTCGGCAGCTGGCATCTTCGGGTCGCAAAGTAGCGTGTATGCGGTGAGCTACACTGTCCATGGCACTTATCAGTTGTCGGTGCCAAGCAGCGCGTTGACGCCGGAAAATATGACGTTGAGCTTCCCGTCGGCCCCAGAAACTCCGGCGCAAGTGCCAGATATTACCGGCCTGGAGTTCGACCCGGAGACGCGCAAACTTACCTTAAGTGGTACTCGCTTTATCCCGGCAGGGGCTGCGCCACAAAACTTCAGGCTCAAGGTCTGGTTACGGGCTCGAGGGGGCATGCTGACTGAGCCAACAAGCATGCCGGACCGCGGCCTGGTTTGGACCAGCCTGGATTGCACGTTGAACGGCGACGGCAAGCTGGAAGCGACGGTCCCGAACGGAGTGGCGATTTCTCAGCACGTTGTCTATATCGAGCGTGTGGGTCTGGCATCGGATGCCAATGGCACGCACGAATCGGAAGGCTTTGTGGAGAGCGATGCAGTTGAAGCATGGCAAGTCGGCACCAAGGACACACTCGTTACATCGTTAAATCGGATAAGCTACTTCCAGCCGGACAGCGGACGTGCGCTCAAAATATTGAAGAATGAAACGGTGGACGAACGTGGGCAACCGCTTGAGATCTGGGGGCGCTTCGAGCACGGCGTGACGTTTAGCGACGATGGCACGCTGGCATTCGTTGCGGGAGCGCATAACAAGGTCTATGTGGTCGACACTACATTGCAGAAGGTCGTACACACCCTGCACATCGAAAATGCGACAAACCGCACATCGAGCTTGGTGGCAAGCGGTAACTGGCTGTATGTCACCGAGGGTAGCGTCTACGGCGGCGGCGGCCGTCTGGTGCGTGTCAATATTGACCAGTGCACGCCAGACTTCTTGACGCAACAACAGGTTGTGAAATTGTCGGTCTCGACGCCTACAGGATTCCTGGATCTCGCCATCAATGCCGGCCGCTACCTTGGCGTTACTGCGGCGGGTGCGCCTATTCCATTGTCCGGTCTGGGCGACGCCGCGCAGGGAACAGTGAGCGTCATCGATCTCACAAAGATCGACGAGGAGGGCGGCATCAGCAGCAGCGGTGTCAGCATCTTTGATAACAGCCAATATCCGATGGCACGACAGGGCAGAGGTACGTTGTCGATTGCCAGCGGCACCAATGCGGGCGAATTCCTGGTTACCAATGCGAAAGATTATGATCGCGGCGTTGTAGGTATTACTTGGACGGTCGATTCTGAGGGTGTACTTGGTAGTGCGACCGCAAAGTCGGTGAAACTTTCGCCAGCGCTGTCCGACCCTAACTGGTTGCAACGGCGTCACCAGGAAAACATCCAGCGTGCGCAGGATGTGGTGCTGGTGACGGTGGATGGTAAAGAATATGGCCTGACATCGGACTACTTCTTCACCTTTAACGAACCGCACATCATGGCGGGAACTAGTTCATTCGGCATCCAGATGGGCGGCAAGATCGGCGTTATTCGTGACCCGCTTGGAAAAAATGGCGGCCCAGAATATCTGGGTGCTACCACGCCGATCAACGGCGGTACCGTCGATTCGCTTTCGCTCGCGCCCAATGGCCGCCTGCTAGGTAATGTCTTCGTTGATGAACAAACGGAGCAAGGCTCCGTAACGCACCAGGTACTGTACTCGTGGGATTCCCAGGCGCTTGTGCGGGCCGCATTGAACATGAAGAATCCACTGTCGTTCCCTATTGATCGAACTGGACGTGGCGAGTCTTCGCAACCGATTACGGAAGCGCAAGCACTCCGTTATGATGGCCCAGGTGAAGGTGAAAACTTCGGCTGGATCTATAGCATCGGTACGTACACTCCAGTAGCTGACCTGAGCGCCGACGGTGGAGGCATGGTTCGTTGGCACGGTCCCGATATGGCGCTGTCGGTAGACGAACCGACTGGTGACGATACGTCTTCTGAGTCTGATCCGGAAATATTGGATACGACCACTGGTGACGACGTTACCCCAACGACGCCGACGACGCCGACTACCCCAGGGGGAAAAACAAATATCTATCAGGACGGTCCGGGTCGCGGAAAGATTGTGTACAAAAATGACTCCGGTAGCGATAAGTACGTCACGATGGACATCAGCAAGAACGAATTTCTGTGGATCGATGGGGCTAAGGAAAACAATCCTGCTGCTTATCGTGTCGATGTTGACAGGCAGCCAGCCAAACTGGTTCTTGTCAAGCCTGGCCAAGAGTTGACCATCCACGTTCATAGTCTGCTGGATGTCGAATACATGAAAGGATTGACAAAAGCCGAACAAGTTTTGTTGAGTGCAAAAGTTAATGTAAAGACGTTCAGTGATGCGGCTGGTACTAAGTCTGCTGGCGAAGAGTCGACAACGGTACGCTATATGAGCGACATGTCGGATGGTAAAGTCGGAGGCGGTCGATGGGACTTCATGGACACGCTGATTGGCACGAAGCGAGAAATGAGGATTTTCAATCCGTATCACATGAAGGTCGAATTCGAGAAGAGCCCAACTGAGCGGGTCTCGCAATTGGGGCAATTCAGCATCCGAACGGAAGACGACTACACAATCATCACTTACAACGCGAAAAAAGACGTTAGCAGCGAAATGCCTGACCAAGTGCAGCTTGTGATCTCAACCAAGGAGACGCCTCGGGTATTTAGAACCAAAGTCACAGCACTGTCTGTACGAAAGACAGTATTGAATACCAACGTCGCCGAGATTGTTGCCTATCTGCAAGGGCTGGGTAAAAATTCGGCTGCGGGAACTCCTCTGGCCATCTTCTATGCAAAGATCGGCAAATCGCTGAAGCTGGATAGCTTCCAGTCCAACTATGAGAAGCAAATCAAATCTTTGTTGAAGCCTCTGATCGACGATAAGTCGCTAGTCATTCGTTCTTCGGACTCTGCCAAGACAGCGACAGAGGAAAAGAGCGTCGACGTAGTACCTGGCGCCTTTGCGGGCGATAGTCGTGTGACGTTTGGTAACGCCCCGGGCGATCACGATAACACTAAGATCCTCGCGGCTTTCAATGCCGCGACCTCGCCCGCTATGAAGCGCGCGTTGCTGGCACAGGCACTAAATCAGGGGCGTTCCGAAAAGGTCAATGTCTTCCTGGAGGCAATGGCAATCGACTTTGGAACCCGTATCACGAAGTGGGCCGAAGAGGTACGCAAATTTGAGGACGCGATAAACACTCAGGAAGCTGACGTCGCGAAAGTGAAAGGATGGCTTGAGCAACCGATGTCCCAAGCGGATAAGGAGCGTCTTACCAAAGCGCTTGAATCCCTGAATTCGAACTTGGCAATTAATCGCAAAGGGCTTGCAAGCCTCAAAGCCCATCCCACCACGATGCAGGAATTCGCTCAGATGGTGGGCGCAGTAGTGGCGCACGAGTTTTCTCATACGGTAGGTTTGTACGATGAGTATCTGCCGAAAGACCCGAGTAAGCCAGCTCCTGCAAACAATATGGTATTTGGCGACGCGCCGAACTACATGGGAGGGGCAAATTGGGATAACGATGGGGGGGACCTGCGTACTGCCGAACATCTGAGAATGCTGGGACTTGGATTGAAAAATCCAGATCACCAGCCGGCCTTGGCGGAAATGACAAATCTGCTGAAGCGTTACAAGCGGCTGATTGATAATCAGGCTGCGTTACGGGCAGCAAAAGCAGCAAGCCCTAAACAGGTTGTCGCGTCGGAGGGAAGCGCGACTGGTTTGGCAGCACTGAGTCAATCAGACCTGGAAGCCCAATTTGCGCAGGCGCGTCAACATTGGATTGATGTTGGCTTGCCAGCCTCGGCACTGGAAGGCGTGACTGTGTCTGTTGGGGACCTTCCGGAAGGCGTCGCTGCTGAGAGCTTCGGAACAAACATTGTAATGTCACAAGATGCGGCAGGTTGGGGTTGGTATCTCGATGCAACTTCAGTATCGAGCGATGAATTCACGCCATTTGGCGATGATGGCCAACTTGTTGCTCGTATCGGCAGTGGCGCGGAGAATCGTTTGGACTTGCTTTCTGTTTTGATCCACGAGTTGGGGCACGTCGCTGGCTTAGGCCACAATTCAGCGCCGCAGGACATCATGAACGGAGTCATCGTGCCAGGTGTCCGCCGAACACCAACTAAAGCCGACGTGGAAGCGTTGCTTGTAAGCAGGGCAACTGCGCAGGCCCCGGCTAATGCTGTGGGACGGAGTTATGTTATTCCGACGCAGCTTATTCAGGGCACGGTCGACGCTGGTGTGATTGCTCCGACTGGGCTGCTGGCTGGTGCCACTGATTGGACCGCCTCCGGAAACGTCAGCGCGGCCGATGGCACGGTGGCTTTGGGTGAGGACGGGCTGGCGCAAGCACATGCTTCCCGTTTTTTGTCGATAAAACAAGCTGATCGCTACATCGGCTTTACCGTGGCCGAATCGAGCTTGCGCCACAATGGCACCAACGGCCCTGGCGATGCATTCGAGGTGTCGTTGCAAGACAACGTCACTGGTATGGCGCTGGGCGCGGTGAATGGCTTGTCCCGCAGCGATGCGCTGCTCAATCTGCAGACAAATGGACGGGAGACGTTGGCGTCGAGCGTGCATAGGGTCAGCAACACTGACGGGACCACGACTTACTTCGTTGATATTGCTGGCATCGCGGGTGTGAATGGCACGACCGCTACGTTGTCGTTCGACTTGCTGGGCTTTGGTGACCAGGAAAGCCGGGTATCTATCCGTGACGTGCGCGTCGTTTCTGATCCATTAGCATTCGACGATGCATTCGTTACTGACGAGGATACCGCTCTCACTGTTACGCCGTTCGTCAATGACTTGATGGGCAGCGCTAGCGTTGGCAACGTGGAAATTGTCTGCCAGCCTGCACATGGTCAGTTGACCGTCAATGCAGACGGCACGTATCACTACGTGCCGGCAGCAAATTACTTTGGCGCCGACAGCTTCAGCTACCGTTACGTGGTGGATGGCGTGGCGTCAAATGTAGCTAATGTTAGCCTGATGGTGCGTTCGGTCAACGATGCGCCAGTCGTGCCTGGCCAGTCCGGCGAAATCATGGCAGGCAAACCGTTCACCTTTGACCCGCTGGCAGGCGCTAGCGATGTAGAAGGCGCCGCGTTGAGTGTCGTGATGGCGCACCCCGCCCACGGCACGCTAATGCAGAATGCCGACGGCAGCTACACCTACGTGGCCGACGTAGCTTACTTCGGCGAAGAGCTCATTACGTGGCAAGTCAGCGACGGCGAGTCGCTGTCCGAGCCGGTCACGTTGCGCCTGAACGTCCTGCCGGCCAATACCGCGCCGGTGGCGAACAGCGTCACGCTGCAGGTACTGGAAGAGGGCGCACTGCTGATCGACCCTGCCACCTTGGGCAGCGATGCCGAGGGCGATGCGCTGGTCGCTACCATCACCGCGCAGCCGGCCCATGGCAGCTTGCAGGTGCTGGCCGGCGGCAAGTGGCTTTACACTCCGGCTGCCAACTACTTCGGCACCGACGAACTGCGCTTTGTGCTGAGCGACGGCGCATTGTCGTCGGCGGAAGCGGTGCTGACCTTTGCGGTAGCGGCGGTCAATGATGCTCCGACTGTTGCCGGCCAGGCTGTATCGCTGGACGAAGACGGCAGCGTCACCGTGCAGCCGCTGGCAACGGCAGCGGATATCGATAGCGCAGCGCTGTCGGCCCGCATCGTCGCCGGTCCGCAGCATGGCACGCTGACGGTCAACGCCGACGGCAGCTTCACCTTCACCGCCGATGCGAACTACTTCGGCAGCGACAGCTACACCTATGTGGTGAACGATGGCGAGCTGGACTCCAACGTGGCGACGGTGGAACTGACGGTCAACGCCGTCAATGACGCACCGGTGGCGCGCGATGCGGCACTGGCGCTGGAGGAAGACGGCAGCATGGTCTTCGACCTGCGCGACTTCGGTATCGACATCGACAGCGCCATCACGGCTGCAACTATCGTCGCCGCGCCTGCGCATGGCACGCTGGTGCAGGAAGCCGATGGCCGCTACCGCTACATGCCGGCGGCCAACTTCAACGGCGCCGACGCGCTGCGCTTCGTATTGTCCGACGGCGCGCTGCAGTCGAACGAAGCCACCTTGAGCTTCGCCGTTGCCGCGATCAACGATGCACCGACCGTGGGCGACCAGGCGCTGGTGCTGGCGGAAGACGGCTGCATTGTCGTGCAGCCTCTGGCGACTGCCGACGACATCGACAGTGCTACGCTGTCGGCGGCCATCGTGGCCGGCCCGGCCCACGGCAAGCTGGCCGTCAATGCCGATGGAAGCTTCACCTACGCGGCCGATGCCAACTACTTTGGCGAAGACAGCTTCACCTACCGCGTCAGCGACGGTGAGTTGGATTCGGGCATCGCCACCGTCCGCCTGACCGTCACCGCCGTCAACGACGCACCGGTGGCGGGTGACGCGGCTCTGGTATTGGCGGAAGACGGCAGCATCGTCTTCGACCTGCGCGATTTCGGCATCGATCTCGACAGCGCCATCGCAGGCGCCGTCATCGTGGCCGCGCCTGAGCATGGGACGCTGGTGCAGGAAGCCGATGGCCGCTACCGCTACACCCCGGCGGCCGACTTCAATGGCGCCGACGTGTTGCGCTTCGTGCTGTCCGACGGTGCGCTGCAGTCCAATGAAGCCACCCTGAAGTTCACCGTCACCGCTGTCAACGACGCCCCTGTGGCGCGCGACGCGGTGCTGACGGTGCAGGAAGACAGTCAGTTGGCCGTTGACCTGCGCAGCTATGGCATCGACGTCGATGGCGACACGCTGTCGACCGCCATCGTGGCAGGCCCGGCACACGGCAAGCTGACTGTCAATGCAGATGGCAGCTTCACTTATGCGGCCGATGCCAACTACTTCGGCGAAGACAGCTTTACCTACCGAGTCAGCGATGGCGAACTGGATTCGAACGTTGCGACGGTGGCAATGACGGTCAACGCCGTCAACGACGCGCCGGTGGCACGTGATGCGGCACTGGCGCTGGAGGAAGACGGCAGCATCGTCTTCGATCTGCGTGAGTTCGGCATCGACATCGACAACACCATCGCCACTGCAACCATCGTCGCGGCGCCTGCGCACGGCACGCTGGTGCAGGAAGCCGATGGCCGCTTCCGCTACACCCCGGCGCCAAACTTCAACGGTGCCGACGCGCTGCGCTTCGTTCTGTCCGACGGCACGCTGCAGTCGAACGAAGCCACCCTGAGCTTCACCGTTACAGCGGTCAACGACGGACCGACCGCGGGCGACCAGGCGCTGGTGCTGGCGGAAGACGGCAGCATTGTCGTGCAGCCTCTGGCGACTGCCGGCGACATCGACAGCGCCACGCTGTCGGCGGCTGTCGTGGCCGGCCCGGCCCACGGCAAGCTGACGGTCAATGCCGATGGCAGCTTCACCTACGCGGCAGACGCTAACTACTTTGGCGAAGACAGCTTCACCTACCGGGTCAGCGATGGTGAACTCGATTCGGGCATCGCCACCGTGCGTCTGACCGTCACTGCCGTCAACGACGCCCCTTTGGCACGCGACGCGGCGCTATCGGTGCGGGAAGACGGCCAGCTGACTGTTGACCTGCGCAGCTACGGCCTCGACATCGACGATACTTCGCTGCTGGTGGAGATTTTCGGCGGCCCAGCGCACGGCACGCTGCTGCGCAATGCAGACGGCACCTACAGCTACCAGCCTGCGGCGAACTTCAACGGCAGCGATGCCGTGCAGTTCCGCTTGGGTGACGGCGAACTGTGGTCGAACGTCGCGACGCTGGCCATTACCGTGACCGCCGTCAACGACGGCCCGACTGCGGCGGCTTCGCTGGTCACCGGTACCGAAGACACCGTGCTGCCGATCCGCTGGAGCGACTTCGCGGTGAACGACGTGGACGGCGACCTGCTGACCATCGCCATCGGCGCGCTGCCGACCAACGGCCTGCTGCAACGCCGCCTGGACGATGGCGCGTGGGTCGCAGCTGCGGTGGGCAGCAAGTTCACCAAGGCCGAGCTGGACGCCGGCAAACTGCGCTTCACCCCGACCGCCAACGCGGCAGGCGGCGCTTACGCCGAAGTAGGCTTCACCGTCAGCGACGGCAAGGCCACCAGCGCTACGGCGACGATGACCATCGATATCACTGCCGTGGCCGATGCGCCGAACCTGGAACTGGGTAGCAGCTCCATCACCCGCAACGTGTTCACCACGGGCTGGGAATCGGCCATCAATCCGTCCTCCGAATCGACCCTGGTCACCGCCAGCGTGTTCGACGGCTGGACCCTTGTGACCGGCATCGACCAGCACGGCATGGGTCGTGGCCTGGGCGGCGGCAAGGACGGTTTCGAAATCTGGAGCAAAGGCGACCAGATGGCGGACTCGGACGAGCGCCTGCGCACGGTGCAGGGCGCTGCGAACGGCGGCAACAACTGGCTCGAGATCAACGACGCCGGCGGCAGCCAGTTCCAGACCCTGGGCATTGCGCGCCAGATCACGACCGAGAAGGGCATGGCGTACAGCCTTGAGTTTGACCTGGCCGGCCGCCTGGGCTTCAACGGCGATACCACCCGTATCGCGGTGTACGTGGACGATGTGAAGATCGCCTCGTTCGACAACACCAGCCCGGATGCTGCGCTGAACTGGCAGCATGCGATGGCGAAGTTCACCGGCAAAGGCGGCACCCAGACCATCACCATCGTCACCGATGCGAGCGACCGTTACAAGAACGGCCGCGGCATGATGCTGGACAACATCGCCCTCAACCAGAGCGTGCAGCTGAACGCCGGCCGCCAGGGGGGCAACATCCTGCTGCAGGGCGTGCAGGCCTCACTGAACGACACCGACGGTTCCGAGCAGCTCAAGCTGACCGTGGCCGGCCTGCCGCAAGGCACCGTCATCAGCGACGGCGCGCACAGCTTCACCGTGACGGCGCAGCAACCGGTGGCCGACATCACCGGCTGGAACACTGCGCTGCTGGGCATCAAGCCGCCGGCCACCTTCTCCGGCACGCTGAACCTGCAGGTCAACGCGACTGCGGTGGAAGCGAACGGCAGCCAGGCGACGGTGAGCCGCAGCATTGCGGTCAACATCGACGCCGTGGCGCAAACGCCGCAGCTGTCGCTGCAGGCGAGCGCCAACGCGGTCAGCCGCACTATCCTGGAAACCAGCTGGGAGAACGTGTGCGACAGCACCTATGGCGCCACCGTGGTGCATGCCAACGACATGGGCGGCTGGGAAGTGGTGGACGCCGGCTGCAACAAGGACGAGGTGTTCTTCGTCTGGGCCGAAGGCGACCTGATGCCGAATGGCCTGGGCAGGAACGTGGAAGTGCACGCCGCAGCCGGCGACGGCCGCGAGTGGCTGGGCCTGACCAACTCCATGCCGGGCAACGGCTACTACCAGTCGCTGGGCGTGGAGCGCGATGTGCCGACCATTGACGGCGCCAACTACACCTTCACCTTCGACTATGCCGGCGCACTGGGCCTGACAGCCGCCAACACCCGCGTCGGCGTCTACGTGGACGGCGTGCAGGTGGGCAGCTTCGCCGGCACTAGCGGCACCGATGCGCTGAACTGGCAAGCCCTGAGCTTCACCTTCAAGGGCAACGGCAAGGTGCGCAGCCTGCGCGTGCAGCTTGAGAACGGTACCGACAACAGCACCGTGAAGAGCGCCATGATCGACGACATGAAGCTGGTCGAGACCCTGCCAAGCAAGGACAACCTGGCGTACGGCCTGGCAGGTGGCAAGGTGTATTTGCCGGTGATCGGTTCCAAACTTGCTGAAGGTGATATTGACGCAACGCTCAAGACAGAGTTGACCGGCGTCGTCTGCGGCACGTTGCTGACTGACGGAGTGCGCTCGGTAATGGTTGGCAGCAGTGGCCTCGTCGACATCAGCGGTTGGAACATGGCTGCGTTGGTGCTGACTCCACCGTCAGGATTCTCGGGGGAGATGCTGATGAAGATTCGCGCTACGAGTAAGGAAGCTAGCAATGGCAGCACGGCAACCGTCGCGCGCGACATCACGGTATGTGTACTGGGCGGTGGTAATGCTTGTGCCACACCCGTCGGCCTGAATCCTTTCGTAACTTATGTCCAAGATGCTGTAGCTTTGCGTGCCACAAACCAGATCCCAACCGGGGGACTAGAAGACTCCTTGGAGCAGTGGGTATTGCGAATGGAGCAAACCGTAAGCGATTCTCTGCGCAATATGTTAGCAATGGGGCAGCCAAGTTAAGCCCGAAAGGCGGCCGCAACCCGTTTGCGGTCGCTAACCCAATCCGATAAAGTTGATTTACGGCAATTTTATTGTGACTATAGTGAGTATGTTGAAAGAATAAGGGGATAGAAATGCTGTTCCGCAGTGTTCGGGCAATGCTTTTGCAAAAGCTGTGCTGCATTGGCATTGTTTGTCTAGGCTTGCATCAAGAAGCGTGCTTCGCGACAACGATAGTCACGCGTACCTGCCTTCCCATTGCGCCTCGAAAAATGGACGACAAAGGCAATCTGGAGGTGCAGGCGGAATATTTACGCCGAATCCTTGCTGATGAAGCTAACGTGCCAGTCTGTCTCGGTCAGGAGATCTCATCCTTTCTAGGAACTGATGGCATCAATGGTTTGCTCGATATTCTAAGATCCGAAAAATCGTCACGGTTGCGCGAACGTGCTGCCTTAGCGTTGGCAGAGGCAACCTTAAACGTCAAAACGATGCTTACTGCGTTATCTGATAACTTGGAACTCGAGAAAGACGAAAAGGTATTCCTGGCTAGACTTCATAGTCTCGCAAAATTGGTGTCGGCTCCATCGACAGTTGAAAGCGATGCGAACGCAGAGTTGAGTGCATTGGTGGACAATCTCGAACTCGCGAGCCTGGCCAAAATTGTCTCTACCATCGATTTTAGTGATCAGGACAGGGCAAGCCAAGGATTCGCACAAGTTTTGCTTTCAATCGATCTGGCGCTGGCCTTTGATCGTTCGGATGAACCAAAAGCGAGTAAGAACATCCAATCGAAGGCGTTGCTCTGGAACAGGTTGCTTTTGATTGGAGCGCGGACTGTCCTTCCAAAGGAATCTCGTGTCCCATATGAGGACGAATGGCGCGCTCCGCTTCTGAACGCGTTTCAAGTCACACTCGACGCCGGAAGGGCGCTTCCTGAACGGCAAGCGCGGATAGCGATGATCGACAGCCTGGCAGTCCTGATACGGAATGCCGATGTCGAAGTTCGGCTGGCAGCTTACGGCTTACTTGGTACTTTGCTCGAGGCGCCAGCAGCAAGCGAACATACAGGCGAATCTGTCTCAGGGCTCCGCAGCACGCTTGTCGACGTGTTGTGTGCGGCAAGCATTGCGGACGTGAATGATCCCGACGCCAGGTTGCGGGCTCAAGTAGTTAAAGTCCTCGCTCGACTCTCGGGCACGCGAAACGATCTCATTAAATTGCTGGTGCGTGCTTTGAAGGATCGTGACGATCAGGTGCGACGGCAAGCTGTAGAGGGCCTGATTTTAAACCGGACAGTTCCGGAAGCGGCCCTGCCACCGCTTTATGCGATGGCAAAAGAGCTAAACCAAGGGGCCGCGCCGGCAATTCGTGCGCTGTCGCAAAAACCAAGTCCAGAGATCTTGAACTTCTTGCTGGGCCTGATCGTTGCGGATGACGTTCCAAAGTCGCTGACGCCTGAACGCTCGTTTAGGGAGACTCAGGAACTCATCATGGAGCGCGACTTGGCCCAGGTGCATGCGCTGGAGCGTTTTGGGGAGCAGGCCATTGTGCCGCTGGTAGCGATGGCCGGCAAAGCGTCTAATCTGCGTAGCCAAGGGAAGGTGTATCTGGCCCTAAGTAAGTTGCGGTGGCTAAGGCAGGGGGCAAAAAATTCGAGTAAGCTAGAATTGGCCTTGGTGCCGGCGCTCGAGGGTCGAAGTGAACCCGCAAGACAATTTGCGATCAGCCTGCTGGCGCGCTTGCGGCCGTATGCTGGCACGAACTATTCGAAAGATCGTTCAGAGCGGTTGGCTCGACGCTATTTACTGGGCAAAGTGCCGGTCCAATCTGAAATGCAGAAGTCCACTTGGTTAAAGGTCACTTCGCTGACCCCAGATTGGAACAACGATTGGATGATCGTACCTGACGTTGCGGCTGCCATAGTTGGCAGTAACAGCGATAGCACCATAGCCGCAGACTCAATGATCGTTTGGTTGTGCGCGAGGCGTCGCGACAGCAGGGCCGAATCTGACGTAACTAGAAGCTTGAGGAGCATGGGGGCGATTGCAGCCATGCCCGTTCTGGCAACGGTTCGCAAGCAAAAGTCAAAGCACTGTCGCGCGAATCTGCTGAATGTGTTATCGGCCATAGACGTTGGAAGCGATATCGACGCGTCGATTGCGATGGTTAGCAGTTTGCCTGGCGCCGACTCGGCGATGCAGCGGGCAATTCTCGTAAGTTTGGCACGTTCCGAGCCTACTTTGCCCTCCGCATCCACTGCGATTCTAGCCGCTCAGGAAAAGAATGAGGATCGCGTGCAATCGTTGTTGGTACGCCGGATCATTGAAGGTAAACAAGACAGCCGAGTCCCCCCTTCCGATCTGGCGTCAGCAACAGCCAGTGGAGATGAAGAAAAGTATATGCGCGATAGCTTGCAGCAATGGGAACATTGGCGTCGCGACCAACTCGAGGCTCGAGACCCGTACATACGTTTGGATGCGGTGGCGCAAGCAGGGGACTTGGGATCTTACGCAAAGAATATCGTTGCTGAATTGATTCTGATCTTACTGGAAGACGAAGCTGTCATAGTCCGCGAGGCCTCAGCCGAAGCACTTGGGCGCATAGGCAGTGAAGAAGCGCTTCCCGCATTGAAGAAGGCCCAACAATCGGAACTTCCGAAGGTTATGAAGCGTGCAGATTGGGCGGTTGATCGAATTTCAAGAGCTAATGCTTCTGCCAGCGACACGCCAGTTCGTTGACTCCAATTAGGTGCATGCCAGGTGACGACCGAGAAGGGCATGGCGTACAGCCTTGAGTTTGACCTGGCCGGGCGCTTGGGCTTCAACGGCGATACCACCCGTATCGCGGTGTACGTGGACGATGTGAAGATCGCCTCGTCCGACAACACCAGCCCGGATGCTGCGCTGAACTGGCAGCATGCGAT
>Ga0209565_1000945_pt1 | contig 15237 bp, 15 predicted proteins | sample Araplaol_mTSA_r2_2_FD_184283 | JGI IMG/M metagenome (GOLD analysis project Ga0209565, IMG submission 184283) | Arabidopsis root microbial communities from North Carolina, USA - plate scrape MF_Col_mTSA_r2 (SPAdes) (version 3) | ecosystem: Host-associated > Plants > Roots > Endosphere | place... | reverse complement strand
TGCGATCCGAAGCAGAGGTCAAACCGCCAGCGCCACAGCCGCGCTCATCGTGCACAGGGCATCGGGTGCTCCCCGCAGCGAAATAAAGGAGGAGCCCGAAGGGCGGGGGACATTCGCGGAGGGGAGTACCCGATGCCCTGTGCACGCGCCCCAAACAACGCGAGCACAGAGCGGCTCTAGACCGCCTGCTTATGCCGCTCGATACAGACGTCCAGCGTCTCAGCCCCAGTCCGCTGCCACCAGTCGAGATTCGAAAAGATCTCCACCTCGCTGAACCCCGCAAAGCCCGCGTCTTCCACCCACCCGCGGATCTTCTTCAACTCGACTACACCATCACCCATCATCCCGCGATCGGAGAGCAGATCGCGCGTAGGCGTGAGCCAGTCGCAGACGTGATACGCCAGCAGGCGCTCGCGGCCGGCGCGGGCGATCTGCTGCTGCAGCTTCGGGTCCCACCACACGTGGTAGATGTCGAGAGCCACGCCGAGCATGCCGCTCCGGCCCTCATCGAGCTCGTCGCACAGGTCGAGCGCGTGTTCGAGCGTGTTGATGCATGCGCGGTCGGCCGCCTGCATCGGGTGCAGGGGCTCGATGGCGAGAGGCATGCCGACCTCGCGGGCGTATTCGAGCGATGCGGCGATGCCGTCGCGCACTTCGCTGCGCGCGCGGCCGATGTCCTTGTAGGCGGCCTTGCCGTCGAGTGCGCCGGGCAGGGCGCCGACGACCAGCACGAGGCAGGGGGCGTCGAGCGTCTTGGCCTCGTCGATGGCGCGGCGGTTGTCGTCGAGCGCGGCCTTCAGGCCGGCCGCGTCGGGCGCGGGGAAGAAGCCGCCGCGGCAGTAGCCGGAGAGACCGATGCCGTGCGTCTTCAGCTGCTTCGCAATCTTGTCGAGGCCGACCGCCGCCACCTGGTCGCGCCAGGGGCTGATCGCGCGGATGCCGCGTTCGGCGCACTGGTCGATGATGCGGTCCAGCGGCACCTCGGCGCCCGACTGCTTGCGCACCGTGGCGGTGTTGATCGAGAGCCAGTCGTGGTTCTGCGAGAAATCGCGCATGCTCGTCTTCAGCCTTCCACGCCGTGCAGGGCCAGCAGGGTCTTCATGCGCCGCACCGCCAGCTCGGGCTGCTCCAGCAGGTTGGCCGCATCGGCCAGCCTGAACAGTTCGGCGAAGTGCTGCAGCGAGCGCGTGCTCTGCTGGCCCCCGACCATCGTGAAGTGCTTCTGGTGGCCGTTGAGCCAGGCCATGAACACCACGCCGGTCTTGTAGAAGCGCGTGGGCGCGGCAAAGATGTGGCGCGACAGCGGCACGGTGGGGCCGAGGATGTCGTGGAACTTCTTTTCGTTGCCCTGCGCCAGTGCACCCAGGGCTGCGCTGGCCGCCGGCGCGATCGCATCGAAGATGCCCAGCAGCGCATCGCTCTTGCCGTGCGTGGGTTCGCTGCCGACGCCGTCGCCCGCGATCAGCTCGGCGTAGTTGAAGTCGTCGCCCGTGTACATGCGCACGCCCGGCGGCAGGCGGCGGCGCATCGCGATCTCCTTGTCCTTGTCGAGCAGGGAGATCTTGATGCCGTCCACCTTGTCGGGATGCGCGGCGATGATGCCCAGCGCCGTGTCCATCGCGGCATCGACGTCCTTCGTGCCCCAGTAGCCTGCGAGCGCCGGGTCGAACATGTCGCCCAGCCAGTGCAGCACCACCGGCTGCTTCGCCTGGCTCAGGATGCGGTCGTACACGCGCTCGTAGTCGGCGGGGCTCTTCGCCACGCGGGCCAGCGCGCGGCTGGCCATCACGATCAGCTTGCCGCCCAGCGCCTCGATGGCGGCCATCTGTTCCTCGTAGCCGCGGATCACGTCGTCGACGCTCTTCACGCTGTCGATGTCCAGGTGGTCGGTGCCGCAGCCCGAGGCGACCAGCGCGCCGGGCACGTCCTTCGCGGCATCGAGCGAGCGGCGGATCAGCTCCAGCGAAGTCGGCCAGTCCAGGCCCATGCCGCGCTGCGCGGTGTCCATGGCCTCGGCCACGCCCAGGCCGAGCGAGAACAGGTGGCGGCGGTAGGCGATGGTGGTGTCCCAGTCGACCGCGCACTGCAGCCATGGGTCGATGGCCGCCATCGGATCGGCCACCACGTGGGCGGCCGAGTAGGCGATGCGGTTGAAATTGACGCCCGCATCGGGCTTCACCGGTGCAGTGCCGCGCAGCGCGTAGGGCGCGAGCGTGCCGCCCGCGGTAGGAAGGTTCAGCGAGAGAGCCATGCCGCGAACCTCGTCAGACCTTCAGCGCGGGCACGTCGACCCAGCGGCGGTCTTTCCACGACTCGAGCGCGGCCTCGACCAGCTGCACGCCCTTGGCGCCTTCGGGCAGCGTCCACTTGTAGGGGGCGTCTTCCACCACGTGGCGGATGAAGTGCTCCCACTGGATCTTGAAGCCGTTGTCGTAGACCTGCGAGTCCGGAATCTCCTGCCACTGGTCGAAGAAGTTCATGGTCTGCTTCTCGTCGGGGTTCCACACCGGGCGCGGCGTGGCCACGCGCGACTGGGCGCGGCAGCTCGACAGGCCCGCCACGGCCGAGCCATCGGTGCCGTCGACGTGGAAGGTCACGAGGTCGTCGCGGCGCACGCGCGTGACCCAGCTCATGTTGATCTGCGCGATGACCGGCTCGCCGTTGTGGCCGGTGAGTTCGCAGGTGGCATACGCCGCGTCGTCGGCGGTGGCCTCGTAGGGTTTGCCGGCCTCGTCCCAGCGCCTGGGGATGTGGGTGGTGCCCAGGCAGCTCACCGACTTCACTTCGCCGAACAGGTTGTCCAGCACGTAGCGCCAGTGGCACATCATGTCCAGGATCATCCCGCCGCCGTCTTCCTTGCGGTAGTTCCAGCTCGGGCGCTGGATGGGCTGCAGGTCGCCTTCGAACACCCAGTAGCCGAACTCCAGGCGCACGCTCAGCATGCGGCCGAAGAAGCCGGCGCGGCGCAGCATGTCGAGCTTGCGCAGGCCGGGCAGGAAGAGCTTGTCCTGCACGGCGCCGTGCTTCAGGCCCTTGGTCTTCGTGGCTTCCTCTGCCAGGCGGGCGATCTCGACGGCCTCGTTGAGGTTGGTGGCGATGGGCTTCTCGCAATACACATGCTTTCCGGCGCGGATGGCCTTGGCCAGCAGGGCGGGGCGCATCTGCGTGGTGCCGGCGTCGAAGAAGATGGTGTCGTCCTTGTTCTCCAGCGCCTTGTCGAGGTCGGTGCCCCAGCGCGGGATGTTGTGCGCCTTGGCCAGCGCTTCCATCTTCTCGGCGTTGCGGCCGATGAGGATCGGGTCGGGCATGACCTTGTCGCCGTTCGACAGCGTGACGCCGCCCTGGGCGCGGATGGCGCAGATCGAGCGGATCAGGTGCTGGTTCATGCCCATGCGCCCGGTGACGCCGTGCATGATGATTCCTAGACGTTGGGTGGCCATCGTTTTCTTCCTTGGGTGCGAGAGATTGGTGCGGGCTGGACGCGCGCTTCAGTAGACGGAACGCATCGCGTCCCACGAGATGCCGGCGCCTGGCTTGCCGGTGGCGAAGCCGGGCGCGGCGTTGAGCGAGGACAGGTTGAGCTGCCCTTCGCGGATGGCGAGGCGCACTGCGCCGTCGCTGGTTTCGTAGAGACCCGGGTGGGCGCGCAGCAGCGCCAGCTGTTCGGCCTCGGGCGCCGCCGCGAGACCGTTGACGTAGTGGTGGCCGTTGCGCTCCACGTGCGAGAGGCCGAGCCAGGCGACCAGCGCCAGGTCCTGCTGCACGCCGATGCCGGCCTGCATGGTCAGGTCCTCGCCCGAGAGAAAGTAGCGCGGCTTTTCCAGCTCAGCGTTCCATTGCGCGCAGCGCGCGGCATTGATCACCGATTTGTAGAAGCCCTTGCAGCTCTTGCTCGACACGCCGGTGTAGCCCAGCGCGCGGGCCTGCACGAAGGCGTCGAGCGTGGCGTCCGATTCGTCGATGAGCAGCGGAATGCGCTTGCCCAATGCCGACACGTCGCGCTGCAGCGCCGCGTCGCGCCGGATCGGCTGTTCGACGAAGACCGTCTTCTGCGCGAGCTTCCACAGCGTTGGCGTGGAGAGCATGCGGTCGAGAAAGGTGGCGAAGTCGTCGGCGTCCGCGTACTGCTCGTTGCCGTCGAGCGTGACCAGTTGCGCCTGGCCGTCGATCACGCGGGCGATGCGCTGGAGCCGGTCGATGTCCTGCGCGGTGTTGCCGCACAGCTTGAGCTTGAAGTGGGTGTGGCCGTAGCGCCGTACTGCGGCCTGCAGCGTCGTGGGCAGGCCGTCGGTGGGTGCATCTGGCGAGGCGTCGTACTCGTCGATGGCGTCCGCCAGCCCGACCGTGTGGCGTGCGGCGATGCTGTTTCGCGGTGATTGCTTCGCCAGGAAGGCCGGCATGTCGAAACCCGCGAGGTCGTCGACCAGGCCGCTGCCGGCGATGTCGATGCCGCACAGGTTGGCGCTCATAGCCGCCGCGAAGCTCGTGCCGCTGTGCAGGCACAGCGCATCGAGCAGGGCGCGGTCGATCAGCGCGGGCCCGTAGCTGGCCACCAGCGGCTGCAGCCCCTTGGCCCTGGCGCGCGACTGCAGCGCTGCGTAGTTGGAGGCGAAATGCGTCCACGCGGTCTGCGCGTCGGGCTCGGCGGTGTAGGCCTCGCGCGCATCGCGCAGGGCGAAGCGCAGCTGCTCGAAGTTCTGCTCGTTGGTGAGCGCCGGGTTCTTGTCGAACCACTTCGGAATCATCATCTCCGCAGCGCAGCCCTCGGCCGTGCGGCCGTCGGCGAAGCGGATGCGCGCCTTCACGTAGACCTGCGGGCAGGCCGTGACGGTGGCGGCGCCGAAGCGGAACGGCAGCCGCAGCGCCACGTTGCGCTCGGCGAAGCGGATCTCCTCGACGTGAAAGCGGATCGCGTCCATGGCCTGCATCTGCTCTTCAGTGGTCCAGGATGCCCTGCGAGTAGAAATGCGCGCGCACCAGCTTCGTGTAGGCGCCGAACTCGGCCGAGGCCATCACGTCCAGCGTGCGCGGGCGCGGCAGGTCGATGTCGTAGACGGCCGCAATGGAGCCGGGGCGTTCGCTCATCACCATCACCCGGTCCGACAGGAAGATCGCTTCGGGAATGCTGTGGGTGATGAGCAGCACCGTCTTCTTCGACGTCATCCAGATGCGCTGCAGCTCCAGGTTCATCTTCTCGCGCGTCATCGCGTCGAGTGCGCCGAAGGGCTCGTCCATCAGCAGCACCGACGGGTCGTGCAGCAGGGCGCGGCAGATCGATGCGCGCTGCTGCATGCCGCCCGACAGCTGCCAGGGGTACTTCTTCTCGAAGCCCTTGAGGCCCGCCATTTCCATCAGCTCGCGGGCACGGGCGCGCGATGCCTCCGACGGAAGGTGGCGCATCTCGGCCTGCAGCAGGATGTTGTCTTCCACGCTGCGCCAGGGCAGCAGCACCGCGCTCTGGAACACGATGCCCACGTCCTTCTGCGGGCCCTTGATCGGGTGGCCTGCCAGCGTGAGGCTGCCGCCGCTGATGGGCAGCAGGCCCGCCACCATCTTGAGCAGCGTGCTCTTGCCGCAGCCCGACGGGCCGACGACGGAGACGAACTCGCCTTCCTTGATGGCGAAGTCCAGCGGCTTGAGCGACTCGACGGGGCCGTCCTTGCTTGGGTAGATCTTCGAGACGCCGCGCGCTTCGATCAGGTTCACTGGAGACATGGAGCGTAGTTAAAGGACGAGGCGAATGAGAAGATGCAGCGCTTGTGTTTCTTCGGGGAACACCGCGGAGCCGGCTCTGCCGGGCCGCAGGTGTTGCCCCCGGTAGGGGGTGGGAGAAGCGACACGAAGTGCGCGGAGCCTGGGGGCGAGTCTGTTTACGGCAGGAAGTCGAGAGTGACGTAGTCCTCGGGCTTGCCGCGCGTGGAGGCGTCCATGCCGCCGTACTGCACCAGCAGGTCGAGCGAGTCGTTCACGTTCTTCATCTGCACGCGGAAGGGGCGCTGGTTGGCGGTTTCCTTCGTGTGATAGAGCGCCACGCTCTGCTTCATGCCCACGATGAGCGTGTCGCGCACGCCGGCCTTGGGGTTGGCCTTGAGCATCGCGTCGACCGCGGCCTCCGGGCTCTTCTCGGCGGCTTCGGCGGCCTTGGTGGAGGCGCGCATGAAGCGCTTCACCAGGTCGGGGTTCTCGGTCAGCAGGTTCTTGTTGGCGATGATCCCGGAGCTGATCTGGTTCACGCCCGAGTCGGCAAAGCGGATCGGCGTCACCGGCTTGCCCGTGGCGTCCTGCAGCTTGATGGCCTGGTCCATCACGTAACCCAGCAGCAGGTCGGCCTGGCCGTTGATCACGGCATTGAGCTTGGTCTGCGCGTCGCCCGAGACGGTCTTGATCTGGTCGGCCTTGATGTCGTTCATCTTCAGGAAGAGCGGCCACATCTGCGACATCGAGTCGCCCGGCGTCACCGCCACCGTCTTGCCGACGATGTCCTTCGGCGCCTTGATGTTCTTCTCGGTGAAGCCCATCACCGACATCGGACTCACCTGGAACAGCACGCCGGTCGACTTCAGCGGCGCGCCCTTGGCGGCGGCCTTGATCATGGTGGTCACGTCGATGTAGCCGAAGGTCGCCGACTTGGCGGCCACCGCCTGCGCGGTGACAGCGGAGCCGCGGCCTTCCTGGATGTCGAGGTCGATGCCTTCCTCGGCGTAGAAGCCCTTTTCCTTGCCGAGGAAGAAGGGCGCGTGCTCGCTGTACAGATACCAGTTGAGCATCAGCGTGACCTTGTCCTTGGGCTTGTCGCCCTGGGCGTGCGCCGGGGCGACGGCGAAGGTGGCGAGCGCGGCCGCGGCGAGCAGCGTGGGGAGCAGTTTCTTCATGGTGTTGTCTCCGGGAGTTGTCAGGTATGGCAAGGGAACTTGGACTTTCGCGGCGCCATGTCTACCCCGGCTGCGAGAAGCGGGCATGTCTTTCCAGGGATACCGCGGAACCGGCTTTGCCGGGCCGCTGGTATCGCCCCCTGGAAGGGGGTTGGCGAAGCGACACGAAGTGCGCGAAGACTGGGGGTCATCTCAATGAGTGTGGCGCTGCGAGGCGTGCCAGGGGATCATCACGCGCTCGACCAGGTCGACGGCGACGAAGAGGATCACGCCGATGCTCGAAAGCACCACCAGCGCCGCGAACATCAGCGGCAGGTCGAAGTTGCCGTTGGCCACCTGCAGCACATAGCCGATGCCCGAGTTGGAGCCGACGAACTCGCCGACCACGGCGCCCACCACCGCCAGCGTGACCGACACCTTCAACCCGCTGAAGATCTGCGGCAGGGCCTGCGGCAGGCTGATCTTGAAGAAGGTCTGCAGGCGGCTCGCGCCCATCGAGCGCGAGAGATCGAGCATGTCGGGCTCGACCGACTTGAAGCCCATCACCGTGGATACCACCACCGGAAAGAAGCCCAGCAGGAAGGCGCTGATCACCTTCGGGAAGATGCCGAAGCCGAACCACACCACGAACAGCGGCGCGATCGCCACCTTGGGAATGCTCTGTGAGAACACCAGCAGCGGATACACGTACGACTCGACGACGCGCGAGTAGGCGATGACCATCGCGATCGGAATGCCGATGAGGATCGTCAGCCCGAAGCCGCCGAGCGTGGCGAGCGTGGTCTTCCAGCTCTCCGCTAGCAGGCGCGGCCATTCGGCGGCGAGCTGCTTCACGACCTCCCACGGCGGGGGAATGAGGTAGGCCGGAATCCTGAACAGGCGGATCGCCAGGTCCCACAGCACCAGCAGCAACAGGATCAGGAGGAAGGGGCGCAGGGCCGGGGAGAGCAGGAGCTTGCGGAACATGGCGGGAGCCGGGGCTTTCAGGAGGAGCGTGCGGGATGGCTTGCGTGGCTTACTGTTGGACCGAGAGGCCGGCCGCCTTCACGAGCTGTGCGTTGCTCGCGATCTCTTCCTTGATGTAGGCGTCGAACTGCTCGGGCTTGAGCGTCCAGGCGTCGGCACCGAGCTTGGCGAAGCGCTCCTTCACCTCGGGCGTGGCCAGCGCCTTCGCCACTTCGGCGTGCAGGCGCTCGACGATGTCGCGCGGCGTCTTGGCCGGCGCCATCATTCCGATCCAGAAGTTGAACTCCGAGCCGGGCACGCCGGCTTCGCTGGTGGTGGGCACATCGGGCAGCGCGGCCGCGCGCTTGGGCGAGCCCACGGCGAGCGCGAGCAGCTGGCCTTCCTTGATCTGGCCGATGACCGGCGCGATGGGCGAGAAGTAGTAGTCGACGCGGCCCGAGAGCACTTCGGTCACGGCCTCGCCCGATCCCTTGAAGGGGATGTTGGTGGCATCGATCTTCGCCGCCATCTTGAACTTCTCGGCATTCAGGTGCGTGGCGCTGCCCTGGCCGGCCGAGGCGAAGTTCATGCTGCCCGGCTTGCCGCGCGCGGCGGCCAGCAGCTGCGGCAGCGTCTTGATGTTCTTGCTCGGTGAGATCACCAGCGCGTTGGGCAGCGACGAGATCGGCGTGATGCCGGCGAAGTCGTGCACCGTGTCGAACGGCAGCTTGGCGAAGGTGGAGGGGCTCACCGTGTGCGACGACGAATGGATCATCACCGTGTAGCCGTCCGGCACGGCCGTGGCCACCGCGTGCTGGCCGATGGTGCCGCTCGCGCCGCCGCGGTTGTCGATCACCAGCGTCTGGCCCATGCTGGCGCTCATCTTGTCGGTAATGGCGCGGGCAATGATGTCCGTGGTGCTGCCCGCCGCGAACGGCACGATCACGCGGATCGGCTTGTTCGGATAACCGTTCTGCGCCGCCGCCAGCCCCGGCAGCAGCGCCGCGATGCAGGTCAGGGAGGCGAGGGCCGCTGTACGCGCCGCACTGCTGGCAATGAACTTCATGGATGTCTCCGCGCGGTCGAGCCGCATTCTTGAAATCGATCAATTCACCATTGAGTGAATTATTGATTTTAGGAACGGCCGAGCGGCAGCGTCAACGGGCGCTCCCTAGTGAATACCCGCAGGAGCAGGTTCAGTGGTTTTCAGGTGCGACTGCGCAGTGCACGGCCCTTGGAACCGGCACGGGCCAAGGTCAGGAACACCGTGGAACCGGCTTTGCCGGGCCACCGGTGTTGCCCCCGGTAGGGGGTGGCGAAGCGACACGAAGTGCGCGAGCCTGGGGGCGAGCCCGGCCTTACCGCGGAACCGGCTTTGCCGGGCCGCTGGTGTTGCCCCCGGAAGGGGGTTGGCGTAGCGCACGAAGTGCGCGAAGCCTGGGGGCTATTTCAGTACATAGCCAAGGACCAGGTCGGTCATGTGCGAGAGGCGTTGCGCCATCGCCTTGGGCGCACGCAGGTCGCGGCCGAAGATGGCCGATAGCGTGTGGTTGTTCGAGAGGTAGAAGTAGCAGAGCGAGGCGATGGAGATGTAGAGCTGCACCGGGTCCACGCCCGCGCGGAACAGGTCGTCGCGCCGGCCGCGCTCCAGTACGGTGTCGAGCAGCTGCACCAGCGGCGAGTTCATCTCCTGGATGCGGTCGGAGCGCTTCAGGTGGGCCGCGCAGTGCAGGTTCTCGCTGTTGAGCAGCGTGATGAACTCGGGGTGCTCGAGGTAGTAGTTCCAGGTGAACGACACCAGCTGGCGGATGGCCTCCACGGGGTCGATCTCTTCGAGGTGCAGGCGCTGTTCCGCTTCGCGGATGTCCGCATAGACGCGCTCCAGCACGGCAAGGAACAGGTCGTCCTTGCTGCCGAAGTAGTAGTAGATGAGGCGCTTGTTGAGGCCTGCGCGCTCGGCGATGCTGTCCATGCGCGCGCCTGCGAGGCCGCGCGCGGAGAACTCGTCGCGCGCCGAGGCGAGGATGGCCAGCTGCGACCTGTCCGCGTCGCGCGAGCGTGGTTCGATCGCTTCGATCGCGATGTCGGGCGTGGGGTCCTTGGGGGCCTTCATGGCGCGAATTTAACCATTTGGGGAATTAACGCAAGGCGTCCAAAGCGGGCGCACATAATTGCCGAAGACATTTGCAGCTGAGGTTCCTACTTCCCATGAGTACATCACAACCCGCAGGCCACCTGATCGTGGAATGCCTCGTAGAGCAAGGCATGGAGATCGCATTCGGCGTGCCTGGCGAGAGCTTCCTGGCAGTGCTCGACGGCTTCCACGCCTACCGCGACCGCACGCGCTTCGTCGTCAACCGGCAGGAGGGCGGCGCCGCCTTCATGGCCGAGGCGCACGGCAAGCTCACCGGGCGGCCGGGCGTGTGCTTCGTCACCCGCGGGCCGGGCGCGACCAATGCGTCGATCGGCGTGCACAACGCCTTCCAGGACTCCACGCCGATGGTGCTTTTCGTGGGCGACGTCGGCAGCGACTTCCGCGACCGCGAGGCCTTCCAGGAGGTCGACTACGCGAGCTTCTTCGGCCCGAGCACCAAGGGCTTCGCCAAGCGCGTGGAGCGCATCGACGACGCGAACCGCATTCCCGAATACATCGCACGCGCCTTCGCCACCGCGATGAACGGCCGCCCGGGCCCGGTGGTGCTGGTGCTCCCGGAAGACATGCTGCGCAGCGAGACCACCGCGCGTCCGCTGGCGCGCGTGGAGGCGGTGGAGCCCTGGAGCGATCCGGGCGCGCTGCGCACCCTGCGCGAGCTGCTGCTGAAGTCGCAGCGCCCGCTGGTGATCGCCGGCGGCGGCGGCTGGACGGCGCAGGCCGCGCAGGCGCTGCAGCGCTTCGCCGAGAACTGGCGCCTGCCGGTGGCGAATGCGTTCCGCTTCCAGGACACCTTCGACAATCACCATCCGCAGTACGCGGGAGATGTCGGCATCGCCATCAACCCGAAGCTCGCCCAGCGCGTGAAGGACGCCGACCTGATCCTGGCCATCGGCCCGCGCCTTGGCGAGATGACCACCAGCGGCTACACGCTGCTCGAGGCACCCAAGGCGAAGCAGACGCTGGTGCACATCCACGCGAGCGCCGAAGAGCTCAACCGCGTCTACCAGGCCGACCTGGCGATCAACGCCGGCATGAGCGCCGCTGCGCGCAGCCTGGAGGTGCTGAGCGCACCGCCGACGCTGCCGTGGGAAGAATGGACGCTTCAGGCCCATGCCGACTACGAAGCCAACCTCGTGCCCCAGGCTTTGACGGGCATGCCCGCCGAGACGCCGCGGGGTTCGGTCGACATGGCGCAAGTGGTCGCGCTGCTGCAGAAGCATCTGCCCGCGGACGCGGCCATCACCAACGGCGCGGGCAACTTCGCGAGCTGGGTGCACCGTTACTTCCGCTACCACGGCCTGGCCAAGGGTGCGAAGACGCAGCTGGCGCCGACCAGCGGGGCGATGGGCTACGGCGTGCCGGCTGGCATCGCGGCCAACCTGGCGACGGGGCGCGTGGCCTTCACCATCGGGGGGGACGGCGATTTCCTGATGACCGGGCAAGAGCTGGCGACGGCTTCGCAGCACGGCGGCAAGAGCATCATCGTGCTGCTCAACAACGGCATGTTCGGCACGATCCGCATGCACCAGGAGCGTGAGTACCCTGAGCGCACCAGCGGCACCGCGCTGCGCAATCCCGACTTCTGCGGACTTGCGCGGGCCTACGGCTACGCGGCCGAACGGGTGACGGAGACGGCGCAGTTCGAGGCGGCGCTGCTGCGCGCGCTGGAGGCCGACACCGGCACGCTGATCGAGATTCCGCTCGACCCCGAGGTCATCACCACGCGCGGCACGCTGTCGTCGATCACGCGCTCGGCGAAGCAGCAGCAGGCACAGGGCTGAGCGCGGCGCGATGGCGGGCCACCTCCGCACGCAGGAACGGCGAGCGCAGCTCGAACACGTCGAACAGGCCGAGGGCATCGAGGGTGGGGATCAGCGAGGCGAAGTCCTGCTCGGCGGCCTGCCGCTCTGCCGCGGATGTGGCGGCGTCTTCGAGGATGCGCGCGTTGGCGAGGAAGGCGGCGACCGATCCCTTGCGCAGTGCGCGGCCGTTGATGGTGGTGAAGTCTTCGCCGTCGGGGAGTACGTCCTGGGCTTTCATGGAGGCTGTTCCTTGCTTGGAGTTGAGAGGGTTTCGATGCTAGGCAGCGCCGCTTATTCGGGCTTGCGGGGCGGGGCCAATCGATACCTCCGGCGGGCCACCCATGGCTGAACGGACGCCTGCGACGCTGTGGATCAACGCCTACGAGGCGGCGCGCGTCACCGGATATCACTCGCACGAGACCGGGCAACTGTTCGCCTTGCGCGAGGGGTTGCAGGTCATCGAGACGCCGTCCGGCCGCTGGGTGCAGCCGCCGGGGTGGATCGGCTGGATCGCGCCGCGCTGCGCCCATGCGGCGCAGACCTTCGGCGCCACCGCGGGCTGGAGCCTGCACATCGATGCAGCGACGGCACAGGTGCTGCCCGGCGTGCCGCACGTGTTCGCGGCGACGCCGCTGGTGCGTGCGCTGGTGGACCGGCTGACGGGCATGGACGCATCCGAGCCCCTGCTGGAGCCCCGCCGCGGGCGTCTGGTGGGAGTGCTGGTCGACGAGCTTGCGGCGGGCGAGAGGCCGTCCCTTCATCTGCCGATGCCGCAGGACAGCCGGCTGGCAGGCATGGCTGCGGCGTTGGCCGACGACCCGGCGCTGCCGGACGGCATCGACCGATGGGCTGATCGCATCGGCATGGCACGAAGGACGCTCACCCGCCGATTCGCTGCGGAGGCGGGACTGAGCTTCGCGCTGTGGCGCCAGCAGGCGCGGCTGCTCAAGGCGGTGGAACTGCTGAGCCTGCAGGAGAGCGTCACCGCGGTCGCGCTGACGGTGGGCTACAGCTCCGTCAGCGCCTTCATCGAGGCCTTCCGAAAGCACTTCGGCTCCACGCCGGCGCGCTTCTTCGAGGAGGGCGGGGCGATGCCGCAGGCGAAAAAAAAGCCCGCGTGAAGCGGGCTTTTTGATTCAGGAGCGCGAGGCCCCTGAGGGCTTACTTGACGTGCTTGCCGATCAGCGCTGCCAGTTCGAACATCGACACTTGCGGCTTGCCGAAGATTTCCTTCAGCTTGGCGTCGGCGTTGATGTTGCGCTTGTTGGCCTTGTCCTGAAGGTTGTTCTTCTTGATGTAGTCCCACAGCTTGCTCACGACAGCGGTGCGCGGCAGCGGCGTGGAGCCGACGACGGCGGCCAGTGCCGGGCTGGGGGTCAGTGCCTTCATGAACGCGGCGTTGGGCGTGCGCTTCTTGGCGGGAGCGGCCTTCTTCGCGGGGGCCTTCTTGGCAGGAGCAGCCTTCTTCGCCGGTGCGGCCTTCTTCGCAGGAGCCGCCTTCTTGGCCGGAGCGGCCTTCTTCGCCGGAGCCGCCTTCTTTGCAGGAGCGGCCTTCTTTGCCGGAGCTTTCTTGGCCGGAGCCTTCTTTGCAGTTGCCATGGTTGATTTCCTTTTTTGGTTGAACACTCACCAATGAAAAACTTGCGTCTCCAGTGGCACTGCGGATGCTAAATGAGAAAAAACGCGTTTCCAAGGGAAAAAGCGCTTTTTTCATTGGGAGTTGTTGTTTTTTCAGAGGGGAGAAGCCCCGTTTTTCATGTTCGGCGCCCAGGCCACGTTGCAAGCACCACGCCGATGAGCGCAACGACGAACGCAACCAGCTGTGGGGAAGAGAGGCTTTCGCCGAGCACGAGCACGCCTACGAGGGCCGTGCTCACAGGCAGCAGCACGGCGAAAACACCCGCTTGTGCGGCTGGTACGTGGCGAAGTCCGGTCATCCAGAGCCACACCGTCCAGATGCTCGCGGCCAGTGCATAGGCCACGAGCAGTGCCCAGGTGCCGAAGCGCACGGCGGTGAAGTCGAACTGCAGCGCGAACCAGATGCCGAAGGGCATCGACAGCACGAAGCCCCAGAGGTTGATGAGCGAAGCGATGCGCTTGGGCCCGAGGCGCCCGGTGAGCGACTTGCCGATCACCGCATAGGCCGTCTCGCAGAGCACCGCGCAGAAGACGAGCAGATTGCCGAGCCAAGGCATCGACGTCGACGCAGATGCGGCCGCGGTGGAGGCCGGCGCATGCGATGCCGAAGGCGACAGCGCCAGCAGTCCGATGCCGATTGCCGCGCAGGCGATGGCCAGGCCGATACGCACCGTGATGCGCTCGCGCAGGAAGAGCCAGCTCGCGACGGCGACGCACGCCGGGATCGAAGCCATGATCACGCCCGCCGATACCGCGCTCGTCAGGCTCACGCCGAAGAGCATGCAGATCGAGAACAGGAAGTTGCCGAGGAAGGACTCGAGGAACACCAGCCAGCGCGTGCGCGTGGTCATCGGCGGTTCGTCGGGCGAGCGCTTGAGCCAGTGCGGCATGGCCAGTGCTGCGATGCCGAAGCGCAGCCAGGCGAGCAGCAGCACGGGAAAGGCGGCGACGAGGGGTTTGGAGAGGGCGACGTAGCCGCCGACGAGCGACATGCTCAGGGCCAGGCAGCCATAGGCCACGAGGCGGCCTGATGCGGGGGCAGCGGAGTTCAATAGACTGGACGACGTGTTGTTGTGAAGGAAGGAGTGCGCTTTCGATGATGCCCCACGTTTTTGTCTACGGCACGCTGCGCAGCGGCGGACGCAACGACATCGCGCGCTACCGGCCCGCGCCGAGGTTCATCGGCCAGGCGTGCATCGCCGGCACGCTGCTCGATCTGGGCGCCTATCCGGGCATCGTGCTCGGTGGTGAAAGGCGGGTTAAGGGCGAGGTCTACGCCATCGAGCCCGCGGTGGAAGCGGCGCTCGACGTGCTGGAGGAAGTGGCGGACGACGATTCCGGCGAGTACATCAAGCGGCAGGTGCGCGTGGAGGTGAACGGGCAGTGGTTCGATTGCCTGGTCTATGAGATCCACCCGACGCGCATCGCAGGGCTCGACGTGATCGAAAGCGGCGACTGGATCGCCCATGCGGCACGTAGCGACGCCGCATTTTCACAACCGAAAGATTGATTGCGCATTACGGAATGCGCGCCTGCTGCGCCGCAATATTTTTTCTCGATATGGGAAAAATGATTCTGCATTGAGAAATATATCCGTAAGTTGTTGATTTTATTGGTGCAAAAATATGTCTTCTATAAGACATAAGAGTCTGCGGTGGAGTTACAGTAACTCCACGGCCGCAGCGCCAATCCTTCAATCAACCTCACGGAGTGACCATGCCCCAGACCCTCACAGAACAACTGAGCCGCGAACAGCAGATCGCCGCACTCGAGAAAGAATGGGCCACCGACCCCCGCTGGAAGGGCGTCAAGCGCGGCTACAGCG
>Ga0209565_1000939_pt1 | contig 15337 bp, 26 predicted proteins | sample Araplaol_mTSA_r2_2_FD_184283 | JGI IMG/M metagenome (GOLD analysis project Ga0209565, IMG submission 184283) | Arabidopsis root microbial communities from North Carolina, USA - plate scrape MF_Col_mTSA_r2 (SPAdes) (version 3) | ecosystem: Host-associated > Plants > Roots > Endosphere | place... | reverse complement strand
CATTTTACCTGTTGCCAGCCTGTCAGCTATAATTGCGCTCGCTTTGCGTCCTCCCCGTAGCACAATGGATAGTGCACATGCCTCCTAAGCGTGGGATACTGGTTCGATTCCAGTCGGGGGGACCAATTAACAAGATCACAACGTCGCATAGAATGTCAAAACCCGCATGGCTACAGGCTTTGCGGGTTTTTTTATTGTTCTGTTACGTATCATGTACTAGCATAGAATGGTAAGGAAATACCGTCACTTTTGACGGTATTTTTAGAAAGCCGAAAGTGAAATACCGTCAAGGGGAATCACATGGCCCTAACCGATACAGCAGTAAGAAATGCCAAGCCAACAGGCCGCGCCGCCGGCGATAAGCTATCGGACAGCGATGGCATGTACTTGCTTATCAGAAACACCACTGATGGCGTCGGCAAATACTGGCGTATGGATTACAGGATTGACGGCAGGCGCAAGACGCTGGCGCTGGGCACCTACCCCGCCATTTCGCTTGCCAAAGCACGCAAGCGTCGCGATGAAGCGAGAGAGCAGATTGCTGACGGCATAGACCCTGGAATCGTCAAGCGCGAGAAGAAGCAGGCGCGCATGCTGGCCGCAAGCCAGACCTTTGAGGTGGTTGCCAAGGAATGGCTTGCCAAAACGGCGGTGCGTCGGGCTGACAACACTCAAGAGAAGGTCACTGGCTGGCTCAAGCACGACATATTGCCCCAAATCGGCAAGACCCCTATTAGCGAAATCGGCCCGCGCGATGTGCTGGCTGCAGTGCAGATCATGGAGAAGCGAGGCGCCATAGGCTCGGCCCACCGCGTTAAACAAATCTGCGGCCAGATATTCCGGTACGCCGTTGCCAGTGGGATCGCGGAAAGGGACGTCACAGCCGATTTGCGCGGCGCTCTTTCCGCAGTCCCCAAATCGAACTATGCGGCCATTACCGACCCTGTACAGGTTGGCGCCCTACTCCGCGCCATCGACGGTTACGGCGGCCATCCCTACGCCCGCGCGGCCCTGAAACTATCCCCTATTCTCTTCGTTAGACCTGGCGAACTACGCAGCGCGGAATGGTCAGAATTCGACCTCGATGGCGCAGAATGGCGTATCCCTGGCGCGAAAATGAAGATGGGCATAGATCATATCGTCCCCCTTCCAAAGCAAGCCGTAGACGTTTTGCTGGCGCTGAGGGGCCTTACAGGGAATGGCCGCTTCGTATTCCCGAGCATCCGCACGAAAGAACGGTGCATGTCGGAAAACACTATCAATGCTTGCTTGCGCGCGATGGGGTATTCCAAAGACATGATGACTGCCCACGGGTTCCGGGCGATGGCGCGCACGATACTGGATGAAGTGCTCGGTGAGCGAGTTGACCTAATCGAGCATCAGCTCGCCCACGCGGTTAAAGACCCAAACGGACGGGCATACAACCGAACCGCCCACTTGCCGGCGCGGCGGGCAATGATGCAGCGATGGGCCGACTACTTGGATAGGCTACGTGCTGGCGCAGAGATTCTTAAGTTTGGGACTCGCAATGAAGCCTAAGACCAAGGCGACCGAAACCACGTACGTCGAATCCTCATGGATCGGTACATTCGAACTTTCTGAACCGGACCGGAAGATCATCTTAGACCTGGGGGTTTCAGATGCGTCGATAAAATTAATCGAAGAGGAAGCGGCAGCGCATCGGGATCTGATCCGGCCCCACCTCCAGGAGCGACCAACCGCCGACGAAATACGAAATAGGCTGAATGATCTGCAGTCGAAGGCTGTTGAATTACGTAAGACGCTCTCCGGCCTCGACACATACAGCAAGTCGGTGCTTCAAGCAGCCAACCTGCAGGCGATACTTCTTGAGCGGGACGGCATCGATTACTCTGGACTCGAAAACCAGTTGATCTGCCTGGAAGTTATCTCGGCACTTGCGGTTCGAAAGACCTCTGACAATGCAGGGGCCGGCACAAGACAGCGCGGACAAAAGCCTATGCCTGACGCTGCGCTGGTCAGCCGCATAGCCAAGATCGTCGGCCAGTTCGGTATCACAACCACAACCGACTCCCCTGGTAGCTCGTTCGTCAAAATCTGCCAGGCAATCTCAAATTCAGGCGGATTCAAGTCAAACGATCCACGCGGCGCCATCCGCAACTACATCAAAGGCATCCCCAAGGGCACTTAAATTGCTGACAAGCGCTGATTTCCATGACATGAAAATTTAGGCAGCGAGTCCTAATCTACCCCCCATCGCGCCACGGCGTACTTTTAGAGGGTAGAAAATGCTACAGCAACGCATCAGAATCAGCGACTTGGCGACTACACAGGCCAAGCAAGGACTCCTCCCGGTTAGTCCATCCACCATCTGGCGATGGGTCCGCGAGGGCCACTTCCCCAAGCCATTCAAGATCGGCTCCCGTGTCACCGTTTGGGATCGTACCGAAGTTGAAGCCTTCATCGCCAAGCGCGCGGAAGGCGGTGCGAAATGAACTACGCACCCACCGCCCAAGCAATCATCGAAGGCGAGCAGCACGCCAATGCGGCACTGGTTCAAGTCAGCGCCCACAATGCCGGCCAAGACTGCCTATTCCAATCTCTGGCGCCAATGCTTCCCAATACCTGCGATGACCATGCTCGTGCCAGCATTCGTGGATTCTGCCGCGCCCTGCAAAAGCACATTGAGCGAGGTGTGCAATGAGCCCCCGATTCCGACGCGCCTGCAGATTGGCCTTATCGGGGAAGTTTACCAGCATGACTTTTTCGATTCATGTCGGTGCTCCTAATGCCTCCGCTATGATCTTCGAGATGCGGCGAAAGGGCCTATCACTGCCCTGTGAAATTGTCTCCATGCGAAACCGTGACGGCGATCCTTGCCGCGTGGGATGGTTCAGTCTGACGGCCGAAGACCGCAAGAAGGTTCGCGCTTGGCTGAAAGAGTGAGGCCGGCTAATGGGAGTCGACAAGGCGGCCAAGAAGGGTAAAGGCGGGAAGCTATACGGGCACTTTGTCGGCATTCCGCGAAAGGTATTGATGTCTCACGCCTATCGCGGCCTGTCGCATACCGCTCGAAGCCTCTTATGGGACATCGCAATCCAGTACGTCGGACACAACAACGGTGGATTGCTTGCCTCGGTCACATACCTGGCAAAACTCGGCTGGACTTCGCGCGATGTCGTTCAGCGAGCCAAAAAAGAACTTGTTGATTCCGGCCTGCTGTTCCTAACCGCGCAGGGTCATAAACCGCGAAAGGCCAGTCAGTACGCTTGCACATGGTTGCCGTTAGATAAGTGCGAAGGTTTCGACCCTGGAGTCGAAAAGGCGTATCGACTCAACGAATTTCTGCTGATTGGCCCGCCTCCCGATGTCCGTCCGACGGTCATCAAGCAGACGCCCGTGTAACGGACATCAAGCGCTTCTACTGTACCGCTGGACGGACATCAACAAGTACCGATAGTACCGTTAGACGGAACAGTAGGAGGCATTTTCGGAAATTCTCGATGTCCGCCTCACGGTAACCCTGTATATCGACCATCTGCGGGTGGGGTTCTAAAGCAGTTGCAGGCACTACGCCTGTGCCAGTCCTGATTCAAAGGCAGTCACATCGCGAGGCCATCGAAGGGACTTGCAAGGGCCATCGAAGGGGCTTGTTGGAACCCTTTCGAACTGAGCCCCGAAGCGTTCGCATCAGTACGCGTGGACCACGCGATCAAGTAACTTGCCTGTCCCTGGCTTGTCCTTGGGGACAGCAACGAGACGAACACGTGACAGGCTTCCCGCTGGAATTCCATGCTGCTGGCGCTGGCATTCCGTGGCGAGACATTGATCGAAACGCCACTGAAACGAAAGTGAAACGCGTTTCAAAACGCGTACGCAACTGAACGAAAACGAACAAGAGCACTGTGAAGAATTGGAGAAGCAACGATGATGCATGACCCATTCGGGCGCTGCACGGCCCCACCAAAAAAACAGTTCGAGGTCTTGCGGCGCGAGGAACGAATCCTATCACTTGGTGATTGGGCCGTCGCCGTAGTTGCAGGTGCCCCGCGGGATTCACAGGTCGAATACTGGCTCGCGGAATGCCTTATCGCCTGGCTACGCAGCGCGGGCGGAAAGCTGACTCGCGACCACCTCAAGACAGCGGCGGAACCAGGCAGCACTCAAAGTGAATCACGCGTATGGCAACGCTTAAAGGAGCCCTCCTCGCGAGGACAGCCAATCACCAAAGATCCTGCAACAATGGAATCATCAATCAATCAGGAGGGCGAGCAGAAATGAGCAAGGTTCAACGACATGTTGTCGCGCATTACATCAGGTCGGCGTATGTAGGCAAAGGCGCACCAGAAACGGCAGCGTGCTATGCGATGGCTCAAAACTGGGCTGATGCCGAAGCCGTAGCTACCGACTGCAAGGCTATTGCTACCGCCCTGACGACGACTGACTACGCTTCAACAGCGGTCGCAGCGGACTTCTCCGCAGCAGTAAGGCCGCGAACTATCCTTGGTCGCCTGACTGCGGCTCGCCGAGTTCCTCCACTCTGCCGAATTCTGACCAACCGTGGCGAATCGGCTGCTGAATTTGTCGGGCAGGGTAAGCCGATCCGCCTTAGCAAGCTGGACCTCGATGGCGGGGTCATGAACGAACTGAAGGTTTGCGGCATGGGCGTCTTCGACAAAGAAATCCTTCGCTCCAGCTCGCCGCAAGCAGATGCCGTTATGGCGGAAGACCTGGCCGCAGCATGCGTACAAGCGATGGACCGCGCATTCCTGGACCCGAGCAATGCCGGCATCGCCGAGGAAAGGCCGGCAGCCGTAACCTACGGTGCCCCATCGTTAGCATCCACTGGCGCGGCGTTCGCCCAAGTCGACGCCAACCTTACGAAAATGCTGCAAATGCTGGTGAGCGCCGGCAGCGATGCGCTGAACGCTGTGTGGATCGTGCGGCCAGAAACCGCGATTGCCCTTAGTTCATTGCGTGATACCTCTGGCGCCCTGGCATATCCTCAGATTTCGGTCCTTGGCGGCACACTGAAAGGCGTTCCGGTACTGGTCACGGGCAACCTGCCAGAGCCTGGTAGCCCAGCGCTCGCGCACATAGTCCTGCTGGATCAAAGCCAAGTCACTTACATCGACGAAGGCGCGGCAAAGGTTGAGGTCTTCGACCAAGGCTCACTTGAGATGTTGGATAACCCAACCAACACTTCCACCGGCTCGGCCACCGCGACCAACATGATTTCTCTATTCCAGGTGAATTGTGCGGCGTTCCGTGGAACCATTTGGACGAACTGGCAGTTGCGCCGACCCTTCGTCGTTGTCATGACCGGCGTGAGCTACTAAACGGAGAACATCATGGCAGTGGATTTGAAAGACATCGCAGACAAAACCATCTTCGCGATCCGCAACTACGTCGACAAGCGATCCGTCGAACCTATCCATGTCCTTGAGCAGCGTATGCGAGATCTCGAAGAACGCTTGCGCGCGCTGGATGGGCAGAAAGCACACGTCGGAAAGTACCGGCCTGGCATGTACATGACCAAAGACATGTAGAACTTCACTGGGTAACACCTGCCGAGAAATCGGCAGCACCCGTGGGTGAGACGCCACCGCGACGGGTAACTATTCAAAGGACTCGAAATGCTTGAACTTCAACAAATGACAATCATGACCGTTGGTCGGCTGACGGAACTCAATTGGCGGCCGAAGAAGGACTGCGAGGCGCTAGTGGTCTTGTGCCCCAGGGGAGCTCAGCCAATGACTACGTTCGTGCATAGCTTTGAGCGTGTAATCGAAATGCTGCAAGAACTTCGCCCGATCAAGGTGGAACTCGAACACGCTCACGGCGAATACTGCCCTGAACTACAACAAGGGGTGGCCGCATACATCACTGAATGCACCCTTGATAACTGCGCACGGGCACGGTAACGAGGGGGCTACTTTGAATCACAACATCTTGTGACGCGAACTAGCAAACCGAAGTTTTTCAAGCTGCCAACGCCAGGTCCGGATCCATCTTAGCAAATGCTGACGTAATCTCGATTTGGGACTCAATCGTGACGATTTGATCATTGATAGAACTCCAGAACTGGGCATAGTCCTGTCCTGATTTGTAGACGGCCGGCCCGTGGCCCTCAGCACCTTTTGCCGCAGCGTCAGCTTCGATAAGCGTGGCGTAGATCTGCAGAATGATCTTCACTACGTCAGATGGCAGAGGTTGCGCCATCAACGTGCGCAATGTTTGAATACAAGAATCGATACGGCCCATTTCGTGATATTTGAACGCGCTGCCGTAGGGCCACTTATCAATGCTTCGAATGAGATTTTTCAAAGTGACGAGTGAATGACTTACCAATCCTTCCGCAATAATCGACACGCGCAAGCGCTCCTCTGCTGCCTTCTTTCGCTCGGATTGCCTTTGATGTTTGAGCTGTTGATTCGCAATCCGAAAGGCCCCGTAGATTGCTGCAATCGATCCAATGGCCTGAACCCATGCGGCGCCTTCAGCCGACCAAAGCGGCGATTTGGCTATGAGCTGGATCAGAGACGCCACTCCAAAGGCTACAACAACAGTCACAACCACGGTGCCAATAAAGCGATAGATATGTTCGGGATTCATAGAAGTTTCAATGTTGGAAACGCTGCAGCATACCATGCTGCCACCTTGAAAAATCTAGCGCTACGGCCCAGTACTGCCCTATTCATAAATCACATCGCTGAAGCAAAATTTCTGCGCGAATGTGATGGAACCCACATCCTTTAGGAGAATCACTATGGCACTCTTGTTTATTGACGGCTTCGATCATTACGCCACGGCGGACATCACCAAGAAATGGACTGCGAGTTCCGGCAGCGTTATCAATGCCAGCGCGGGTCGTGGAGGTGGCGGCGCTTTGGGTGTCGGTGCCGGTGGCAGCAACACCAAACGGGTACTGGTAGGGAGCTACGGCACGTTGATTGCCGGTTTCCGGTACCAGCCGAATGCATTGCACAGCGCAAACAACATAATTTTCCGATTCGATGAAGGCGCGACAAACCACATCATGCTGCGATTAAATAACAGCACCAGCAAGATTGACGTCTATCGCGGTGGCTCAACGCTTCTCGGGTCAACTGCTAGTACGTTCGCGCTGTCGGCGTTCACCTACGTTGAGATCAAAGTGGTGATTCACGACACCACGGGCTCGATCACCATCAAGCTAAATGGTAGCGGCACGGCGGATCTGACGTTGACGAACATCGACACAAGGAACGGTGGCACTGGCGTAATCGACACAATCTATTTCGGAGATCCCGGGACATTTGCCGGAAACGCCTTTTATGATGACTTTTATCTGGTCGACACCTCCGGCTCAACTAACAACGATTTCCTGGGCGATTGCAGGGTCGACACGCTTCTCCCGAACGGCGACGGCAACTACAGCCAGTTCACACCGAGCACCGGCAGCACGCACTACACGCTGGTCGATGAATCGACGCCGAACACCACAGACTATAACGATGGCGCTGCAGTGGGCGACCGTGATAGCTACACGATGGGAAACCTCACTGCGCTGACTTCGCAAACCGTGTACGGCGTGCAGGTCAATGCCGCATTGAACAAGGACGATGCCGGATCTAAAGGCGCTGCGACGTTCGTGCGTTCATCTGGCACGAATGGCGATGGCAGTGGAGCGGCGCTCAGCACCTCCCAAACCTACGTACGCCAGATTTTCGAAACAGACCCAAATGGTTCCATTGCCTGGACTGAATCGACGGTCAATGCGATGGAAGCCGGCGTCAAGGTAACAGCATAGGAGAACCACGATGACCGTTGCACGCACCAGTCAAGTTGCCGCAGAAGTCCTGCGCACAAACACGGGCCTAGTCACCCGCACAAGCCAGGTCGTGGCCGAAGTCCTGCGCACGAACACAGGTACTAAGATCCGGGCCTCGCAGGTGGCCGTAGAAGTCATACGTCCGAATGCAGCCGTTAAGCCGAACCGCCGTCCCGTAGTGTGCGTCATCTGCTAGCCAGGGGGGGGCGGTCAAAAAATCTGGATCGAAACAAATGGGACACCGCGCTCCCTCCCATGCGCAGAAAAAATCCCTCTTTTTAAAGGAATTCAGCAAATGGCCGGCGTCAAAGGTAAAAGCGGTGGCCCCCGCAAGAACTCAGGCGGTGCCCGACCTGGTGCGGGCCGCCCCAAGAAGCCAAAGGAACCGACGCCGCAGATCTCGGAGCGGGATATGCTTCAACTACTGCAAGACATCGCGCTCGGGCGCGTGGAAGCCACGAATATTCAGGTAAGGGCTGCCATAGCCGCAGTGCAGTACACACACGCTAAGAAAAATCCGGAAGGCAAAAAGGAAGCGGCCGAGCAAGCGGCAAAGGCTGCAGTGAAAGGCCGGTTTGCATCAAGTCCGGTGCCACTGCAACTAGTCAGTCTGAAGAAAGGGAAATGATGGTCACGAATTTGAAAGGGGTACCACCACCGTCGCCACAGCTCACGGCGATTGAATATCTGCTGCGCGTGATGAATGACCCCGCTGCGGAGATTGAGCTGAGAATCCAGGCGGCCATCGCTTTGCTTCCGTATCTGCACAAGGCCATCACACCTCTTTGCTCTCATGTCAGTGACGACGAATAGGAAGACGAATAGCTGCAAGGCACCAGGCCGCCCTATGAGCTTTTCGGGTATGCCACCTACTTTGGGGGCGTGAATGTTGGGGCAACCTTGGCGTTATCGGTCAGGTCCTTGTGCTCTGGCAGCCAGTCTTTGATTGGGATCTTAATGAAGCCATATTTCTCGTGAATCGCGGTTGCGCACGAGTAAAGAAGGATCACTAGAATCACTCCAATGATCCACCGTATGGTTTGCTGGGACCACAACTTCCACATATCCCGCCGTTCTGAAGCTCGCTTCTCTTTGTCGTGTACCAATTGCGCCAGGTGCAGGGTTCTATTTTTATATTCCTCATTGGCGAATTGTCGCTGCAGGCTAGCTCGATAATCATCGATTTGTCGGCAGACCTCCCTTGTATCTAACACGTATCGCTCTATGTCTTCGAGAAATCCAGCGTCTTGCGGGAAGTTCGTTATATATTCACGTATAGCGCATGGGGTATTTCCGTCCATCCCACGACCTCCAGAATTGACTAGCAGGCGATCAAAACTATCCAATCGATCTTTAAGACGACGGGTAATCGTGCCTAAATCAACGTGAAATTTGTTGTCGTCCATATACTCAAGCGCGCAAAAGTTAGGGTTGGTAAGTGAATATTATCAGTTAGCCGGATGCAAGCTACACTGTATGGAGGTACAGCTAAATCCACCAACTCCGCAAGAACGGAATCCGCCGCTCCGACAGGGAATTCAACAAGGCCCCCGGCACTGCTGGCATAGAAACGCTCCTACGTGGCTATCCTGACTGCGAAGCAGTGCGCTTACTCGCGAATTGCGGCAGGAGATGCCCCTCTTGATCGGCAGACCGTAAATAGCGGCACAATGTTAAATCTTAAGCTGGCATGTTCCGACTAGGACGTTCCTCGGTTAAGATAGCCAGAACCGAAGGAGCATTTCGACGTTGCACAGATGCGCGCACCCTGATTGCCTCGAAACACTGAACAACGAGGGGGACGATATGGTAGTCATGTATAAGCCCATAGAGCACAAAAAACTGGCGGAAGAGGTGTTTGCCCCGAAACTAGATATCGCTGAGGTGCGAGAGAAGATTGTACTTGCGCTCAACAATCCGTCATACCGCTCTCGTACATTGCAGGGCATTTCGCAAGAGACTAAGTTACAGCCAACTGTCGTGTTACAAGCCATCACGAACGATAGAATTCTTGCGCACGCGGTGAAGATCGTCCCGATGCGTTCTAAGGACGGCCGGCTTCTGATCACGACAAAAAACCGATTCTCTAAGGAGGCTTCTTTCAAGGAAAAATTTGTAGATTTCTTTGCTTCGAGAAGGCAAGAGGTGGTGGATGCAAAATGAGATCGCAAGCCCTTGGGCCATATTGCAACCAAACTTGCATTTAATCGTAATCTCCATTTTTGGCGGTCTCGTGCTGTTCTGCTTGAAATTCACAGAACATTTTCAGCGCAGTGAACAGGACAAGATGCCGACAAAAAAATATTTAATCTTCTTTATTGGACTCTCAATCGGACTCCCGCTTTTAGGAGCCGGAGTTACATCGATATACATAATGAATGGCGATAAGCTAAGCCCCATTCTAGCCCTTCAGGTTGGACTTACTTCACCTGCGATAGTGCAAAGTTTAATCATTGCGGCCGCAAACTCGCTCGCAAAGAACTCTGCACCTGCAATCGCCGCCGGCCAATAAGTTGTCCGCGTCCTGTTCTAATTAAGTTGGTGGAAATCCTGCTGCCAAGTGATCTGGACGAAAATACTCTATGCGCCCCTCCCTGTATCAGTGCCCACGCTGGTAGGCATGCCTTACCGAGGCGAATGCTCTCCTTCCGAACATTGGGCAGGAGTGAACGCCGCTAGAACGTGAGCAATCATCTCAGGTGCGCAGCCACGATCAAACAGGAATTCAACGGCGGCTAAACGTGACTGGTTCGCAGCGATGGCAATTGCGGCGCAGGCCAGATGTGTCATGTTGTGATTCGGGCGCTGACTGTCCACGATCATCTCCTGCACCGAGTATGCGCCGACGCCGACCAGTGCGCACAAATTCTGTAACCAACAGTGTGGGCACGTTTCACCGGTCGGAGTAGCCTGCTCGCATGACCAGACGAATCGACCAGATCACCGCAGATAAAGTAGCCCTTGCGCTTCTTTCACGAGAAGCATTCGGCCTGGATGTTGGCATGCGTACCGCAATGTTTTTCGGGCTACCGCGCTTCCTCGTGATGGCGATATTTTCGCGGGCGACGGGAGTGACACGGAAGGACGCACAAGGAATCAGATCTAAGACTGACCGGCGTCAACTGCAGCGGCGATCCGTTCATACGAAGGGCGAGACACCACCAGCTTAGGAGCCGGCGCGACACATGGGGCGCCCGCTGACTCTTCCCGTTTCGCGGCCAGCATCCATACGCGCGCCCAACGAAGCGAAGCAGCGCGACCAGCATTGTGTGGTGACGATACAAAGCGCTCCATGGCCAGGCTTGATCGGAATCTCGCATATGCCTTGGGCGAATAGACCGCTGCACTGAAGTAGATCATGCAGCTAGGGTATGCGGGCTACCACGCGACCGTTTGAGAAAAGTCAAACTTTCGTCAAATCGCAACCTCGCTTGTCAGCGCCGATCAGCGCCAGACTTCAAATCCGGTGCGTTGACTGATAGCGTAGCTGCACCCCATGCAGGGCATTAGAAGATTCGCGATTCCATTTTGGCCAGGCCAACAAACTTGCATCATCTAACCAAGACGCGCACGATTAAGTCTCCGGAAAACTTTTTCCTGACGAGTGAACTATAGTCAACACCTCGCGGAGTGCATCCAGTTGCCTTGAGAGAATCAAGAGCGCATATTCTAGCTGTTGGCTATCCAGCCCCTCTTGCCTGTAGGTATTCCCGGGCATTTGCTGTCCAGGAAGACATCGAAGGCTACTCAAGTCCACATCAATGCTCCCCAGCGTGCTTTGGATTTTGGCGAGTTTGAGTGCGCATCCACCTTTGAGCGGGACAAGTTGAGAGATCAATTCAACTGGGAACGATGGCCGCTGCTGCAGAATCTTTACCCCATAATTGAGGCGGTCGGCGTACAACCAACCATTGGTCGAAGACGATAAGTACTTTATCGCATCTTCGAGAGTCTGCTTTAGCTTAAGCAGTCCCTGTAGTGAATTCGATGCGGCAATGATTGCAATGCTATGCTCGTTCTCTCGTCGAATTCGCGAATCACTGCTTGCAATTCTAATTGCAACTGCGATTGCTGCTATCGAGCCAATTGCCTGGACCCAGGCAGCCCCTTTCTCAGTCCAAAGCGGCGAAATGGCCAAGATTTGAATCAGCCCTACAACTCCATAGGCGACAACAACGGTGACAACTAACGCGCCAATAAAGCGATAGGCATGTTCCGGCTTCATGGGTTCTCCAAGGAATTTGAATCGCGGGAGCATAGCACGGCCGGCACCGAAAAATGCACGACCAGCGGCGCGAGCCTCGAAAGTAAGCCTAGTGAAATAAGGAAGTCCTGATGATTAAGAATCATCAGGCAGTGAGTGGGAAAAAGGTAGCCCCTTACGTCATTCCGACTGGAGGAGTATCCATGCCACCGGCATTGGGTCCTCTGACTTCAGGCTTAGCCTGCCACCTTCCATCTTATGCAGTTGCCCGCCCCACACGTCGCGGGAACTCAGCGTGGGTGACTCCTCAATGCGCGGATAAATCAATTTGCGCACGCACCGAAGTTGGTCGGTTTGATGTTATTCCCGTTATTCCCGTAGGCTAAGCTCTCACCAGTTCCCGCTGGCGCGTAGGGATAGGGAATTCAAAAATTTGGCCATGAGGCAGCTCCTTTTTTTCGTTCCCTTTAGGAGTCCCAATTTTGCCTCTAACTCATCAATAGCACAACGGTAAAATCATGGTATTTTTACCACACCCCCCGGGGGGGTAGGTTCAAAGCCAGAAACGAATCGCTCCGGACACCGCGCAAAAAATTTTCCCCTTCTTGAACTTTGTTAATCAAACGCGAGCGAATTCAAACGCAAGGAGCCCTTTAACGGCGGGCGCTTTTGAAAACCGGGCCGTTTGAATTTCGTTTGATTTGTTAAAGCCTTTAACAAGAACCGGTGGCACCTAGGAAGGTCGCAGATCCCGCAAGATCGGCGCCTACGTGTGAATTTTCATCGCTTAGGTTGATCGAAACGTTCCTTAGCCTTTGCGAGCACTGCAGTGGCAGCATTATGAGATACCGCAGTCGACTGAGCGAGCAACTCTTTGGATGTCTCCAGGTTTAGTTCTGTACGAACACTCGAGATCAGTTCATCGGTTAGCCTTGCGATCTCTTTTGCTTCGTCAAGCAGCTTCAAACCGTAATTCAATCTATCCGATACTTGTTTAGAGTATTTCGGTGCAAGAATGCCGCTGATCTCACCGATTTTCTCTACGCAGATTTCTAGTGAACGATTCAGGGCGGCAAACTCACTCGATTCAGAATCGCAACGGATCAACTCGATCGATAGACGATCTTTTTCAACCTCGAAAGACTTCACGGCTTTAGCTAAACTCTCGATTTCAGCACGTTCCAAAACCAGTGGTGAAACATCCAGCATACATCGATGAAAAGAAGCCTGGATGGCGTCATTCAAGGCACGAGCCTTAAGCACCGTATCCATACTTCCTAAAATAGTTATCTTTCCAACTGCAGTAATAAACCCGTGCAATAACTCAGTCGTTTCGAGCGACTGTAAATCGCGGGCAGGAAGGGTGCCGAGAAAGGCCTGTGCCTTGACTAACTCACTAACCGCTTCGAGGTATGTAACGCGTCGACCTTCTGTAATCCGGTCAAGATGCCCCTCTTCACGGCTATGCTGCCGCCCATTCTTAGCTTCTTCTGCCGAGGCGTCTAGCTGAGAACGCAAGCGCCCCTCCGAAGCATTCAACTCTAATTTAGTACGACTTTCCGAAGCATCCAACTCTCTTTTCGAGCGCCTGTCGGCTCTAAAAACTGTATAAACCACACCTGCAAGCGACAATAATGCTATCCACAATGTAGGGTTTTCCCAAATATGAACCTCTGGTGGAGGCGCCTGGACAAGCTTAATACTCAGGGTCCCGGTTTGAGGCGGTAAAGGTACTGATGCCGGCACACTTTTCGTCGTAATTGTTGGATTGGTGGCATTCACTTGATTCGACGAATTGATCTCGGTGCGACCTGGGCTCTCAGATTTCTGGCTAGATGTTTGCATAAGTTGATTGTTTATTTTTATCTCAGGAACGCAGTCTACCAGCGTAAATAACAAGGAGGTAAGTGTCCGATTCCAGCTCGGGGTAGTAATCCTGCTACCATGTGGCCTGGACGAAAAATCTCCTTGTAAACCCTGAAGCACCGCCTATGCTGAACTTGTCACGGACAAAGACGTGACCGGGTTTAGCAGCCCGAACAGACAAAGGCGGACATCCGCCAATCGGCGGCTTTTTTTCGTCCGTACCACGCTCCCAATGGGTGGCGATGGTGTGGGAGGCTTCGGCCTGCCGGTTACCTTTGTCACCGGTCTGCTAACCCCGCCACTCGCCGCCCCCCCCCTCAGTCGGGCGGCCCACTAACTGGGAGCCGACCATGAAAAGCCAAGCCAAGAATGCAAATTCCGCCAATGTCAAAGTGCGGAATTCTGAGATCCAATCCATGCTTGATGTTGTGGATCACCTCCACGCAGCATGCTCAAAAGCCATTTTCTTGAATCGTGCGGCAATGCAAGCGATTGAAAATGAGGAGCCGGAACATATCATCTCGGCGACGTACATGGTGTACGACTACCTTGACGAGATCCAGGGCATCAAGGAAGTGATCGAAACCAAATTCCTCTCAAAGGTGCCAGCATGAACGCCGCTGCCAACAACCGCACGCCAGGCGATCTGGCAAGCGAGATCGGGATCAAAGGCGAACAGGTCGCTCAAACGATTCAGCTCATCATTGAGTCCATTCAAACTCAGCCAGAAGCAGTTGTTCTGATGCTAGTGCAGGACAACATCCAGCAAATGTGCGACCTGGCCGAACAACTGGAACTGCAGGTGACATCGTGAGCGCCCAAGTCGACAACCTGTTCCGCGCCGCGTTTGACACGCCGCGCGACCCGCGCAGTACGCCCTACAAGGCCGGAGTTCGCGCCGCCTTGGCCTACCGTATCGACGGCACCGGCTTTCCTCACCCGTACCAGCCTGGCACCGCCGAGGATGACGCTTACTATGCCGGCATCAGCGAAGGTCACGCCATCTGGCGCCGTGAACAAAGCGGAGGTGTGTGATGAGCGACATCAAGAACCCTTCGAATCCGAGGGAAGATCGGCTCCTGTCCGCGTACCGCACAGCCGACCGTCGAGCAAAGCATGCTGCCCTGCTGTTTATTGAAATGCTAGCAAGAGAGCATCCCGCTCCACCTGTTCTGTCGGTGGCCGCCAGTAACCCTGCCCCTCAGCAGCCCAAGCGAAAGCGGAAGCCAACCGTTTTGCAACTGGTCTAACGCAGCGCTAGGATTTGACGGTACTTTCGACGGTATTTCCCTCTAAGACTGGTACTTTTTCATAATGCAATTCGATTCCAGTCGGGGACCAATAGCTTCCCCCGCTCCCTTTCTGCTTTTCTCCGGAACTTTTTCGAAAGCTTCCTGTCCAATCTCAATATATTCTTACGGACCTTGCTCCACAGTTGGCCAAACTGTCGCCGGAGGCCATATGGATACCGAAAT
>Ga0209565_1000934_pt1 | contig 15386 bp, 10 predicted proteins | sample Araplaol_mTSA_r2_2_FD_184283 | JGI IMG/M metagenome (GOLD analysis project Ga0209565, IMG submission 184283) | Arabidopsis root microbial communities from North Carolina, USA - plate scrape MF_Col_mTSA_r2 (SPAdes) (version 3) | ecosystem: Host-associated > Plants > Roots > Endosphere | place... | reverse complement strand
CAGCCCCAAAATAGGCCGATATAATGCGGCCTCTTTTCCCTGATAGCTCAGTCGGTAGAGCGACGGACTGTTAATCCGCAGGTCCCTGGTTCGAGTCCAGGTCGGGGAGCCAGAATTCAGAAAAGCCCAGCCTTAACCGGTTGGGCTTTTTGCTTTCCATGGCCGGAGGCGCGGCCAGAGTGGGACTGCTGCTCAAGGATCCGGGCGCGAAGTCCATTCCATACTCCAGGTATTAAGCTAATTTCGCTCGACATTGACATTTTTGTCACAGATGCGGCATGCTGCGTCGATTGAAAATGTTCATGGCCGCAACATTGGTGGCTTTCTTGAAAGGCGATATGCGTCGATCCCTGGTTTTGCTGATCCTGTTGTTGGTTTCAACTGTAATGGCCAGGGCGGCCGAATACCGAACCGCTCCAGTGCCGGCTTGGGTCGAGCAGATTCCTGTCGATATGGCGCGCAAGCCTCCGGACGGCCAGTTGGGAGGGGAATGGAACATCCTGAGCGACGTGCAATCGCGTATCGAAAAGAATAGCAGGGTGAACTTTTACCATTTTGCGAACAAAGCGCTGGATGCGGACGGCGTCCGTTCAATTGCCGATATTTCCTTCGTTTTCGACCCAAGCTATGAACAGCTGACAATCCACGCCATTCGCATCATGCGGGGCGGGCAGGCGATCGATAAGCTGGCCAGTGCAAAGATCTCGGTGCTGCAGCGGGAAACCGAGCTTGAATATCGGATATACGACGGCAGCAAGACCGTGAGTGTGGTGCTCGACGATCTGCGCGTTGGCGACGTCGTTGAATATGCCTACAGCCGCAGTGGCGTCAATCCTGTTTTCGGCAATCGCGTTGCCGGCGGGGCGGAACTTCAGTGGTCTGTGCCAGTAGGGCAGGCTTCGGTTCGCTTGCTGGTGCCGGCGGGCCGCTCGGTTGCGACGCAATTGGTGAATAGCACTTTGCTGCCACTCGTTCGCGAAATCGATGGCTATCGCGAGTATCGCTGGACGCAGCAGAACGTACCTGCCCTGAAAATCGACCGCGATGCACCCGCGAATTATTCCCCATACGCGCGGGTGCGCTGGAGCGAGTTCGCTGACTGGAAGTCTGTCGTGGACTGGGGGCTTCCGCTTTATCGCCTGAACGGAAAGCTGGAGCCCGCACTGAATGCGGCGGTCGAGGATATTCGACGTACCGCAAGCGCCCCGGAAGCGCAGGTGCGGGCGGTTTTGAAGATGGTCCAGTCCGATATTCGTTATCTGGGCGTGGAGGCCGGCACCGGTTCCCATGCGCCGAGCGCGCCATCGGCCGTTTTCCAGCGCCGCTTTGGCGATTGCAAGGACAAAGCGCTGCTTATGGTGGCAATGCTGCGTCAATTGAATGTGAAAGCCGCGCCTGCGCTGGTTAATACGGAGCGCCGCGAAGCAATTGCCGACTTCCTGCCTGCGCCGCAAGCGTTTAACCATGTCGTAGTCCGCGCGACGATCAATGGCCGCCATTACTGGCTGGACCCGACGATGTCCCCGCAAGGCGGCGATCTCGAACATGTCGTGCAATCCGATTTTGGCCTTGCCCTGGTTCTGGACGAGGGCGAAACAGCTCTGGTCAAGATGGCCGGACGGGATGGCCGCAGCCGCAAGCAGGTGCACGCTGTATTTGATGGCCGGGACGGCGCCGATAAGCCGATGCGTTACACGATTACGACGGTTGCCCATGGAACTGCCGCTGACGCACTGCGTGACCAGATTGCACGGGATGGTATCGCCGACCTGCAGTCGCAATATCTTAATTACTACGCGAGACGATATCCTGACATCAAAGCAGGGGCGCCATTGAGCCATATCGACGATGTGAAACTCAATCTCGTCACTACAGTGGAGTCATATGAAATCCCCGATTTCTGGAAGCGCCCGAGCCCAGGCAAGCGACGCGAAGCTTATATTCGCTCGTCGGAAATCCGTTCGCAGTTCACCGCGCCGGACTTCCTGAACCGCACGGCACCGTTGGCGACCAATTATCCCGGGGAGATCGAGGAGATCACCGAGGTCAAACTCTCTGGAGATTGGGACATCAAGCCCGAAAACGTCGAAGTTCAGGACCCAGCGTTTGAATTCACGCACAAAAAAGAGCGCGGCGAGGGAGACGTCAAATATCGCCTGGTGGACCACTTGCGCTGGCTGAAGGACCGCGTGCAGCCGGCAGAAGTCCGCGACTATGCAGCCAACCTGAAAAAGGCCTATAGCGAGGTGGGCATCACACTGCGCCTGGGGGATTCGCCGCTCGCGGCTACCTCAACGGCAGGACGGCCGGGCGAACGAACAGGGTTCGAGAAATTGCAGGCGCAATGGGACAAAGCGCGACAGATGCAGGCGAAATCACAACTTGTGCAAATCAGCATCCTGTTCACGGTATGGGGCGTAATGACGTTTATATGTTGGCGCTCGCCAGAGTCCCATCGTTCACTGAACTGGTACTTGATGTGGCAATTCGTATGGATTTCTTTTGCTCTGTGGGTCCTTGCTGCAGGCTTTGACAACTCCTGGAAAACGCAAACGCTTGGCCTTGTTGTCATTTTCTTTGGCAGCACTGCATTGTTGGCGCGCTCCGAACGCGCGCCGGTAACACATTGGTTATACGCCGACGCAAATCCGGAGGCCATGGGTGGCATGAGGCTTGGCGCACGCTATCTGCTCAAAACACTCAGGGCGTTGCCATCGCTGGCCGTATTGCTTGGCGTGGGCTATTACTTCAAAGCGCTGGCCACTTGAAGTCAGGGCAAGATCACCGGACTGTTGATCCGCTGTTCCCTGGTTCGAGTCCATGCAAGTGTGGCTGCCAGGGCCTCCTTCGAAAATTAAAAGTTTATGAAGAAAGATGATGAAATCTAACTTTTCCAGAATCATGGCAGTCGTCTTCGGCGCGCTTGCCAGCGCCGCCAATATTCAGGTAAGCGCCCAAACGCCCTCAACGCTTAGTGATGAATTCAAGTCGGGAAACCTAAAGCTGGAATACAGCGTTTTTGGCCGGGGCGCGAGTGGAGCCGATGACCTGAAACGCATGTACGACAACAAGAGCTGGGAGGAACTGGTGAAGGGCGTGGTCTCCAAGCGCTTCGTTGTCAATACATACTACTTTTACTTGGGGGCTGCAGCGGAAGGGCTGGGGCTTCCGGCTGCTGCTTATAAATACTATGAGTTGGCAGCGAAGACTCCAGAGAAATGCGTCGATTACCAAGTCTTGTCTGATAGTTGCGTTGGGTTCAAATTCCCCGATGATCCTGTGAGAAGAATGTCGGGTTTGGCTGGTGCGATAGGGGTAGAGGAAAGCTGGCTTCCAGGCAAGGGACCACTTGTGAGTGACCTTGTTGGGCTTGTGCCGACACCGATGGAGAATCTTCTCGACGCCAAGCCGGAAAGATCTACTACACGCGACAAGTTTGAAACGGAAGAGGAATATAAGGCGCGGCTGGAAAAGATCAAGAAAGGCTTCCTTGCTGTAGCACCATTGGATACCAGGAATAACAGCAATTGCGAGACGAGCTACGACCATGAGGCGGGCGAATATAAAATTTCCCGATGCCTTGCGTTGGTTGGCGGAGTGGCGTTGCGACATCGATACCGTGATGGAGATCCTATTCGTTTAGCAAATGCGATTGGCAGCCGTGTCATTAAGCGGATTGTTAGCGAGGACTATTTTTATGCGGGCAGCCATGTCTGGAGCCAGGTCATAAAGGTTTCGCGTGATGAGGCCAAGGCTCTGGACGATGATCTGATGGTGGGCATCGTATCGCCAGACTTCATGCTATTACGTAAGTGTCTTGGCTGTGATTCGCGCCGGTCCAATGACGCATATGTAACCGGATCGGTTACAGATTACTGGACGATCAGGGTCCGGCCATCCAACGTCGAGAGAATAGTAGTCTATCGACGTTCGGATTCCCGGGCCCTTTATAGTTTCATGCCAAAAAATTGATGGGGCGGGTCGGGCAGGCATAGCTCACATCGTATAAGTTATAGCTCCAGCGTCGCCGGGCAGATGGATAATCTGTCAATTCAAGCAATTGGCGGAGGCGAGATGGGCATCAATACTCGGCGGCGAAACCTGATGGTGTCGCTCGGACTGGCGGCGGCGTTTCCAGGCCTGGCGGGGGCTGGAGTCAGTGCTACGGCTCGCGGCAAACGTGAAGACCTGGAGCTTTGGTACGAGCGACCCGCCGGCCCGTGGGTGGAGGCGCTGCCGGTTGGTAACGGCCGCCTTGGCGCCATGGTTTATGGGCGTGTTGGGCAGGAGCGGCTGCAGCTCAACGAAGACACCTTGTTTGCCGGCGGGCCGAATGACCCGAACATGCCGGGCGCGCTGGCCGCCTTGCCGCAGGTGCGTGCGCTGATCGACCAGGGGAAATTCAAGGAAGCGCACGACCTGTGCGGCAGCACCATGATCGCGCACCAGCAAATGCCTTACAGCGCCGCCGGCGACCTGCTGATCGACTTTATCGGCGCCCCGGATGCGCCGACCGCTTTCCGTCGCTCCCTCAGCCTGGATGCGGCGATCACTACAACCACCTATGTAGCCGGCAAAACACGCTATGTACGCGAAGTGTTTGCCAGCGCCCCTGCACAAGTGATCGTGGTTCGCCTGACTGCCACGCATGGCATGCTGGATTTCGATCTTGGCTACCGCCATCCGGAGCAGGTGAAATACGGCGTCACGCAAGCCCCGGCGCAACTGCGAGAGTCGCTGAACGAGGCAGCCCGTCCGGCGACGCTGGTGTTCCGTGCCGACGGTGCAGGATCGTTGCTGGTGGAGGGGCGTAACAATGAATCTTCCGGCGTACCTGGCGCACTTCGCTATGCAGTGAAGGTGCAAGCGCTTTGCGACGGCAATGTGGCCGTCGACGGCGACCGCCTGCAAGTACGCGGGGCGCGTAGTGTGACCCTGCTGGTTTCCGTTGCCACCAGTTTTGTCAACTTCGCCGATGCCAGCGGCGATCCCGTGGCGCGCGTACGCAGCGACTGCGCTGCCGCGGCACGGAAGCCTTATGCGCAGTTGCGCGACGAACACATAAAAGCGCACCAGGCGCTATTCCGGCGTTTCTCGATCCGCTTGGGCAACGGCCAGGATGTGCGACCGACCGATGCGCGCATCGCCAGCGCTGAATCGCAACCTGAACCAACGCTGGCGGCACTTTACGTGCAATATGCGCGATACCTGCTGCTGTCCTGCTCGCGGCCAGGGAGCGAGCCGGCCAACCTGCAAGGACTGTGGAACGAAGGCACCAATCCTCCATGGGGCGGCAAGTACACCATCAACATCAACACGCAAATGAACTACTGGCCAGCGGGACCGGCCAACCTTGGCGAATGCGTCGAGCCGGTGCTGCGCATGGTGGAAGGGCTGGCGGTGACAGGCGCTGTTACTGCGCGCAAGGCATATGGTGCGCGCGGCTGGGTAACCCACCACAATACGGACCTGTGGCGCGCCAGTGCGCCGATCGACGGGCCGCTGTGGGGCATCTGGCCCACGGGCGGCGCCTGGCTGTGCAACACCCTGTGGGACTATTACGATTATTCGCGCGACGAGGCCTGGCTGCGGCGCCTCTATCCATTGTTGAAGGGGGCCAGCGAGTTTTTCATCGACACCCTGGTTGAAGATCCGCAAGGTCGCGGCCTGGTCACATCGCCCTCCATCTCACCGGAAAACCAGCATCACAAGGGCGTGGCAATCTGCGCCGGGCCGGCCATGGACCGCCAGATCCTGCGCGACCTGTTCCGGCACACGCTGGCAGCGCAGGCATTGCTGGGGGACGACGATGCGTCCTTACGCGCTGCGCTGGAAGCCACATTGAAACGCTTGCCGGCCGATCGCGTCGGCGCGCAAGGGCAGTTCCAGGAATGGCTGGAAGACTGGGATGCCGGGGCGCCGGAGCAACGGCACCGCCACGTATCCCACCTTTACGCGATATATCCCTCCGGCCAGGCCAATGTGCGCGATACGCCGGAACTGGTGCAGGCGGCCAAGGTCACGCTCAAAGCGCGCGGCGACAAGTCGACCGGCTGGGCCACGGCATGGCGACTGGCACTATGGGCGCGCATGGGGGAGGGCGACCGGGCGCACGCGATCCTGCTTGGCCTGCTGGGACCTGAACGCACCTATCCGAATATGTTCGACGCCCACCCGCCGTTCCAGATCGACGGCAATTTCGGCGGCACGGCTGGAATTATCGAGATGGTGCTGCAATCCTGGGGCGATGAACTTCACGTGTTGGCGGCGCTGCCGAAGGCTTGGCCGGAGGGAGCCATGCGCGGCATCCGCGCACGCGGCGCCATCGAGGCGGACGTTGAATGGTCGGGCGGGCGGTTGCGGCGGCTGGCCTTGCGCGGCAAGCCTGGCGTTCGGGTCCCGGTGCGCTACGCGGGCCAAAGCCGGACGCTTGAGCTGGACGGAAAAGGGCGGGCGGTCTGGCGGTTGGACTAGGCAAGGCTCGCCGGCGTCCATCAGCCATGGGTTAGAACGGAATGTGGACGTGTTACAACCTGACGTTTCCAGGTAGTCGATATAATGTTGCCGAATTGGAAATCGAAGGGAATTATGGGTAAGTCCGTTGTCAAAGGTTGGCTCTCCGTACTGATGGTTTTCGGGAGCTTGAACGCGCAGGCTGACTCTGCGCCGATACGCAGCGTCGCTGTACTCTCGCTGGCGGGCAGCAGCCTCGCCTTGCATGTGCAGCGCCACCAGGTTGGGAGCCGGACCGAAAATGCGCCGGTTGAAGTGCGCCCGATCGACGATCCGGTCTTCGACCAGGTGGCGATCATCGCGGCCCGCACGTCGCTGCTGAAACTGCTGCCGAATGCATAACTAAGCCTGATGACCACGCAGGATAAGGGCCTTTACAGCGCCCAGAACGAAATGTTCGAGTATCCCGAGCGGCATGCGGAAGATCGTGAGTACTTGAAAAGCCTGCTGAGAGAACAGGGCGTGAGCCACGCCATCGTGATCAGCAAATTCCGCAGCGTAGCGGCGATCAAGCTGGTCGATGCGACTGTCGGAAGCGGTGCGCTAGAGGGGCTTGGCTTCTATGTCGACGACATGATCAACATGTTAAACAGGAGCGATAGTACTTCGTCGCGGGGCATGGTCGCGCCTTTCGCTTATGTGCGTGTGCGCCTGGTGGAGGCGGATTCGTTGAAGGTGGTGGGCGAAGGAACGGCGAAGCAGTCCTTCATCATCGCCCGTCCCTCGGCCGACTCTACCGGTATGGAGACATTCAACAATATGACCGGTGCTGACAAGATCAGGAATGTTCGCACCGCGCTTGAGCGTGCAATGGATGCCGTCATGCCGGGCGTGCTGGCCCGGTAGTCAGCAATGCTGGTCCAGCCAGTCGCCGACCAGCGGCCACAGTACCTTTTCCTGGTGCGAGCGGAAGAAGCCGAAGTGGCCGATGCGCTCCTGGTTGAAGGTGTCGGGACTGAGCACGCGGTAGTCGACCTTGGCGCTGGTGTAGGCTTCATGCAGCATGCGCGAACCGGATTCGCGCAGCAGCTCGTCGTCGCTGAAGGTGAGGCCGAGCACCGGAAGGCTGGCGCTGGCATAGGCTTCGCGCGCACCGGGTTCGCCTGTCAGGAGGTAGTCCGGCGTGAGGCACCAGCGGCGCCATTGCATCATCGCGCCGCGCGGGATGTCGCCGAGGATGCCCAGGCGTTTGCCGGGGAAGTAGCCCAACACCCTGCATAGCAGCGGCGTCAGCACGTACCACAGCAGCGGTGCGGTGCGCTGGACGCGCGGATAGTTGTGGCGCGTGGCGCCGCTGCCGACGGCGATGTTGACCAGGCCTGCCACCTTGCCGATCGAGGGCAGCAGCGGGGCGGTCTGGCCTCCCAGGCTGTGGCCGAGCAGGAATAGCGGGAGCGCGGTGTCCTGCCTGGCGGCGTGCTGCACCACGGATTCGAGGTCGATCGCGATCCAGGTGGTGATGTCGGCCTTGCAGCGGCGCAGCGGTCCTTCGCGCGATTCGCCCATGCCGCGATAATCGAATGTCCACACGCGGTAGCCCAGCCTCGCGAGGAAGGCCGCGAAGGTGGCGTAGAAGCCTTGGGGAATCGCCATGCCGGGCGCGATCACGACCTGTGCACGCGGCGGGCATGACGGTTCGTGGCGGTAGGCGGCCAATTGCTGGCCGTCCTGCGTTTGCAGCGTGAAGCGGGTGGCGCTCATGCTTTTGATCCTCCGAAGGAGACGCCGGTGTGGGCAGGGTTGGTGGCGAGCGTGCGCCAGGCTGCACTGCTCAATTCATCGACAGCGGTGAGCGGGTTGAAAGCGATGCGTCCGCCCAGCCAGTTGCGCGCCAGCTCTTGCGAGGGGCCGAGCAGCAGCGGGCCATACAGCTCGATCGGCAGCCGGCGCAGCACGCCTTGCTTGAACCAGGGCTTCAGTTTTTCGAACACTTCCTTGAAATGGCTTGCCGTGCGCTGGCGGATCGCGTCGTCATGCTCGGCGCTGACGGCCTGGCGGCGCGCGAACAGGAAGCGCGCCATGTCCGGCTGCTCCACGATCCAGTTCAGGTGGGTGCTGACGATGGCGTGGACGGCAAATTCGGCGTTGCCCGCCTGTGCCACGTTGGCCTTGATCTGCTGCCAGTAGCCATCCAGCCCCTTTGCGAACAGGGCGGCGGCGATGCCCTCCTTGTTGCCGAAATGGTGATAGATGCTACCCACCGACGCCTGGCTGCGCTGGCGGATGTCTTCTATCGACGTGGCCTCGATCCCCTTTTCGGAAAACACGGCGAGGGCGGCGGACAGGATGGCGGATTTTCGGTCAACTTGGGTCATGGCTAGAATATTGTTCTAGAATCATATTCTAGTCAAGTTTCTTCGTTTCGGGTTAAGCTCGACGGCATGAACAAGACTAGAGCCAGGATCTTTATTGTCCTGTTACTCCTGGCCATGCTGGACCTGCAGCCGGCGGCGGCAAATCCCGTCAAGGCTCCGCAGCAGGTTGTCTATCCGCGCCCCGAGTCCGCGCACGACAGCCGCTACCTGTATGACTGGGAAGTATTGCGCACGGCCCTCGAGAAGACGCGCGCCAGGTTTGGACCGTATGAGCTGCGGGAGGCCAGCCAATATATGTCCCCGGCACGGGTGACGGCCGAAGCGGCGGGAGCCGGTTCCATCAATGTTTTCGTGCGCGCCACGTCGGCACAACTGGAACAGCAATTCCGCCCGGTGCGGATTCCGGTCGACCGTGGGCTGATCGGCTACCGCCTGCTGCTGGTGCGCCATGAAGACCTGTCGCGGTTCGCCGAGGTCAAATCGCTCGACCAGTTGCGCCGTTTTAGCATCGGCCAGGGCAAGGGCTGGGTCGACGTCGGTATCTTGCAGGCCGGCGGCTTCAAGGTGGTGGAAGGGAATAATTACGACGGCTTGTTCCCCATGCTGGAAGTCAAGCGCTTCGATGCGTTGTCGCGCTCCGTCGACGAAGCCTTGAGCGAGTACGACGAATGGCACAAACGCTTCGGTTTCGAGGTTGAACCGTACGTCGCACTTTACTATCCGCTGGCGCGCTACTTCTTCACGCGCCGCGATGCGGATGGGGAGGCGTTGGCGATCCGGCTGGAGGCCGGGCTGGAGAGCATGGTGCAGGACGGCTCGCTGCAAGCGCTGTTCATGACTTACAAGGGGCCGCTGATCAAGCGTTCCGGCTTGGCGCGGCGCCGCTTGTTCCGCATTCCCAATCCTGATTTGCCGCCGCAAACCCCGTTGGCGCGCAGTGAACTGTGGTATCGGCCGCAGGAGTTGGCGGGGAAGCGATAGGCAGGAACGCTACTGCCGCGTTACACTGGTTGCCAAGGAGGAGGCGCCATGAAAGCTTGGATGTTGGCCGTTCTAGCGGCTATTACTCTGGCAGGATGCAGCACCCCGCAACAGCACCAGCAGCAGCCCTTCATTTGCCGGACAGTGGAATCCGGCCTCGGCCAACCCCTGGTCGATAACCAGCAAGGTGTCGGGCATCCGGTGCGCGACGACGCCGGCAAGGTGGTCGGGTACAGCAGTCAATGCGCCATCAAGCCGCGCATCCAGCACTTTTACTTCACCGGGACGGGTTTCAAGCCGTTCGATATTGGAAACGGCTACACCATTCCGCCGCCGGACATGAAAACAGTGGTCGTGAATGGGGCCGCGATTCCATTCGTGGTGCGAGTGGAGGCCGGCACCATCAATCGCTTCGTCTACACGATTGCGATGCTTGAGCGCGCCCCCTGGAACCACAAGCTGATTTACTGGATGCGCGGCGGCGTTGGCATCGGCCACCAGCAGGGCCTTGCGCTGTGGTTCAACGATGCCCTGAACGGCTCGGAGAAGCAGCTGATGCCCAAGCTGCTGGCGGAGGGCTACGCAATCGCCAGTTCATCCGGCAACGAAAGCGGGGTTCACTACAACATGCGGCTGGCCGAGGAGACCGCGGCGCAGACCAAGGCCCATTTCACCGCGACCTACGGCAAGCCCGTGTACACGATCGGTATCGGCGGTTCGGGCGGGGCTGTGCAGCAGTATATGTTTGCGCAAAATCGCCCCGGCCTGTTCGATGCGGGCATTCCGGTGCAGTCGTACCCCGACATGGTGACGCAATCGATCCCGATTTCGGATTGTCCGCTGCTTGGACAGTATTTCCGCGACGAGGTGGCGCGCGACCCGAATTCGCCGTGGGCGACCTGGAGCCGCCAGTCGCTGGTGCAGGGCATGAATGCCAGCGATACCGCGAAAAACCCCTTCACCGGCAAGCCGGGCACGACGGAGTGCATCAATGGCTGGCGCTTTGCGATGCCGGCGGTGCTGAACCCGCATTTCCGCGACAGTAAATTCGACAAGGCCTTCGCTTTCTACGGTTATGCGCCGGAGGCCTTCGCCAAGGTGAAATGGACGCACTGGAACGACCTGGAAGAGTTCTATGGCACGGACGCCGAAGGTTTTGCGCCGATCCCGCTCGACAACGTGGGCGTGCAGTACGGCCTTGCCGCGCTGGCGGCGGGCAGGATCGATGCCGACGAGTTCCTGCGGCTGAATGCCTGTGCCGGAAGCTGGAAAGAGCAGCGCGATTTCGTGCCGTACAAGCCGGACAGCGATCCCTTCGATTCGGTCAATATGCAGCGCAGCGCGACATGCCGCGATCCAGCCGGCACGCCCGCGCCGCGGCGGGAAGGAAACCAGGGAGCGATTCGCGCGGCCTTCGATTCCGGCCACGTATTTACCGGCAAGCGCCTGGGCATCCCGATGATAGACCTGCGCCCATACCGCGAAGCGGAGCTGGATATGCACAACGCGCGCCAGGCTTTTTCGGTCCGCGCGCGGCTGCTGGCCGCCAATCCGGCTGAAGCCAAGCGGCAGGTTGTCTGGTTCGCACGGCCGGATACGGACCTGTCGGGGCAGGTGATGAAGGCGGTGTCGGTATTGGACCAATATCTCACCAGCGGCAGCGCGCCGGCGGAGTTTGCCGATCGCTGCGTGGACAGCGCCGGCAATGTGGTTGGCTCGGGGCCGGGTGCCTGGAACGGCATCCTCGATGGGGGCAAGCCCGGCGCTTGCACCCAGGCCTTCCCGATCCACAGCAGCCCGCGCATGGTGGCGGGTGAATCGATTCGTGGCGACACCTTCAAATGCAAACTGAAGCCGCTCGATAAAGCCTTTGCCGACGGGACCTACGGGCCTGCGGCGAGCTTCAGCGACGAGCAAAAAGCCTGGTTGTCGCGAATCTTCCCCCAGGGCGTATGCGATTACAATAATGGCTTATGAAGATCCCGCCACTGAAATACCTTGTTCCCGGCACCCTGGCCGGACTGCTGCTCGCTTACACCGGCATCGGCTTCCTCGCCGTGCCGGCCATCGTCAAGTCGCAAGCGGCCAAACAGGCCTCAGAAAAACTGCATCGCCAGCTCAGCATTGAGGAAGTCACCTTTAACCCATTCACGCTGTCCGCCTCGGTGCGCGGCCTGAAGATGATGGAGCAGGACGGCAGCACCGTCTTTGCCAGCTTTGACCGCCTGGGTGCCGACCTGTCTTGGCAGTCCGTCACGCGCATGGCACCTGTCGTGCAGGAAGTGCGCCTGACCAAGCCCTATGTACACCTGGCGCGCAACGCCGACAACCGCTACAACATCGACGACATCCTGAAACTGATCGCGAGCCAGCCGCCGTCGCCTGAGCCGGCGCGTTTTTCGGTCAATAACATCCAGCTCGAAGACGGCAGCCTGTCCTTCGAGGATAAACCGGCCGGGGTGACACATAAGGTGCAGGACCTGAAACTGGGCCTGCCATTTGTGTCTTCGCTGCCGGCCGATGTGACGATTTTCGTCGAACCGCTGTTCAGCGCCAATATCAACGGCGCGCCGCTGCTGTTGAAAGGTAAGGCGCGCCCGTTCGCGGAGCCGAAGGATTATGCGCTGGACCTGAAACTCGACAAGGTTGACCTGACCACCTATCTTGGCTACCTGCCGTTCAAACCGGGCTTCAAGCTGCCTTCGGCGCACCTGGAGGCGCAACTGAACCTGACCGTGGTGCAGCCGAAGGAGAAGCCGGCATCGCTGGTGCTGGGTGGAGAGGCTACCCTGTCGGGCGCGCAGTTGCAGCAGCTCGACGGCACGCAAGTGGCCAGGCTGGATACCTTGAAGGTCAAGCTGGGCAAACTCGATTTGCTGGCGCAGCGATTCGAAATCGCGCACGTCGGTGTCGATGGCCTCGAGCTGGATATCAAGCGCAGCAAGGATGGTGTGCTGAACCTGGACCAGCTGGTGCCGGCCGCGGCGCCGCAAGCCGCTGCGCCTGCGCCTGCGGCCAAGCCGGCAGGCACCGGCCCGGTGGTGGTGCTGAAGGAGCTGGCGCTCAACGGAGCGGCGCTGCGCTATGCCGATGACACCCCGAACGGTAACCTGCGTGCCGACCTGGCCAAGTTCGGGCTGGTAGTGCAGGACATCGCTTTCGACGGCGGCAAACATACCCTCGATATCGCGTCCGTCACTTCGAACAGTGCGGAGATCGATGTCCACCAGGGCAAGCTGGCCGCTACGCCAGCCAGTGCCAAGCCCGCCGCCAGGCCGGCTGGTGAGGAAGCGATGCAGATCAAGGTCGGCAAGCTGGAGGTCAGCGACTGGAATGCGAAACTGCGGGAAGACTTGCGCGAGGAGCCTACCGTTTTCAAGCTGTCGCCGCTGTCGCTGACTGTTGAAGGCTATTCCAACGCGCCTGGCGCCTCTGCCGCGGTGGCGCTGAAAACGGCCGTCAACAAGGGCGAACTGGAAGTCAAGGGCCAACTGGCGCCGTCGCCGCTGAAAGCCGACCTGGCGCTGGACCTGAAGAATTTCGACCTGTTGCCACTGCAGCCTTATGTCACCGATTACGTGAACCTGCGGCTGGTGCAGGCAGCAGTTTCCAGCAAGGCGCGCCTGCGACTGGAAACCGGGAAGGATGGCAACGTTGGCGGCGGCTTCAAGGGCGACGTCAGCGTGACCCGGCTGTCCACCGTCGACAAATCCAGCTCAAATGACTTCCTGAGCTGGAAGTCGCTGGCCTTCGGCGGCATGGACGTGAACTTCAAGCCATTCAGCCTGAACGTGGACCGCGTGGCGCTGGACGACTTCTTCGCCCGCGTCATTATTGACCCCAATGGCCGCCTTAACGTGCAGGACGTGATGCGCAAGGAAGGCGAAGAGGGCAAAAGCCTGACCGAGGCCGGCACGCGCGCGCAGGCAGTCAAGGATGCCAAGGCTAAAGCGAAAGAGGTGGCGCAGACCGCACCGCCTGTTACTCCAGCACCGGCGCCGAAGGCAACCCCGGCGAAGCCCGCCGAACCGCTGCCGCCGATTCGCATCGGCAAGCTGCTGCTGTCCGGAGGGCGAGTGCGCTTTACCGACAACTTCATCAAACCGAACTACACGGCCAACCTGAAAGAACTGGGCGGTACGGTGAGCGGCTTGTCGTCGGATCCCGCCCATAACGCAAACGTTGACCTGCGCGGCAACGTCAGTGGCGCTCCGCTGCTGATTGCCGGCCGCGTGCATCCGCTGAAGCAGGAGCTTTCGCTCGACCTGCGCGCTGAAGTACGCGGCATGGAGCTGTCGCAGCTGTCGGCCTATGCGGACAAGTATGTAGGCTACGGCATCGAGAAAGGCAAGATGACGTTCGAGGTGTCGTATGCTCTGGAGAACCGCCAGCTGAAGGCCGAGAACCGCCTGGTGCTCGACCAGCTGACCTTCGGCAAGGAGAGCACGAACCCCGACGCTACCAGGTTGCCGGTGAACCTGGCCGTGGCCCTGCTCAGCGACCGCAATGGCGTGATCGACATTAATGTGCCGATTGGCGGATCGCTGGACGACCCGCAATTCTCGCTTGGGGGCATCATCCTCAAGGTGATCGGCAACGCCATCATGAAGACGGTTACGTCGCCATTCGCCCTGATCGGCTCCCTGTTCGGCGGCGGCGAAGAATTGTCGATGCTGGAGTTCGACCAAGGCCGCGCGGCACTGTTGCCGGCATCCGAAGGCAAGCTGAAATCGCTGGCCAAGGCGCTGACCGAACGTCCGGGCCTGAAGCTGGATATCACCGGCCGTTTCGATGAAGCGGCGGAAGGGGATGCCCTCAAACGTGTGGCACTTGAACGCAAGCTGCGCCAGCTCAAGACGCGCGACCTGCAGGCGCGCGGCGCCGCGCTGCCTGAAGGCGGCGTCGTGGTGTCAAAAGAGGAATACGCGGCCTTGCTGGAACGTGCATACAAGGACGAGAAGTTCGTCAAGCCGCGCAATGCCCTGGGCTTCGCGAAATCGCTGCCTGTGGAAGAAATGGAAAAGCTGATGCTGGCGAATGTCAAGCTTGAGCAGGACGACTTCATCACGCTTGGCAATCGTCGCGCGCAGGTGGCCAAGGACTGGCTGGTTGGGCAGGGCCAGGTTGCGCCGGAGCGCATCTTCCTGGTGGCACCCAAGCCAGGTGCGGCCGGCCGCGTCGATTTCGCATTGCACTAGGAGCACTGCATGGCCATGCTGGAATTGGGTAACGCGCAACTGCACTACGAGCTGATCGAAGGCGATCCGCGCAAGCCGTTACTGGTGTTCCTGCATGAGGGCTTGGGCAGTATCGGCATGTGGAAGGAATTCCCGGACCGGCTGTGCGCGGCCACCGGTTGTCCGGGGCTGGTGTATGAGCGCCAGGGCTATGGCCGATCGTCACCCCAGCCAGCGCCGCGCAGCATCCACTACCTGCACCAGTCGGCGTTGATCGAATTGCCGGCAGTGATCGAGCGCCTGGCGCCAGGGCGCGAGCATGTCGTGGTGGGGCATTCGGACGGTGGCAGCATTGCGCTGATCTACGCGGCGGGACGGCCGCAGGGCCTGCTTGGCGTGA
>Ga0209565_1000931_pt1 | contig 15453 bp, 14 predicted proteins | sample Araplaol_mTSA_r2_2_FD_184283 | JGI IMG/M metagenome (GOLD analysis project Ga0209565, IMG submission 184283) | Arabidopsis root microbial communities from North Carolina, USA - plate scrape MF_Col_mTSA_r2 (SPAdes) (version 3) | ecosystem: Host-associated > Plants > Roots > Endosphere | place... | reverse complement strand
TGATAATGCTGTAAGCGGTTAGCGGGTAATTCGAGAACAAGCTGCACGACGATGATTCCACCAAGCCGAAATTTGCGGGAACGTTCGATTCGGCGCTGGATACGCGACCAGCAGCCCCAGAACTTTCATCGCTGGAACCAATCTGGTGAGTTAGAGTCGAGGGTGGCGGACCTAGATCAAATGATGCTGGACGAGTTCGAGGGGCAGGACGAAGCGATCATGGCGCAGCTAGATCGAGATAAGACCTGGGGAACACAGGCCGGAATGCAGGAGTACCACACCAAGCGCTTGCGAGCCTGGTCGGAAATCGCGGCGCAGTATCTTCCGACTAGCTCCGTAGCATAGGCAACCTATCGTGAGCTGGGAGTTGTCTCGACACCACCGCTTGTAATGTCGCTGCTACTTGATCATCACGGACAGCGTGGAGGGAAACCGGTTAATGCGTGCGATGACCGAGTTCGCGCTGGAAGTAGATGCGCGCTGCCAGAACAACGAGAATTGAAAGGGTTCATGGCGCGGCGTCAGTCGGCCACGAACCGCGAGCCGGTAATACTTTTAAAACTAGGCAGGTATGCGCGGAGGCTGTGCCCGTCGGGACGCTGCAATTATCCGCGCAGCGTCGGCATCGCAGTCGCCTTTGCGAATCAATCTGGAACAAGCCAATGCCCATCGCGCAGTAGCGCGTCTGTCACTTGAACAAGATAGTCAGGACAGGCGATCTAAGGCGAGGCCTGCACGGTACTGCGAGCCAGAATAGACAGAGAGGCGGTTGTCGAAGAAGATCCGCATTCGATCAGTCTAGCCACCTGGAATCGCCGGCCTCCTTCCTTTTTGGGATCTTTAGGGTCATCGCATCAAATAAGCTGCACCAGCTAACCTACGTTTATACTATGTTACAACTGGTTACTCGTGGGGAATTAAGGAATGGCATTTACCTTTCAAGATATTGTGCTCGCCTACAGGAAAGCGAAGGTTGATCTTTTTTATTCGTCACACGCCTCACTCGTGGATATTGCTGAGTATGAAGACAATCTGCTAAGCAACTTACTGGCGCTGTACGACTCCCTCATGCGTCCTGATAAGTCGTGGGTGAAAGAGGAAAAATTTCTCGGCGGCTGGACTCTTGTACCTAAGAAGATCAGCTTCTCAACCGATCCTGGGAAAGAGAAGGATCACTTCATATACGCTTCACCGGCGGACGAATGGCAGCAGGCTTGTATTCGTTCAAGCTGGGATCCGATGGAATCGAAGCCGACAGCTGAGTTTCGTGTCATGTCGGCTTGTTCAATTGATTTTCATGTGCTGTCTACACTGTGGCTTTTGAAGGTCGGCTCTCAATACGACGCGGAGTTGGCCGACTGTGCATTTGGTAATCGATTGCGGCGGGAAAGTAACGGCGCGATTAGCGAATTAGCACATGGTTCATTTTCACCCTATATGACACCGTTTAGGGAATGGCGCAATAGGGGCATTGATACAATGTATCAAGCCTTAGATGCCCAAAAAAAAGTGGTTGCGCTCACCGCCGATGTAGCTGGCTTTTATCACGAACTCAATCCGAGCTTCATGCTCAGCGATGTCTTCAACAACTTGTTCCGGAACATAGAACTGGACGATTGGGATAGGAAGCTGCACGAACTTTTCGTCATGGCATTGTATGAATGGGCCCAACGTTCCCCCTTGAAAAAGGGATTGCCCGTTGGCTTACCTGCATCCGCAGTCGTTGCAAACATTGCTTTGATTGAATTGGATCGGAAAATTGAAGCGAATGTTGTTCCTTTGTATTATGGAAGATATGTCGATGACATACTGCTTGTTGTTGAAAACAAGGCAGAGTTTCGCTCGCCTTCCCAGCTGTGGGAGTGGCTGTTTGAGCGATCAGATGGGTTGTTAGCATGGAGCGAAAACGAAGGGGGGAGGAGTGTCCGATTCCAACCGTCATATTTGAGTGATAGTAAGATTCAGTTCGAGAATGAGAAGAATAAGATCTTCCATCTCCAAGGAGAGGCCGGTCGCGCCCTCGTAGATTCCATTTCATATCAAATCAGGTCTAGAGCAAGTGAATGGCGAGCGCTACCTAATTTGCCGGTTGACCCCAAACACATTGCTACTGAGCTTTTGGCCGCTACCCAGGCTGACGGCGAGTGCGCCGACAATTTAAGGAAGACCGACGCTCTCACAATGCGCCGCGCAGCCTTTGCGATGAAGTTGCGCGATTTCGAGGCCTATGAACGCGATCTGGAACCGTCTGCATGGAAAGAACATCGACACGCATTTTTGGATGCCTTTGCTCTCCATGTTATGGCACTTCCGCAATACTTCGAGCTGGCGGTCTACTTACCACGCGTCATTAGGCTTGCGACTGCGTGCGAAGATTTTGCGCACCTCAGCAAAATTTTGAAGTCCTTCCAAGCCATTACAGAGTCAGTTAGGAATCACTGTCAGCTAAAAATTAAGTCCTTGACGAGTTGGCATGTGATTACCGACGACGAAATACTGCGACGTTGGGATCGCAAGTCGATACTGGAAATAGTTGAGAACGTCTTAGCTGCATTCCCGCCCCGCTTATCGAAGGCCGGCAAGGCGACTTGGCACAAAGAAATGGCCATGAACTGGGATAGCCTCTGGCCCTCTTTACTTTTCGCAAGTCCTTCCGAAAAGTCACTCGTTGACTTCTGGTGCAGAGATATCAAGGATATTCAGGCTAGGCATGCGTGGCTATTCTCGTTCGATTTAGCGCACATTCCTTTCCGGCTAATTGCGCTACCTAAGGAAATGGTGCTGCAACGTGGCATTCCAGGGAGAAAAGCAGTCCGCTATTCGGATGAGGCCTTGCAATTGCTGCCTGCGTCGGTTGTGCAAGGCATTGACGTGTTGAGTAAATGGATCCGACTAACCAATTCTTCAGCAAATGGTCTGTTGTTTGCTACTCGGCCATTCAACTTGCCAGAGCTGTTTATACTTACTCGTAACTCTTTCGATGCTGCGCAAAAAGTGGCGCTCCAATCGGTGGTTCTCGCTGTGCGGGGCTTCCGCTTGAACGATCAGACGCCGAGGATGAGTAATGACGGAATACTTCAAATTCCTGATGGGGAGCAGGATCTTTCACGGGTTGTAGCAGTGTCAAGTTGGAAGACCAGTTATGACAGCTGGATTGCCTCGGTGGTGCGGATGCCAGACCCTGACGCTGGTAGATATGCGCGCCTCAACGCACTGGTAAATGGAGTTTTATCCCAGGATAGTCGACCAGACTACTTCATCATGCCAGAGCTTTCGGTGCCGGCCCACTGGTTCATGCGCATTGCATTAAAGCTCCAAAGCAAAAGAATCTCGCTAATTGCCGGTATCGAATATCTGCACGCAAGTGGGAAGCGAGTGAGGAATCAAGTCTGGGCAGCACTTTCACACGATGGGCTAGGATTTCCCTCGATAGTGATTTATCGACAGGACAAGCAACGTCCAGCGCTACATGAAGAACAGGAGATTAGGCGACTCGCGGACCTGGAAATGATGCCGGACGTTCGTTGGAAGGCAGCACTTCCGCCTATCATTCAGCACGGCAAATTCAGATTCTCAATGTTGATATGCAGCGAGCTTACCAATATCCGTTACCGCTCCTATTTGCGCGGACAGGTCGATGCGGTGTTTGTGCCGGAATGGAATCAGGACACCGAGTCCTTTAATTCGTTGGTCGAATCTGCAGCACTTGATGTGCATGCGTTCATCATCCAATGCAATGATCGTCAATTCGGTGACAGTCGTATTCGCTCCCCGAGCAAAGACTCGTGGAAGCGGGACATATTGCGAGTGAAGGGGGGCATTGATGACTATTGTGTAACTGGGAGAATCGACGTGCAATCACTTCGCAGTTTCCAGTCGTGCCATCGATCCCCAAGCCAACCATTTAAGCCTGTCCCAGATGGGTTCCAGATTGCTCAAGAACGGATGGTGCTTCCCACGGCTACGCCTGACCATGGCTAATTTTAACGCAAGACTAACCTTCGTCATTGCTCGATCCTCCGGCTCGGTCACCCATGCAATAATTCCCGTTTTCACATCACTGGATTTTGCACATGGGTGAAGATAATTTGAAGGAGATTTGGCGTGGCGATCATCTGGAGCGCCGCGCAGAAGCGACCTATTTGGGCGGATTTCTTCTGAACCGCTACCACGCCAGGAAGTCCGAGGCCGGTTTCGTTCTCGCGGTAAATGCCGCTTGGGGTGTAGGTAAGACGTTCATGTTGACCCGGTGGTGTGATCAGTTACGTCACGAAGGGCATCCGGTAGTGTATTTCGACGCCTGGGCCAATGACTTTACGCCTGAACCGCTGATCGCATTCATCGCGGAGCTGAATGACGGGCTGGCCGCACAGTTCAACACGATGCCAGTGGCAAAGAAGAAACTGAGCGAATGGGTGAAGGCAAGCCAACGCGTCATACTGCCAGCGGTCAAGGCAATGGGTGCGGTCGCATTGAAGCAGGCCTCTGGGATTGCCATTGACAAAGTTGTGGAAGCCTACGAAGAGGAGAGTGAGGTCCAAGCCGAATCTGGGGCGATTCACAAGATCAATGGCGAAAAGGTCGCGGAACAGCTTAGCAAAGCGGTGGGGGCTGCTTTAAAGGAGCATATCAACACACGGAAGGCAATTAGCGCTTGCCGAGAAAAGCTAACGCAGTTAATCCAGCATCTGGAAAAGCAAGGTAGATGTCAGTTACCGATCTACGTCATGGTTGATGAACTCGACCGATGCCGTCCAGACTACGCCATTGAACTTCTTGAGGGGATTAAACACCTGTTTGGCGTTCAGGGCGTGTATTTCGTCATCGGCACCAATATTTCCGAGCTGGCACATTCCATTTCCGTGGTATACGGCGAACGCTTTGACAGCGAAGGCTACCTCAAGCGCTTCTTCGATCTAGAGTACAGTTTGCCGGATCCAGATGGAGTGTTGTTTGCTGATGACCTGCTTCAGGGCCTGATATGGCGCCCGGGGAAAGACGACCTCGCCACGGGTTTCTTGGATCCGTTCTGGGGAGGGCGGGAGATGCCTGATTACCTCACTTACCTGTTTGCGGTTTATTCCGAAGGATTTGGGTTGTCATTGCGTGATCAGCACGGTGCCATGCGCATTCTTGACGCTGCGCTGCAAGGACTTAAGGGCCAACGTATTCACGTGCATTTCCTTTTGTACCTTGTAATGCTGTATCAGAGAAGCCCTACACTTTATCGGAAAGTTGTCCAGCATCGCGGGACGGAAAATCTGTCACACGAATTCAATGACCTGCGGCGCCCTCCGGGCGCTGGCGCAATCAAGATTATGCAGCTTGATCAGAATCAAACGTTCTCTGTGTCGAAATCAGTGTTCATCGATCAGATTGGTCAGCGCTACCTGGGGTACATTCGTGGCGGGACGTTTGAATCTCAACCTAATGCCTATAGCTTCCCGGGAAATTTGGTCGCGGACCTGCCGGGCGGGGAAAGTGGGGCACGATCCGCTCTTTCGTCGTACTTCGACATCGTCCGTCGTGCAGGCGGTTTCAATAACAGGCCAAGCTAATTGTTGAGTTCCATGAAGACAGACCTTTTATTTGCGGCTCATGTTGGAATCGGTCTTTAGATCATGGCCAGTTGAACAAGAGCCACCAAAGGGACCCGCAAGGGGCCAAGATTATTCGTGCAGTATTCTCAGCACAAAGTTGAGGGGACGAGACGGCAGCCCGATCAATACGCTGCCCGGGGGACGCATAGGGCGCGCTCGCCGGAATCCTGGGTGCGCAAGGTACGCATCCGCGCTTGACTATCGATGGCGACTAAGAACCCGATTGCCCCCTCGTGCGGCAAGCCTTCAACATTCCCGACGTCTTGCCCAAGGAGCCACTCCAGTTTGCCAACGAGCGGCTGAAGGCCATGGAGGGCATGGAGGCTGCTAGCTAAGCGACAGGTCAAACCTGTTGTGTCATTGCACTGGACTTTGCATATGTCCAGCTTATGCTAAGAGAATTGATCATCATCCCGAGGATGATCAGGGAAAATCTCGCAGGCGCAAGACATGATGTTACCGCCACGGTCTATAAGTCTGCGCTCGATAGAGCGTTGGCTGGAGGACCAGCAAGGCTATCGTACCGGTTGGTGCAAAGGTTGGGGCCTGAGCCTTGCCCACAAGGCTGCTTCACGTTAATGCAAAAGGTGAACTGATGGATAAGCCGAAACTAACACTGGCGCCACCACCTCCAGAGTTGCCGCTGGACGTTCCGCAGTCGCGGACCTGGTCCGACGGATCGGGGCGGCACATTACCTCGGCCGGAATTACGCTGTACGAGGCGCAGGCCCAGTACTTGGTGAAGCCCTGCTTGACGGCTTTGTCGCTGATCAATCCAGCTCCACGGTGACGCCGTAACCAGATTTCATGAACGCCTGTGCGTGTGTGTGCTACCGGCGACAGCTATAATCTACCAATCATGAAGATTGTTAAGCGCAACAAAGCACGGTGCAAGAGGGGACAGACCAGGAATGCATGGCCTTTGTCGCGCCTCGCGCAAGAGTTATTTCAAAGTGTGCAGGAAGCGATTGCGATTCAACGCGGCGAGCTGTTTTTCGGGCGGCGTTGGCGCCTGACCAAGCTGGCCGATGGCGCCATCCTGCGGGCACAACTGGACGTGCAACATCAGTCACCGAAAGAGGCGTAGCGCTTCACGTAAATTCCTGACCATCCCTTTGGCAAAGACGGCGCGCCGCTCGGCAAAGCCGACTGGAGGTGAAACTATGGCTAAGCCGAAATTATCTCTGGTTGCACCATCGCCAGCCTTGCAGCTAGACGTTCCGCAGTCGCTTCGCTGGCGAGATGGATCGGAACTGCACGTTATGCCGGACGGGGCCATTCGACTGGTAGAGCCGAAGGCCGTGTACTCAGGCAGTCGCTGCGCGACAGTTTTGTTGCTGGTGAAATCAACCAGATCACAAGACGCCAAGTAGCGTTCCCTGCCGACGTGGACGCCATGGAATAGCTTGAAGGTGGCGCATGGTTAATCGCCTTCATTGTGCGTGCGTCCCGCGTGCTGGGCGATGACCCGTTTAAATGCGGCGCGCAATTCATCGAATCCGTCCGTCACAGTCATGGATACAGCCTGCGCAATCGGCGGTGGCGACGGCTCGTCAAGCGAGCGAATCTTCCGGATCGTTTCAATGGCCGCTCTGTTTGCTTCGACAATGACTTTCAGGTCGCGTGGATCGTTGAGCTGCTCGGCCAAAGGTAGCAGTTTCTTGATTACCTGCCTGGCGACTGCGAGGCCGCTGTTCATGTCCTCGACGTCCTGTGCCAGCGCGTCAGCCTGAATTTTCATGATTGAATCGTTCGCCATTTCGCTCGCCACGACTTCGCCACACAACGACAATGCCACTTGATGCCTGCGGGCTTCCGGCGCGGAACGAATCCAGCCGCGTAGCTTAGCCTCACGGCGAAGGGTACTCTCGGGGATGCCGTGTTTATGTGCAATTGCGTTGACGCTGATGACACCTGCACGATACTCCGCCTCGGCAATTTGAAGCTTTGCAAGCTTCTTTTCTTTTTCGTAGTTGGCGATGTCCATTCTTCTTTTCTTGCCTCAGTCCGTCTGGGTTTGGGAACCGGACAATGGCTATAGTCCGGTCGTTAATGCTGTATGTTGTGCGAAGCCACGGCAGCGCTGAAGAAGATCGACCATTTCTGTCGGGATTGCTGGTCCGGGCATTTCGGTGGCGCGCCAGTTGGCGCATCGACGCCCCCCGGCCGTCCCGCATAGGTGGGCACACTCAAAGCATAGACGTCGTTCGTCGGCATCCAGGTCGCGGCGATCAAGGCGTCGCCTCAATTGCATTGCTTGGGTAGGTTCAATGTGATGATGCTGAAACAGTGCGGTGAGCCTATCACCCTCTTGGGCGCTGACGACTACGGGTTGTGGCGCGCCAATCTGCGTAGGTGGTCGTGAAGTCAAGTCGCCGTCGCTTTTCCAGGTATCAGAGGTTTCGTGGGTGCACGCTTGCAACAGCGTGATGTCGTCCTGATCCCCCCACAAATGGGCCGAGGGATCAGCGGTATCAGCAGCAAGCGCACGCAGTCGCATTACCAATGTATGCATGTTCATGTCACTCATCGCCCGTATCGAGGTGGGTGGGATCAACGATGTAGACCTTGTGGGCTTCACCACCTATGCGCCGAAGACGGGCCCACTTGCTGTCCTTGCCACGCGGCCCGATGGCACCCAGTTCATGCAGCACGGGAAGCGCTCGCCTAAAGTCGAAGCCTTTGAGTGCTGCGTTCATGCCTTCCGCAGTGAACAAGTAAAGGCGCTTTCCTTCGTTCTCCTCCTTCCAGCCCGCACGGTCATGGACAATACCAACATGCTGCTCGACGCCATCTTTGACGGGAGTGAAGCGGCTGTCGCCATGGCGCTGGATAAATCTGGCCACACTCGCAGCAATATCGCTACGTTCCAGGTTGCCCTGGGAGTTTCCGCGCAAGGAGCGCCAAGCGGCAAAACCGACTGCCGCAGCGCGGATGGCTTCACCTTTTGGCCACCCGGTGACGCCGTACAGCGTGGCCAGTTCACCTGCCGCCGCGAGCAACGCGAATCGGGTGGCGGCACGCTTCATCTGGCCGTCACCATCCGGCACCGTAAATTCTGGCAACGCCATGGCGGCATCTATGGCATCAGCGAAATCAGTGCTGTGATCACGGGTAAGTTTTTCCAGGAACGCACGTCCTGCGTGGCCGTAATGCGTAGCAGACATCCGTTTGAGCATGTCCGAGAACGCCATGCCAGTTGCGTATCCGTGCAGCTCATCCCAGGCGCCATGCTTTCGCTTTGCTGGAACGTCCAGGAGTCGAACGGTCTGGCCGGCTTTGATACGATGTCCCGCATCGGCCATCGCGGTCCCAATAGTACGTTCACCGCTCGATACGACGCTGGAGCGCCAGCGGTATAGTGCACGAGCAGCGCCGCTTCGATTGGCACGTTGCTTGCCCCGACCGTTTCCAAGGGAATACACAATGTTCCCGACGTCGCGGGGATCGCATTCGCTAATTTCATCCAGTGCCAGCAGCGAGTCGTTGAACAGAGCCGCCACCCCTTCCAAGCCATTACTGGTGGTCCGCCAAGTCCGCCGGTAAGTAGTTCCACCCCAGACACTACACGCCACGTCGATGATAGTCGTCTTGCCAGTGGAGGAGTCGCCTACAAAATGCAGCCCGCCGCTTTCAGCATTGCAGCGCGCCAGCAACGGCCCAGTGAATGCTGCGCTGATGCCGAGCGCCAGCATTGGGTTACCGACCGCCATCGCGGAGACGTGCTGCTGCCAGCCTGGCAGCGTACCCCCAACGGTGTAGTCGTCCTGCCCACGGTCGGCAGACTGGTATGCAATCTGGCTGGACTTCGGTCCGATTACCTCGTCCGGCAGCACGTAGGCATGGAAATCTGTCCCTGCCCAACCTGTCTGCAGGCTGCATTGAATGCGACGCGACGGCGCTGGCGACTGCAGGTAAATGGCTAGGAGATTGCGAGCTTGCGGGTCCAGTTCAACGCCCATCGATAGTAGTGCGCCGCGCAGATCGCTGCCATCGCCACGCAGCAGCTCCATTGGCATTGCCCAGGTCCGCCACTTGCCAAGGGTGGTGCGGAAGCGCAGCAGGCGACCGAAGTTTCCATACTGGGCGTCGGTCGTCACCGCGTCGATGTGCTGTGGGCTGCACACCCACTGCTCGATAAGCATTGGCGCACTATCACGCCTGCCTGCTTTAACATCGAAGTGCCACACACCGGGCCGGTATTTCCTATGTGCGTCAGCAGTCCAGTCGTCCAGAACCAGGAAGCAAGGACGCTCATTTTCATTTGGTACCAACGAGATGGGTGCCGATACCGTCGATACCTGACCAACTTCGACTGGGGGATCGGCGGAAAGCGTGTCATTCTCGGCCTGCACCTGTGAAACCTCAGATACCGCCACGGTGAGCATCGAGTCCATTAATGTCCCCTGATATCTGCAAAGCACGCTGCGACCGCAGCATGGCCAGCGATGCTGTACAAATCGTTGAAGTCCGTTGCATGTTCAGGGCGTTCTCCGGGAAAGATAGGCAATGCAACGCAGCCACCAACTGACAACGCAGCGATTTTTGCAGCCGTACGCCCGGGATTGCGCGGTGTAGTCCAGTCATCGTCGGCAGCGACGACAATCTGAACATTCGGATACTTACGGCGCAGAGCCTGCGCCACTGCAGCCAAATTGCCGGCAAAGAACGCAACCGCGACGGGCATGTGCGTGCACATGTGAATAGTCAGGCCGGTTGCATATCCTTCGCACACAATGACGTGCGTGTCGGGTACGCCAATGGAAAAGTAGTGGCCGCTGAGTTTACCGCCAGGCAGGAAGCGCTTTTTGCCGGTGGGATCGATGGTTTGCAGGCTGTGGATTACACCATCGTTGTCATGGATTGGTACGAGTAGCAGGTCTCTATCAGCGACGACACTCGCATGTGCGACGTCTTTGGTCACGAGGTAAGGATGCCTCTTCACGGAACGTGAATTAGCGAGCATATCGCAGGCAACCTTGCTGGTCTTTTGCTGGATGCGAATTTGTTCTGCATCGCGCTGGCGTTGTGCGTTCTTGACCTGTTCGCGGTACAGGTGAAATTCGAGCGGGGTGAAATCGCGCTCATCCTTGCTCGACCAGGTGGACTGAAACCCACTACGCCAGCAGCCAAAGACGCCTGCTGGAACGTCACCACCGAAAAGGACGTACCAGCCAGCGGTGTCGTTTGCCTTCCCATTAGTGGAGAAACGATGCAGGCGAGCATCGGGAAATATGCCGGCAGGCGGGTTGATGCCAGCAGCCTCAATGGCCTGAGTGAAGAGTTGAATAATATCGCGCATACTATCCTCTCAAAAAATGGTTTGGTGGCTGGCCAGTCGGGTAGGTTGGGGCGGTCCAAACTGGATTTGATTTGCGCGTTCGTTGACAGCGACGCGGAACCGCAGATGGTTATCGACACGGTCATGCGTTGCGTCGAAGCGTGCGGAGACGACGGAAAGGCGCCGCTGATCCAGCGTCGAGAACTCAATACCATTCGACAACTGTTTGGCGTAGATCAGCACCTCAGCGATCATCATGCACAGAACGACCAAGTCATTGCCGGCCTCGCAGGGCGACTGGGTGTTGATGTAGGTGTGAGCTGCGTAAAAACGTTGTGAGATGATAGTCAGTCGATCCATAGCGGTTGCGGAAGGTGCAATGCCTTTGGACAGCTGGTCGGTATAGATCTGCACCTCCTGAAGATGCCGGCGCAGGCCTACCAGCGCGTCGAAGTGATCGAACGGCAAATGAATGGGTTTGAGAAAAGCGTTCTTTGCATTAATGAGTGGGACCAGATCGTCAGCGGCTACGCTCAACGCCTTCAGCACGCTCTCAGTATTGCAACCGCCCCAGCAGTGGAACACAGGACGGCCATCGTGTTCCACTCGGACGCCAAGGTGAACGGTGGAGTCGTCATGGGCAGGGCAGCATGCCGTGAACTTGTTTTGCTCGGATGGGCAAACGTCCTTCAGCAGTTTGAGAATCGGTGGCGTGGACATTGCGGTACCTCTGTTCCGGTATGAGGAGGATTAGTCAGCGGTGACGGTGCGCGAGTCCATGAAGGCTTGCAAGTCACTGATGCGGTAGCGGACCAGCCGACCAATCTTGATATACGGGAGCGGGTAGCGCTTGGTGCAGCGCCAGATGGCCAAGGTTTTCTCGCAGACACCGAGGTATTTAGCTGCGTCGCACGGTGCGACGTGTGCTGGCGGCGACGTGACGTGCGACAACTGGCCAGGGATAGTCAGTTCCAACGCACCCATCGACCGCGTGGAAGCGTGGGGCGTGCTGCTTTGGTTGTCGTTGGAATGCGCCGGATCGATAGCCGGGAGATTCGAGGTTTTCATATCCACTCCAAATTACTCATCCTCCCCGCGATATGCGGTGGATTGATTGAAGTGAATGTTAGGCTGACGAACCTTCAATAGCGGGTGCACTTTGAGCTTGAAAGTGCACCCGATTTGAGCGAATTGCGCTTCTTGCTAGTCTCCTTGACTAGTGGTCGTTAGGTTACTCCTGAGTTAGGAGGCTCAGTTCACGCGGTTGCAGTGACAGTTGCCAAGGGGAGTGCGATATCCGCAAAGCTGTAGGTGTCGGTCTTATTCTTTCTCTTCCTGGGAAGGGTTTTGATGAACTGGCCGTGCTCTCTATACACGGAAATAACGTAACGGGAACTTGCTCCGCATTTGTCGGCGACCGCTTGGGTGTAACGTGTCGTGGTCATGCTGCCGCCGTTCAGGCGATAGCGGACCAGCTCTGCAAGAACATCCGTTTTGAGATTTGTCCGGCGCCGTCGGGTATTCCGTTTCTTCCTTCCGTCGTCAGTCCAGCCGCAGGCATCGTGTAGATTGCGGTAGCGTCCCGAATCTAGGCCATCTTTTACGTCCAGTAGAGCGTCGGCAATCCAGTCAGGCAGAGGTGCTTTGATCTGTGAGGCCAACAGCAATGCATCAAAAAACGCCGACCGATCACCTGCGACGAACGCGACATGCAATTGCGCTAATTGGTCATTTACAGACTCGAGCTTTTGCTTGATTTTCACTTAAAAGTTCCCCCGCAATCCGCAGTAATATGAAGTTCCTGCTTATTCTGACTTGCCGCCACGAGAAACTGATTGCTAGGCGCCAAAGTACCAGCACTCTTCCGGTGAAGTAGTAGCCGCCGGAGACTTAGGTGGCTTGTTAGACATCATGGCAGAAGTTGCCGTTTCGACCGATTGGCGGACCGGCTCCTGCGTCAAGCGTGCATAGATCAAAGTGGATGCGATGGATTTGTGACCCAGGGATTTCCCGATAATCGGCAACGAGCTGCCATTGATGGCTTGCCAGCTGCCCAAGGTTCGCCGAAGGTCGTGAATGCGTGTACCTTCGACTCCGGCTTCGGCAAAAATGGTAGCAACTCCGCGTTTGGGAGACTGCAAGTGCCCCGATTTTCCAGTGCCGGGGAACACCCATTTTTTGTCAATACCCCGACGGGCTTTTAGGACAGATACAGCTTCAGGCGAGAGCTGGATGATGACGGACTCCCCATTCTTAGTGTCGGGTACTTCCCAGACTGCGCGATCAAAATTGACTTCCTCCCATCGCATGGCCATCAGATTTCCTTTGCGCACACCAGTAAAGATAGAAAGCAGGATGAAGTCACGTGCAGCGCTGTTTTGCGTGCGGTCCAAAGTGGCCAGTAGCCGGGTCATCTCATCTTTTTGCAGGAACCGGTCCCTATCCTTGATCTTGATGACGCCGATTTCGCTTGCGGGATTCTCACCAGTAAAGAGTCTTGCCCTGATGATAACGTTGAAGATCGAGCGCACCAGTTTCAATGCGTGATTAGCCGCTGCCGCACCCGCCTGCTTGGCGAGGGAGGATTTAAGTTGCGCAATGTCACTCGTCTTGATGGCCGAAATTTTCTTGTTTTGCCAGTTCACTGAGCCTGGCGATTTTGCGCGCTGTTGCCCATGCTTCTTGCGAGGGGCATCTGACAGTGCACCGAGGTAGCGTTCAAAATCCCCTTTCATGCCATCAACCGTTTTAAGACCATTTGGTTCGGCATGATTCTCGATAAACCACTCGAATGCTTGCCCGAGCGTCATTTCCTCGCGCTTTTCGCGCAGCGCCTCTGCCGGATTTCCCCCGGCTGCAATTTCGTTCTTGATCTGCAGGGTTTTCCGTCGCGCCTGCTCGATGGTCATATCCGGGAATTTGGTGAGCGTGAGGCGAATCGGCGGACCGTGTTTTACGCGCTTAAAGACCCCAAACGTCTTTTTGCCGGTGGGGCCGACTCTGATCAACAGGCCAGGCTCTTTCAGGTCGTAATAGGTATCCCGTTGTCCCGGAGCTGCAGGCGGCAGTGCGTTGAGCGCGACGACCGTGAAGACGAGCTTATTGCGATCCATGATTGCCTCCCATAAAGGTACAGCTACTGGGTAACGTCTGGGTTACAGTGTAGCGTAATTTCTAGAGGTCGGTGAGGACGTTGGATAAGCTCAGCAGGCGTTCCAAATCATTGAATTTTCAGGGAAATATGTTTCGAGAAACTTTGATTAATCATCAATAACGTAATGACCCTGTGACTTCTAAGCCGAGGGTCGCAGGTTCGATTCCTGCAGGGCAGGCCAATCAAATCAACAGTTGTTTGCCCCACTCACCGCGGCTGGTACTGCTCGACCAGGTTGACAAACCGCATGTGGCCATGCGCGCCGATCCACGCCCACATTGCCTCTACCTGCGAACGATTGCCCTCGTAGTAGCGCTTATTGAACGCTAGCCAGAAATGGTGGACGCGTAGCGGCCTCTCCATGCGCAGCAACTGTTTGCCAAACGTCGCTGCGATGAAGGCATCCATCTGCGCAGGCGAGACCATCGTTGCCGCATAGCCGTCAATTCTTCCACGCACCAGCTTTTCCAGATTGCGCGCGCCGTCCTGTGCTCCGTCATCGACCTTCACCCCCTGTTTTCTCAATTGCTCCGCGATGGTTGCGCCATTATTCATGCCCAGCCGGTGGCTGATGAAGTAGGCGTTCGGATCTGCGTCCGATGGAATCGTGTCGGCGGCCCGAACAAAGACGACGGTGTACATCGGGATCGCACGCTTCGCGTCGAGCTCGCCGGTCTGGGATTGAGGCAGGGCGTAGTGAATCAGATCGCTGTCGCTGGCGTCCATCAGCATGGCGTCGATAACGGCATTGCTCAGGGCTTGACGCAAGCGTAGCGGCGGCAGCCGGACCGAAACCACTTCGCATCCGGCTGATGCAGCGATGTCGCGAATCAGCTGCACAGTTGCCCCGGGATTGGCTGCTTCAGCACTGCCGGTACCGAGAAAGTAGGGCGGCCGGTGCAGGTTCACATAGCCCAACTTGATTGGCATGCAGGCGCACCTGGCATAAGCGCATGCCAGCAATATTGCCAGGAAGGTCAAAACGCGGGCTGTGCGCATATCAGGGGCTCAGCTGATCCTGAAACCCATTTTACTGGATATCGCGTGGCAAGCCAGGCAATTATGTTGTGCAAAAAATCACCAAAGAATCACATGCTTTGGTGATGTGCGGCGCGAATCGTCCCCGGTATATTTCGCTTCACGCTTGCCAACATTGACAAATCTGAACAGTCGGTTGGCCTGCAATCCCCGTTGGTTTTGTTCGTGGCAGCAAATTCCGATTAGGTGGCAGACATCATGGCGGAAACACTCAAAAGCAGAACCGTCCGCGTAGTGCAGGGCTTGCAGGAAGGGGCGGAGTTTTCCCTCGACCCAGGTTTGCCTTGCGTGATCGGTTCGGACGCATCGTGCACGGCAGTCTTGCTGGATGAGAATGTAGCTCCAAGGCATTGCCTGCTGTCGATCGATGACCGCATCGT
>Ga0209565_1000901_pt1 | contig 16057 bp, 17 predicted proteins | sample Araplaol_mTSA_r2_2_FD_184283 | JGI IMG/M metagenome (GOLD analysis project Ga0209565, IMG submission 184283) | Arabidopsis root microbial communities from North Carolina, USA - plate scrape MF_Col_mTSA_r2 (SPAdes) (version 3) | ecosystem: Host-associated > Plants > Roots > Endosphere | place... | reverse complement strand
CCAGCGTCACCATTTCCACCGCAGCACGCGACCTGTCGGCTGCTGCCAATGCCGGCGGCGCCCCATCGGGCACCGACCCGGCCAGCTCCATTACCAATTCGCTGGTCTACAAGGCCAATTTCGACCTATCGGCCAAAGTGATCCAGGCTGCTGACGAGCGCATCGGCACACTGCTGGATATCAAAGCTTAACGTCGGGGCCTTCCCGCGCTATGCTGTCGTATGTGCAGCGTGGCGGAGGCTAGCATGGACGACATCGAACTCCCCCTTCAGGACCGCAAACAAGCCGCCGAGCTGCTGGCCGAAAAGCTGGCGCACCTGCGCGGCACCCATCCCCTGATCCTTGCCATTCCACGCGGCGCCGTGCCTATGGGGCGCATCATCGCCGACCGCCTTGAGGGCGAGCTGGACGTGGTCCTGGTGCGCAAAATCCCCTCTGCCATTGATCCGGAACTGGCGGTTGGCGCAGTCGACGAACATGGCAACCGTGAACTGGCGCCCTATTTCAACCGCACCCGCACCAGCATGGAATGGGTCGAACTGCAAACCCACGAGCAGCTTGAATTGATGCGGCGCCGGCGCGCCTCCTACGGCAGCAAGCGGCCGCCGGCCAATCCTGAAGGCCGGACCGTAGTGATTGTCGATGACGGCCTGGCTACCGGCTCCACCATGGCGGCAGCCCTGCGTTCAATTCACGCGCGCAAGCCGAAACAGTTGATTGCCGCCGTCCCTGTGGCGGCACCGGATTCGCTGGAAGTCATCGCACCTTTGGCCGATGGCATCGTCTACCTTGCAGCGCCGATGAACTTCATGTCGGTCAGCCGGCACTACCGCAGCTTCCCGCAAGTATCGGAAGAAGAAGTCCTCGAGCTGCTGACCGGCGAGTAGTGCGACTTTGAATGGCCGTGTATGACACACTGGCGCTGAGGAGGCCGCCACTGGATGACTGAACACGATCCCCGCCAACATGACCGCCGCGAAAATGACCGTGGACAACGGCGTCGGGCCGGCGACGCGCCCCGTTACCTCGATCCGGGCGAAACCATCTTCACCCTATGGGGCCGCGTCATCGTGGCACGCTACAAACGCTGGGCCGCCGCTGCCACGCGGCACATTATCCAACGGCCTTTGCACATCGGCGTTTCGGCCCGCATCTACCATCCCGAACCCGGCGCCACAGGCCTGCGCAGCAAGAATCTGCAGTACCTCGAAGAGTCGGTGGCGCAATGGGTCATGTCGCGCGACGTGCTGGTATTCATGATCCCGACGGTAAATACATCGGGCCTGCTGCACCCATCCAATATCCGCCTGCGCGACTATGCCAAGCACCTCGACGGGCTGGTGCTGCAAGGCGGCGCCGACGTTTCGCCTCACAGCTATGCCGAGACGCCGACCAAGCCGGAATGGAATGGCGACCGCGCGCGCGACATGTACGAACTGGAGCTGCTGCATGAATTTGTCGAAGCGGGCAAGCCGGTCATGGGCATTTGCCGCGGCTGCCAATTGCTCAACGTGGCCTTCGGCGGAACCCTATACCAGGATATCGCGACCGACGTGCCGGATGCGCATGCCCACGTCTCGGACGACTACGACCGGCACCGGCACGAGATCACCTTCCCGCCCGGATCGTCCCTGCCGTCAATGGTGCGGGGGCCGCAACGCGCCTTGGTGAACTCCATCCACCACCAGGCGGTGAAATCGCTGGGCAAGGACATGCAGGTGGAAGCGCTGTCCTATCCGGACAATATGATCGAAGCGATCCGCTATACACGGGCGCCGTTCGTGATGGGCCTGCAATGGCACCCCGAATTCCACCGCGCCGGCGGGGTTGAACTCCTTGACTGCACGGGCATCCTCGACAGCTTCCTCCGCGCCGCCCGCGAAACGCGCTTTTAGGCGGTGGCAGCAAACGGATTGCAGACACGAATGCAGCGCTCAAACATCTGGCCATGCTGGAAGTCCTCGGTCATAACCAAAGTGCAGCCCGCATCGATCGCGCTCGCAATTATCAACGCATCATAAATAGGAACTTTATAGCGTTCAGCCAGATTTCAAGACCTGAACGCTGATCGTTCCACCAGTTTCGACGAGGCGGCTCGCAATACATGACTTGCTCTCGTTATTTGACGTCAAGTAAAGCAAGACATTCGTATCGAAGAAGAGCTTATCGCCGTTCGTTGGCTTCATAGCGATCGAACTTGAAGCCTGCCGGAAGTGTCTTACGATACTTCTTCGCATGTTCAAGAAGACGCCGGACAGCCTGTTTCCGCTCCTCGGCTGTCTTCTCAAAGCGATAACTAGGGAATTTTCCTGACTGCAATTTCATTCACGGGATCTCGCAGTGCAAATCAATCCTGGTTTGAACTGTCTCAACGCTTGCAGGGCTTCCCGTCGTATTGCAAGCTGACCTGCTTGTAAGCGCTGCCGTTCCAACGCTCGATCGGGAAGCAGAAGCCGGGGCCGCCGATCTCAATGTCGGGCCAGCCGTCCTTGCCTTTAGTGGGCAGCACGGTCAGGATGCCGATACCGTGGGTTACCACCTTCCAGCCGCCGTCGGCTTGTTTGCTGACCAAGGCATAGCCTATTCCGGTGTCGCCGTAGCATCCTGTTCCACCTTCGCTAATAACAACTTCAGGAAGGCCATCACCGTTCAAGTCCTGGACTTTTTCGATATTCCCCGGAACATAACTGGCACCAGAGTCTTTACATGATTTCCAGTGCTTTCCATGCTGTTTGAAGCCGGCAGCCTTAAACGCGGCGGCTTCATCGGCTGCGGACAGAGAAGTTACGCCGGCCAGTGCGGCCTGGCTGAATATCAGGCTTATTATTGCGACAATAGGTTTCATATTGCACCTCACGCAGACAGGATACGCCACCGTCCTGCCCACGGCAACTTATGGCTGAGTTGCAAGCCAGCGCAGTAACTCGTTTTGGCGCCGTTTCGGCACCGCCGACGCATTAATCATCGCGCGCAGTTGCTTGCGCCGGGCACCGTCCTGGGGCTCGAGAACGAGCACCTTGAGGACAGTCGCCATGCCATCCGGCCGAATCGCCGGAGCGGCCTCGATTAACAAGCTCATTTTGTAATTGGCGACTTCGCGCGTCGCCTTATAATCATCCTCGTTCACGAAGGGAATCAGCTTTTGCAGCATTTCTTTCGAATCCCAAGTTCTGGCAATGCGCGAATATGAGACGATCGCGTCCCGGTAAGCAGGGTCATCCGGCTGGAAATGGAACAACAGCCCAGGCAACTCGGGATCGTCCGGGGCGATCGTTTCCATAGCTTCTATCGCAGCAGATGCGTGGATGGAGCCAGGCACCAGGTGTTTCTTCAACGCCGGTGCCAGAAGCCGCCCCCGACGTCCCATCCGGGAGACAGTGCTGATGGCATCGCTTGCAGCATCCGGCAGCAACCCGTCCAAAATGGCGGAAATCTTCGGAACCATCCGCTCCATCCGTTCCATCAACATGCCGCTCAATGCGTCGTTGTCGCGCATTCGCAGAATCATTTCGTCATACGCATTCAGGCCCTTCCTCAGCGTTTCCGGATCTTCAAAATACTGCTGTACAGTTTCAGCGAACACGCTGATCGCCTTCTCTTCCTGGCCGGACTGTTGTTCAACATAGATCCCTAACATGGAAGACGCGCAAGCCTTGGTCTCAGGCCGGTCATGCAGCAACTTCTCAACCAATGCGAATGGAGGCAGTTTGCGTTCGCCATTGGTAATGTCATTTGATGAATCAGCCCACAACTGGCAGGCCGCATATGCCGCATTATCGTAATCTTCGGCTTGAAGCGATTCATTTAGCATCGCTTGCGCCGTACAAGCACTGCCCTTCACCGATCCAAACGGAACCTGCCGCGTGTCGACCAGGCGCAGCTTGCCGTCGACTTCAGGAAACCCGACCCACCCGCGCAACGTCAACGATGCTGGCGCATTCGAGCAGCTGGCCACGGCAAAATCGTTTAAATCTGCTGTCGCGGTGACTCCGAACTTCGGGCTACTGCAAATTGTAGCCAGTATGACAGTCGATTCGAATCTTCCAGGCAGCTTTTCACTTTCGATCTCCGACAAGAAGGTCAACGCGTCCTGGTAGGGCTTTAATGAAGGGGGCACTTCAAAATGGAAATCCTGGACCAGCTTCAGCTCACTGGCAGTGCAACTCCCACGCCCCGATGCATAAGCCACCATCCGGCGGCTAGGAGCGCCATTCAATACTAGTCGGACGGGTTCGCCAAGGTCCACTTCTTCACGTGCAATTTCATGCACGACAGTCGCCCGGGGCTCGTCACTGCCAGGCGCCACTCGCATAATGGTATATGTTTCGCCTGGTTTAAAGCCGTCGACGGGCCCAACAAGGAACAAGCGTCGCTCGTCCGCCAGCAATGACGATACGTCTTGCAGTTTTCCTTGGCGCAGGAGTGTCGCGAGGCCCAACTTCTTGCCGCCCTTGATGAATGCCCGCTCTGCTTTCGCACTCGAAAACACGTAGTAGTGGCCACGAAGGTTCTCAGGCAGTTCGTCGTCGGCTCTCAGTCCAACCGGCGTTACCCGGGCCGGCAACCGGTTTCCGCGGCCGTCCCTGACCTCGAAGTCCGAAGCGTCCAGCCTGATTTGGGGCTTGCTGACGATCGCAACGTCGTCTTCGAAAAAATACTTAATGTAGCCAACCTTCGGGAACGGCGCCAGGAACAGTGCACCCTTGGCGTTCGCGGGTAGCCGAGGAGTTCGGTCATGCAGGAACTGTCCGTATTCATTCCCCGCCGGCCCGCAACTGCAAGCGGAGGCCGTGGAGACAAGGCACGCCAGGGAGATCGCCAGTGCTACCCGGCTCAACAACTCAATTATCATGACAACCCTTCTGCCTGGAGAGACATTCCGGCCCGATTTGGCCACGCCAATCCATGTGGAAGGTCAACCGGGCCGAAGAGGAAATGCAATACACGACGCCGGCTGGCGCCTGTTGCTTTGGAGGAACGATGTAAAAGCAGGGGGCGCACCACCAGCACATCGCCAACCTGCGCGAGACAGGCCTGCTCATACTGGCGCATGGCAACCGCCTCCTGCGCTGAAATGACGCCTTGCAAGTGTGAGCCTGGTACAACGTGCACAGGCCCATCTTCAGCGCAACATGGGTCGAGATGCAAACGCACCGCAACTAGCTGTTCCATAACGCCGCAAGGCGGCTGAACGTACCAGCCATCTTCTTTGCGCGACCAACCGCGCAGGGCAGGATCCTCGACACGCTCAAGCACTGGAATGCCCAGGTCCTGGTGCACCGGCACCAGCCAGTTCACTGAACCCGACTTCTCGAAGAAGGTGCATTGGACAGCGACATGCCCGACAGGCAGGAAGGGCTGCAGTGTGGGGCACTTAAGCAGGAATTCCGCCAGTTCGGCGCACCAGGCCTGCGACAGCAAGGTCCGGGAGCCGGCGGTACCTTGGGCACTGATTTGCGCCGCATACTGCGCGCATTGCCCTGCGTCGGCGACGCCTGGAACAACTGCAAACCCACGCTGCGCAAAATCAGCAGCGACAGACATGGTTCAGGGTTTTTCGTAGAAGACCAGCGAACTTCCCAGGGTCAGGGATTCTTCAATATGGGCGTGCAGGTCAACGAAGGGTTTCTGTTCCAGCATTTCGGTCTGCAGGATGCTGAAGGCATCCATCGCGACTTCCTCGAAGCCGAACTTGCTGGCCTCGATAATCGCAGAATCCCACAGGGCATCCGCGCCTTCCTGCAGCAGGAACAGCATGCACTTGTGCAGCGCGTGCTCCTGCGGATGCGCGTATTCATAGACCGGCTTGCCTTCGAAAATCCCTTCGAAGGTATAAATCCCCAGGACACTGTTATCGCTCATGAGCTATTCGAATTAACTGGAAGTGCCTGATTATACTGCGGACAAGCGCTTCGCCAATCCCTTGAACAGGCACTATAACGCGGCCGATATTCAAACCATTACCGCCCTCGTTTCTTCTTCGACTTCTTTATGTATAGATCCTGCTCCTCCTGCGGCGATAGATACTCCAGGCTGGCACCATCGCTGCCATACTCTATGACGCTATAATAATCTCCCGGCCAAAGCAGAATCTTCATTCCATCATGGCCCCGCAAGCGAAGCGTCTTCTGCGCCCCATCGGAAGCCAATTCCACGACTATTTCAAAATCTACGAACTGCTCCTGGATTGGCGAGGAGACCGTCTTTGCTTCAACCAGCTTCGCGGGGTACTTTGTTGCAGGCGCCGAGTGTGCAAGGAACGCCAGCAAATATAGGCAGCCTGAAAGCAGAAATTTAACGCTTGTTCGTGGCATCTATTACCTTGCGTATGAAATCGTCTTCTTTGGACCGGTGAATTATTGCAGTCCCAGTGCACATCGCATTCACATATCCTTCCTCGCTTTCGAACACTGCATATGTCTGCCCAACGGCCAGCGGCGTGCTGCAACTATTGCTTCCAGTTCTTACGGTACGGTTGCCAGCCGATATTTCGCCCTTGGCGATGCGATGGGCCTGAATGACCGATTCGATGTTCGAGGTATCGCCTTTTCCCAGGCGCGCACTCATTACCGTACCTACATATACGTATTTCGAGTCAGCCAATGCCTCCGCCAAAGTGGGATCAGAGCACCTGCATGCCATCACGGTCGCAGGCAACGCGGTCACAAAAAGTCCGGCCACGAAAATGGCGTACTTCATCAATTCCCCCTGAACTTGGCGATCGCGGCATCCACCACGCCCTCCACGCTGCCGGAAGAGTCGAATTCCGCCCGCAGGTAGTGCGCGTCGCTGCCCATATGGGTCACCTGCATCAGGTGGTTCAGCGCGGCGCTTCCGCCCAGCGCTTCAGCGTGCAGGTCCATGCGGCGCAGCGTGGTCAGGATATCCTCGCGCAGGGACAGGCTTTCGTAGGTCTTCGGATGCACCACGGTGCCATCCAGGCCGAAACGGCAAGCCTGGAAGCGGTTGTAGTTGTAGACCAGGTAGTCGTCCTCCGCCGGCGGCGCTTCCTTGCGTTCAAGGAGGTAGGAGCACAGGGCCTGCAGGTAGCAGGCCAGCGCCGCGGCGCGTTCCACCGTGAGCGGCGTATCGCACACGCGCAATTCGATGGTGCCGTATTCTGGCTTGGGGCGGATATCCCAGTAAAAGTCCTTCATCGACTTGATGACGCCCGTATGCTCCATCTTCGAGAAGAAGCTGTGCTCGAACTCGTCCCACTTCAGGATGAACGGCGCGCGGCCGCTCATGGGGAAGGCAAACACGCTGTTCAGGCGAGCGGAATTGAACAGGGTGTCGTTCCCCTGCACATAAGGCGAAGAAGCCGACAGCGCGATGAAGTGCGGCACATAGCGGCTCAGCGAATGCAGCAGGTACAGCGCATCGTCGCCGCTGGCGCAGCCGATGTGCACGTGCTGGCCGAAGATCGTGAACTGCTTGGCCAGGTAGCCGTACAGCGCCGATACTTCCTTGAATCGCGGCTTGGAGAAGATCTTGCGCTCCGACCAGCGCTGGAACGGATGCGTGCCGCCGCCGCAGATGCCGATGTTCAGCGTATCGGCCGCCCGCACCAGCGTATCGCGCGTTTCGCGCAACTGGGCCACCAACTCGCCGTGCTTGGTGTGCACGTCGCTGTTAATCTCGATCATGCTCTCGGTGATCTCCGGCGTGACGTGGCCGGGGAAAGGCTTGCGCGCCAACAGGTGCAGCAAGTCCGGGCTCGACGCGGTCAGGTCGAAGTCGGACAGGCTGACCAGTTGCAGCTCAAGCTCGACACCCATCGTCAACGGTTGCGATGATTTGAATTCTTCCAACGGCATATCAGCCCTCCTCTTTCGCCGTTTCGCGCGCGCGGATCAGCGCACGCTGCGTGATGATCGGCCCCAGCACTTCCATGAACAGCGTCATGGCAGCCAGCGCGGCCAACTCATCGACCAGCACAATACCCATGTAGCGCGTCTGCTCCAGCAGCAGGATGGCGAACACCGACATCGGCGACAACGCCACGCCGATCAACGCTCCCTTGCGCCACGAGATACCGGCAACGTGCGAGAGCAGCGCCACAGCAATGGTCTTGGTGGCAAAGCGTACCAACAGCAGCAGCAGGCCGAGCGAGGCGCCAAACACCACGCGCTGCCAATCCAGCGTGGACACGGCAAACACAAACAACAGCACCGTCAACAACTCACCGATTGCGCCGAAGTTACGCTGCGTGCGCGTGAATGTCACGCGGCGATGGCGTGCCATCAGGCCAAAGGTGAGCGTCGCCAGTACCGGCGACAAGTCGGCCGCCTGCGTGATCGACACCAACAGCACGACAACCATGGCAAAAGCCACAGTACCATCGCGCGCCAGCGTGCCAAGGCTGCGCAACAGCGCCGGCACCAGCATGCCTGCCACTGCGCCCAGCACGGCCGAAGCAAGCAGCTCGATCACGCTGCGCGACACGGCCTGCGTCAGGCTGCCCGAGGTCTGGAACACCCAGAAGCCCACGACGACCTTGAACACGAACAGCGCAAGCACGCAATTCATCGCCACCAGGTGCAGCAAGCGTTCCGTCACCTGGCCCGAGCTGCGTTCTTCATTAATCACACGCAGCACACCGGCTGGCGACGTGGACATAGCCAACGAAGCAAGCAACAAAGCCGTCAACGGCGGCATGCCCTGCCAGTAAGCGATTGAAAACACTGCGCCGAATGTGAGCGCAGATTCTGCAAGGCCGCTGACGGCAATCCAGGGATTGACGCGCAGCCAGCGCAGGTTGATACGGTAACCAAACTCAAACAGGATAAGGCCGAAAGCAATATTGGCGAGCAGTGTTACCTGGCTGCTGCCGTCCGGCACAAGAAGATCGGGCATGGCCTGCGCAAGCAGGAAGCCCACCAAGCCGTACACACTGATGCGCGGCAGATTGGTCCAACGGTGAACGAACTCGCCTGCGAGCCATGCTAGCAGCATGGCGCAAGGCCATGCGAGTTCGTCAGAGATGACTAACAAATCGGTCATAGACTTACCTCCGAGCCGTACTATATTGCATAAGTGAAAAACGTGTCACACGAATCTTAGTTACAATGCCACGTATGGACATGATCAGCGAACACGTTTGCCATGGTGGAGTGCAGCGCTTCTACCGGCATGAGTCGGAAGCGATTGGCTTGCCAATGCGCTTCTCCATCTTCATCCCGCCGCAGGCAGCGCAGGGGCCATTGCCCGCGCTGTTCTATCTCGCGGGACTTACCTGCACCGAAGAGACCTTTGCCATCAAGGCCGGCGCGCAGCAGCATGCGGCGCGCGAAGGCCTGATCCTCATCGCGCCGGACACCAGCCCGCGCAGCGCCGGCATTGAAGGCGAAACGGCGAGCTGGGACTTCGGCGAAGGCGCCGGCTTCTATCTCGACGCCACGCAAGCCCCATGGTCGCAGCATTACCGCATGGAGAGCTATATCCACGAACTGCGCCAGCTGGTGATTGATGAATTGCCGGTGGACCCAAAGCGCGTCGGCATCTTTGGCCATTCGATGGGCGGTCATGGTGCATTGACGCTGGCCTTGCGCAGGCCGGACCTGTTCCGCAGCGTGTCTGCCTTCGCGCCGATAGCAGCGCCGGTGCGCTGCCCGTGGGGACAGAAGGCATTTGCCGGCTATCTTGGCCCGGACCAGGAAACCTGGCTGCAGCACGATGCCAGCGCTCTGATGTCCGTACAGGACGAAGCGCCCTTCCCCAATGGCATCCTGATCGACCAGGGCCTGGCCGACAAGTTCCTTGAGGAGCAGTTATATCCGGGAGTGTTTGAAGATGCGTGCCGCGCCGCCGGACAGCCTTTGGAGCTGCGCCGGCATGCGGGCTACGATCATGGCTACTACTTTATTTCGAGCTTCATTGCCGACCATGTGAAGTTCCACAGCCGGCAACTGAAAGAACTTACTTCGTAAGCACCTTGCGGATAGTCTCCGCAAGTTCTTCCGCGACGAACTTGGCCACATAAGCGTCGGCGCCGACGCCCTTCACGTGGTCCTCGTTGGTCTTGCCCGACAGCGAAGAGTGGATCACCACCGGAATCTTGGAGAAGCGGGCATCCTGCTTCACCAGGCGGGTCAGCGTAAAGCCATCCATTTCCGGCATTTCCAGGTCGGTCAGCACCAGGGCTACGCGGTCATCCACCGGAATGCCTTCGGCCTTGCAGCCCTCGGCGATGTGATTCAGCTTGTCCCAGGCTTCCTTGCCAGTCTTCATCATGACGAATGGGGCATGCATCGCTTCCAGGCCGCGCTCGATCAGGTTGCGCGCCACCACGGAATCGTCGGCGGCCAGGATGAAGGTGCCAGGCTTCAGCGGCAGGCGGCCCACTGCGGTTTCATCGATATCCTTGCCGTCGCTCGGGGTCAGGTTGCGCAGGATGGTTTCCACGTCCAGCACCTGCGCCAGGCGGGTGTTCTGCACGTCGCCATCGACGCGCGCGATGGAAGTCACCATGCCGCCGCCGTGGCTGCCTTCGGCGCTCAGCACCTGGCTCCAGTCCAGGCGCACGATTTCGTCCACCGATTCCACTGCAAAGGCTTGCGTGGTGCGCGCGAACTCGGTCACCAGCATGATGTTCAGGCCCGTCTTCGGCTTCACGCCGACGATGCCAGGCAAGTCCATCACAGGAATGATCTGGCCGCGCAGGTTGACCACGCCCAGCATGTGCGGCTCCGAACCCGCGACCGCGGTCACGGTCGGCATCGCAACGATCTCGCGGATCTTGAAGACGTTGATGCCGTACAGCTCTGAGTTGCCGCTGGTGCTATCGACGCCGAGGCGGAACAGCAGCAGCTCGAACTTGTTGGAGTTTGTGAGGTTACTACGCTCGTCAACTTCTTGTTGAACGGAATTCATCGATCGCTCCAATCTGCTTTAAATGGCATTCCCTTTGGTATGGAATGTTTCGGCAGTATAGCGGCCTTTTTTTAACCGCCGCGAGCGATGAGGGGCAGAAACAACAAAAAAAGGACGCGCGATGGCGTCCTTTCAAGAATTCTGGAGCGGGAAAAGAGTCTCGAACTCTCGACCTCAACCTTGGCAAGGTTGCGCTCTACCAACTGAGCTATTCCCGCAGAGGAGGCGCTATTATGACAGCGACTATCCGGAGTGACAAGTTCTTTTTGGTTTGTCATGCCCCTATAATGTCCGCATGGATTCTATCGAGATAGTTTTGGCAATGCTGCTGGCCGTAATCGCCAGCGCATACGTGAAGCGGATGCTGTCAGGCGGCATTCCCCTGCCGTTGGTACAGATCGCCCTTGGCGCCGGGATCGCCGCGTGGTCCGGCCACGGCATCCAGTTGGACCCGGAGTTGTTCTTCCTGCTGTTCATTCCGCCCCTGCTGTTCCTCGATGGCTGGCGCATTCCGAACACGGGCCTGTTCCGCGACCGCGTCGTGATCCTCGAACTGGCCCTGGGCCTGGTGATCTTCACTGTCCTGGGCGCCGGCTACATGATTCACTGGATGATCCCGGCCATGCCGCTGCCGGTGGCGTTTGCGCTGGCCGCCATCCTGTCGCCGACCGACCCGATTGCCGTCGGCTCGATTGCCTCGCGCGCCCCGATCCCCAAGCGGCTGATGCACATCCTCGAAGGCGAAGCCTTGCTGAACGATGCCAGCGGCCTGGTGTGCTTCCGCTTTGCCGTGGCAGCCGCGCTGACAGGCACCTTCTCGCTGACCAGCGCGTCGCTCACCTTCGTATGGCTGGCAGCCGCCGGTATCGCCACCGGCGTGGCGGTAACGTCGGCCGTCGCATGGCTGCAGGGCCGGCTCACCGCGCGCTACGGCGAACCGGCCGGATCGCCCATCCTCGTCAGCCTGTTAATCCCCTTTGGCGCCTACCTGGTTGCTGAGCGCCTGCACGCCTCGGGCATCCTGGCTGCCGTGGCGGCGGGCATCACCATGAGCTACGTGGAGCTGGGCGGCCAGGCGCTGGCCGCAACCCGCATCCAGCGCACCGCCGTGTGGGACACGGTGCAGTTCACGCTGAACGGCGTGATGTTCGTACTGCTCGGCGAACAATTGCCCGACATCCTGCGCGGCGCCAGCGAATCGCTGGAACAGAGCGGCCATATCAACTCCTGGTGGCTGGTGTTGTATGCCTTCGCGATCAGCTTCGGCCTGATTGCGCTGCGCTTCGTGTGGGTATGGGCAACGCTGCGCGTGACGCTGTACCGCCGCAGCCGCCGTGCCGCCTCTGCGCAAGGCGGCAAGCCGCACTGGCGGCTATTGCTGGCCACGGCGCTGGCCGGCGCACGCGGCGCCATCACGCTGGCTGGTGTGCTGACGTTGCCGCTGTTCCTGCCGAATGGCGACCCGTTCCCGGCGCGCGACCTGACTATCCTGCTGGCCAGCTCGGTGATCCTGATTTCGCTGCTGGCGGCCAGCATCGGCTTGCCGCGCCTGCTGGGCGGCATGCGCTTCCCGGAAGAACCGGCCGAGCGCCAACAGGAAGACATGGCGCGGCGCCAGGCTGCATCGGCAGCCATTGCCGCCATCGAACGCGCCGAACAGGCGCTGGCCGATGCCCACCATCCCGACGTGCTGCCGCAAGCTGCGGCGCGCGTGATTGCGCTGTACGAATATCGCCTGAACGTGGCCTGGTCGGCGGAAGACCAGAACAAGGAACATTTCCGCAAGCTGGACCGCGCCGAGCGCGAACTGCGACTGGCGGCCATGGAGGCCGAGCGCCAGGCCATCTTCGACCTGGCGCGCCACCACCACATTTCCGACGAGACGGCACGCAAGCTGGTGCGCGAGATTGACCTCGTCGAAGCACGCCACCAGAAGAAATGAACCGGCGCGCCACGCTCTCGCTCCTCGTCGCATGGCTGCTGTTCTGGGCCATGATGGTGGCGACTGCGGTGCAGGATTTCCTGCGCCACGACAGCGGCCCCCTGTGGCAGCCATTCCTGTGGGAGTCGTCGTCGATGGCGGTAGCCACCCTCCTGCTGGCAGCGCAGCGGTTCGGCACGCGGCGCTTTGACGGCATGCTCGCCACGCCGTCACGCTGGTTTATGCGGCAAGCGTTATGGCTGCCGGTCTGGTGGATCTTGTTCACGCCCCTGGCCTTTGGCATCCGGCACGCCGTGTACGCCACGGCCGGCATGACCTACGAACACGAGCCATGGGGCCAGACCTTCCTGTACGAGAACATCAAGATCTCGATCTTTGTCGTGATCTTTACGCTCATTGCCTTCGGCATGCTGTCCTTCCGCGCGGCCGAGCAAGCCAATGCCCAACTGCGCACGGCGCAGCTGCACCAGCTCACGCAGCAGATGCAGCCGCATTTCCTGTTCAATGCGCTGAACACGATTTCTTCCCTGATGCACAGCGATGTCGAACGCGCCGACGCCACACTGATGCAACTGGCCGACGTGCTGCGCGCCACGCTGGACGTCAGCGGCCAGCAGCAGGCGCCTTTGACGACCGAGCTGCGCCTGCTGCGCGGCTATGCACGCCTGATGGAAGAACGCTTCGTGGACCGCGTACAGATCGAATGGGATATCGACGCGGCCTGCGACGAATGCCTGGTACCGGTGATGAGCATGCAACCCTTGCTGGAGAACGTGTTCAAGCACACGGTCGAAAGGCGGCGCGGCGTGACGAAGATCGACATCAGCGCAAAACAGGATGGCGACAGCCTCGTGCTCGCAGTCCGCGACGACGCCGGGATGCTCGCCGCGAACGGCGCCACAGGTGGCGCCGGTATTGGCGTGAGCAACCTGCGCGAACGGCTACGGGCACTGTATGGCGAACGGGCAACCCTCCGGCTGGTTCAGCTCGAACCGGCCGGCGTGCGTGCGGAAATGAGGCTGCCATGCGTATCCTGATCATCGACGACGAACGCCCGGCACGCGAAAAGCTGCGCCGCATGCTCGCGCAGGAGGCGGGCGTAAGCGCCATCGAGGAAGCGCGCGATGGCGTGGAAGCGCTGGAAAAAGTCGCCAGCTTCGCGCCCGACGCAATCTTCCTGGACGTGCAAATGCCCGAGGTGAGCGGCCTGGAAGTGGCCGCCTCCCTGCCCCATCCAGCGCCGCTGGTGGTCTTCGCTACCGCCTTCGACGAATACGCCGTGCCGGCCTTCGACGCCAACGCCATCGACTACCTGCTGAAGCCTTTCGACGCCGCGCGCCTGCAGCGCGCCATGCAGCGCCTGCGCGAACGCGTAGCCAGCCGCGCCGTGCAAAACGAGCGCGCAACCGGCGCCCTCGGCCTGCCGCTGCAGCAATTGCTGGTCAGCGAGCGCGGCGGCACGCGCGTGGTACAGGTTGCAGACATCCAGTGGCTTGAAACCGCCGACAACTACGTGGTCCTGCATACATCGCAAGGCGCACCGCTGCTGCGCCAGACTCTGACCGACCTGCTGGAAAAACTCGGCAGCGGCTTTGAACGCTGCCATCGACGTGCCGCGGTGCGCCTGTCCCTGGTGGAAAAAATCGACCCGGAAGGCCAGCTCGTCTTGCGCAATGGCGTTCTCGTCCCGCTAGGCCGCATTTACAAGGCCACAATCATGGAAGCCCTCGCACATCGGCAATCCTGATAGAAGACATCGCCGACATGCGCCTATTCACAATACTGTATATAATTACAGCATTATGCGCTTGCAAGCCTTCCAGTTTGAGGTGATTCCCAGTGAGCAGCAGCGTAGGTCGCTGCAGTGTTTCGCTGGCGCCTGCCGGTTCGTGTTTAACAAAGCGCTGGATGTGCAAAAAAGGCGCTTCGAAGGCGGCGACAAATATTTGGGTTACCCCGCTCTGTGCAGATTGCTGACAACGTGGCGCCACGATCCGGACACCCCATGGCTGAAGGAAGCGCCAACCCATCCCCTGCAACAGGCGCTGAAGAACCTGGATCGCGCTTTTGCCAATTTTTTCGCCAAGCGTGCGGGTTTTCCGTGCTTTAAGAAGAAGGGCAGGCGAGAAAGTTTCCATTATCCCGATCCCCAGCAAATCAAACTCGAACAGGGTAACAATCGCCTGTTCCTGCCCAAGTTGGGTTGGCTGCGTTACCGCAACAGCCGCCCAGTGCTTGGTACCGTCCGCAACATTACCGTTAGCCTTCGCGCAGGGCACTGGTCGGTGTCGATCCAGACGGAACGCATGGACGAGCCGGTCACGGCCATCGGCAGCCCGGTTGGTATCGACATGGGCATCGTGCGCTTTGCAACGCTATCGGACGGCGGGCATCTGGAACCGATCAATAGTTTCCGACGGCATGAAATCGCGTTGCGCAAGGCGCAGCAGTCAATGGCCCGCAAGGTCAAATACAGCCGGAACTGGAGCAAGGCGAAAGCACGTGTCCAGCGTGTCCATGCACGCATTGCCAATGTGCGCCGTGATTACCTGCATAAAGCCACAACAACGATTTGCAATAACCACGCGGTCGTGGTGGTGGAAGAGCTGCGGGTACGCAATATGACGAAGTCTGCGGCGGGGACTTGCGCAGCCCCTGGCAAGCATGTGCGTGCCAAGGCCGGCCTGAACAAGGCGATACTCGACCAGGGGTGGTTCGAGTTCCGGCGACAGTTGGCATATAAACTGGCATGGAGAGGTGGCGAGCTGATAGCAGTGCCGCCGCATCATACGAGCCAAATGTGCCCCGCTTGTGGCGTTGTGTCGCCGGAGAACCGGCGCACGCAAGCGGTGTTCAGTTGCATTGGGTGCGGCTATGAAAACCACGCCGACGTGGTCGGCGCAATCAATATATTGCGTCGCGGGGAGGCAATGATGTGTAGCGAAGGGCGGGACGACGCCCGGTTCGCCTGTGTTGTGAATGGCGCAGTGAGGCCGTCATCAGCAGGAACCCACCTTTGTGCTTAAAACGGCCTGCGTGCCGGCGATAGTGCAGAAGGAATCCCCTTCCTTTCCGCGTAAGCGGTGGCCGCAGGCCAAGGCAGGGGAGGAAGTCAAACCGTTCCCCTCAAGTGGCAGCGCCGACTGCGCAGGCAGGCCAAGGCCATACTCAATCCCAACTCGTTGATGCTCCATCGCATTTTCGACGTTGACGGCCGCCTCGAATGGCTGGCAACTACCTACA
>Ga0209565_1000874_pt1 | contig 16624 bp, 15 predicted proteins | sample Araplaol_mTSA_r2_2_FD_184283 | JGI IMG/M metagenome (GOLD analysis project Ga0209565, IMG submission 184283) | Arabidopsis root microbial communities from North Carolina, USA - plate scrape MF_Col_mTSA_r2 (SPAdes) (version 3) | ecosystem: Host-associated > Plants > Roots > Endosphere | place... | reverse complement strand
GTTTAGGGAATTTCCCGACACGTTCGAGCTCGAGAATAGTGCGTTCGCCAAGCGGCACCTTTTGCAGCAGCTGCTTGCGTTTAATGAGCACGCGGCCGGGTGTCATCATTTCCTGGGTGGTCAGTGCGCGGGCATTCATAGGTGGCTCCTTCAATCGACGAAATGGAATGATTGTGCCGGCTGAGACTTCAGCGCTTGGCGATTCGGAATGTGCGGATATGTTTGCACGGTTACCGGGGACGGCAACGGTGAGAACAGAGCCAATCGAAGATGGAAACGAAAACCGAGCAATCTGCGCGGCCGTTCATACTGAAAACTCGTGAGCAAGTCGCGTAGCATTAGGGGAGGGCTCGCCAACGTCAACAGGGCCAGCTTCTGCAAATGGAAATTTAGATTGGCAACAGCCTGGTGTCAAATCTTGTACACCGAAATCAGGCGAGGGCCGGCATTGACAGGTCAAGGCCGATGGCCCCACGGACACTGCTGATGATTTTCTGAGCAACCCGATCCGGAGGCTGTTTGGGTAAGCCACAACTGCTGGGCTTGAAATGCAGCTGGGCATCACCGTTTACGAGCAACCAGCCGTGGGGCTGGCCCCACGAATGGAGGTGCTTAGATGTCCCGAAACGGCAAGCAGTCTTCTCCTAAGGTCGCCAAGCTGGCGTCCGAAACCTTACAGAGCAAGTCGTCTTCACAGGTTGCCAAGAGCTTGGCGGCTTCAGTGTTGTCCCAGTCGTCTAGCACCAAGCAGACGGGCGCCAACATGGAATCCACAGCTTCAAAGGTACTCTCCAGCGACAAGTATAGTGATGACACCAAAACGCTGGCGGCGTACGTATCGGCCGCGTGGCGCGCGGCGGTGCATTCACTTCACATCGTAGGAGTTCCAAGCTGACGTTTGAGTAAGAACCAGCACATATTCAGTCCCAATGACCTACCTAGACGGGCCATTTCAGCCTCGGTGATTCCTATTGGACGATGCGAGCCTGGACTAAGGAAGCTAAACAGGCCGGCCAAACCTTTCTCTTCCTCCTGAGTCAAGAATCCCGCAAGGCGCAAATGCTGGATGACTGATCCCCATTTAGAGGAATCAAAGCCAGGTGCCCCAGGCGGTACCCGGTGCGAAGCGATGTCACTGGCAAGAGTTTCGAGAGCTACACGCGTATCGTTCAAGCAGGCGTTGAAATTGGGTGGGTTGGAGCGGAAGCTGCGAGTCGAGCTATCTATCCTTTCGATGATCTCGGCCGCTCTTGGTGCGCCACAAGTAGATAGTGACGCCGTGAGTTCGTCGTCCCAAATCGCGTCTGGAATTGATGGATCCATTGGAATGATTAGCCGGTTTTCGACTTTATACCCGTCCAGTAAGAGGTTGGTACTGAGGTCTTCCCAGCGTTCATCGTAGCGATGCTTGGGCGACACGCTTGCTCTCAGATCGCCCTGTGTTCTCGCAACTTCGGCAAGTAAGTTGGATAAACTTTGGGCGCTTGCTCGTTCAATCGCGTGCTGCAGGCCGATGAGCGTACCGGGATGGTCGCACCAGACGTCATGCTTGACTAGCAAGACGTGGCGCACTTGTGGATCTTGTAAATTTAAGAATTGGGCAAGTGAGGAGGCAGTCCTGGAGGAAATCATTCGTGTCAATTGAGCGCAAAAAAGGCCGATCATACCACTGCCCGCCAAGGGCGATGGTGCGGTGGTTTCGTGACTGCAAGTTGTTTTCGTACTAAAATAATTTCCAAACCAAAACTTGGAGCCCGCTGTGCAGCCAAAGACGTCTCTCAAAAAACTGGATATCAAGAAATTTCGTGCGCTCAACGATGTCTGCATTGAATTCGGAAGCCACTTGACGGTGATTTGCGGGAAGAATGGCACGTCTAAGTCGTCGATATTGGGTATTGCCGCCCAAATTTTCAGTTTTGAAAAGGACTATAGCTCAGGAGAAGAACTTTCATTTGAAACGATCACTGGGGCCAACTTTAAGTCATTGCCGACTGAGCACTTCAGGTTTTCCACTCGGTTCGATGTGCCTGGATCTTTGGACGTACGGATTGAATTGACAGACGGATATACAGGGCGCACTGAGACAGCGGAGTTGGAGTTGTCGAGTCGCACTGTGAGAGGGAAACCCATTGCCCGTCCAGTCGTAAGGAAGAATTCCGCCGCAAAGGACGGGAATTCCAGCCGCAATTTCACTCATCCGGTAATCTTTCTTAGTCTGAAGAGGTTGCAACCGATTGCTACGCGTGAATATAAAGTTCATTCTTTCGAATATCTGGATGCGCATCGTGACGACTTTATTGCGTTGAACAATGAAATTTTGAATAAGTCGTCAGCTGCTGTCACAGGGACTAGCGGGGCGTTGGACTCAGCCGTGGCATTTTCTAACAACTACGACCAGGATTCTGTTTCGGTAGGGGAGGACAATGTCGGGCAGATCGTGCTCGCGTTAATGTCGTTCCGAAAACTGAAAGAAGAGTACGCTGACTACAAGGGTGGTCTATTACTTATAGATGAGGCCGACGCGGGGCTTTTCCCGGCTGCCCAGCTCCAACTGATCGACATAATCGAGAAGGAGTGCACTCGCCTAAATCTTCAAGTGGTGGTTACGTCGCATTCGCCAACTTTGATTGAACGTACTTATGAGCTGAGTAAGATCTATCAAAGAAAGTTCAAGACTGTGTACCTAAGCGATACATTTGGTCCAGTTCGTGCAATGCCTGACCTATCGTGGCCGGAGATCTTCTCCGATCTGCATGTCGAGACAATTGCTCTAAGCAACGAACGTTCTGCGCCGAGGATCAATACATATTTTGAAGATGCTGAAGGTGCGGATTTCTTTGACAAGCTGGTGGCGCGTCAATCATTTAAGAAGATCTTACGAAATTTGCGCGATGTTTCATTAGGTTGCACAAATTATGTTCAACTTATAAAAAAGGGGGTACCCGAATTCGCGTCTAAGAGCTTGATTGTGTTGGATGCTGATGCTAGTTCAGCCAAAACTCATTCGACCGTAGTTCTGCTCCCTGGGGCGTTGCCGCCAGATCAGTTGATCTTCGAGTTCTTGTATAATCTTCCCGCAGACGACCCGATTTGGCGCAACCAACTGCACTTCACGCGCCCAGTTTTCACTAAGGTCAGTCGAGCAATCATTACCGCTTTAAAGATTAATGGTGAAGATACAGTCGACATTGGTTCGCTAGTTTCACAATATCGCTCCGGGACTTCGACAGGCAAGTCCTCAGCCCGAGACATTTTCAAGGCCTTCTACAAAAATGAAGAGTTCCAAGCCTTCTTGAAAATAAAGGGGGCTGCAAATCCATGGAGGCGATGGCTGTCGGAAAACGAAGATCTCGTCGCTGCATTTAGAGAAGAGGCTGCAGATAAGGTCAAGAAAATCTTAAAGGATGGCTTTGGGATAGAAACACCACCATTCTAAATTGCTGAGACCCATTAGGCGACGGAAAGTTCATCATCGGGGATCCTTAGGTCCCATATTGATGAAGGAGCGTGTAGCTTTGGATCTAGCACCAGCAGTTCCGTTCCCAATCTTTTGACTTGTGCGGAGTAATTCAGTTTTGTCGAGTAGACTGGATACTTTGCGTATAAAGTACGAATTTCGGGAACGTCGTCATAAGTGACTATCCATCTGCGTTTAATTTTTGCGACCGCTTTTGCAAGCAATGCGTGATCAGATGGTTGATAGAAGTTCGTGTAAAGATCTCGTCCTTTACCGTAATAAGGAGGGTCCAAATTGACAAGCGTATTTTTATGTGTAGTCGGGATGATTCTTGACAGGAACTCGGCCGCGTCCAAATTGCTTAATTGAATTTGGTCTCGACGGCTGCCTATGCGCTGAATTTTGCGAATCAAATCGCTCTTATTGAACCGACAATCAATTTTGTATTCACTGTTTTGATTCAATCCTCCAATAACACCCGCTTTGATAATTCCTGATCGATTTGTTCGGTTCAGGAAGAGAGTCGCAAATCCCTTGTTCAATTTGGAGTTGCGCTTGACGCTGAAATAGACTTCCCGCTGCCTGTGCCACTCATCGATGGTAACATCAGCCAATTCGATCTTTTCGCAGAGATCGTCTGTTGAATTTAGAATGCTATGCCACAAAGCATAGATCGCAGGATCGAAATCATTAAGATAAATGCGCGAAACATAAGAGTCGACGAGCAATTTGATCGCGATCCCTGCCCCGCCGGCGAATGGTTCAGCATATTCGCCATAAAACAAACCGTTGACACGCATCAATTCAGTAATGAACGGTACAAGTTGGCTTTTGCCGCCGGGGTAGCGAAGTGGTGTGTCAGTTACTGGCATGACAAAAACTATTATAGGAGTCCTGGCTTACTTCAATTTAGTGAAGACGTATGACATTGCTGGAGCGATGTTATCCCAGGTTCGAAAAACGTCATGCTTTGATGGAATGGCGCCGCCGTGAACGAAATTTCCTAGTGTATCGGGTGAACCGCTTGAGTCCTTGTTGGTAGCCATGACTCGAAGCGGCTTTCTGCAACGATCATCAACGCCCTCAACCTCCAACTGTTTCTCCAACGCAGCAATCTTCATGTGCAGCTCTTTAGGGATCGCACTTCCCTTGCATTGTTGCTTCAGGTACTGGACTGTAGCTTGTTCGATAACCGCACGCAACAAGTATGCTGCGCTGAAGGTGAATGAGCCCGCGTCTAGGGTCGAGAGTTCGTCATACAGCCGCTTCAGCACGGTCTTCTTGTCAATATGTGCCTTGAAAGAACTCGGTATAACCGTTGTGTCATGCTCTCGCCCCCGGTTATTGCGCTTTGGCCGATTCGAAGGCTCCATTGAAATGGACAAGCCAGGTGCTCTTTCCGCAGGTTGGGAAGGACTTGCGGGAGTAGGAGGAAGGTTGCGAGTGGTTGGAGCGCTTCTTTCTTGGCGCAGGATTGTAGCATATTGCCTCCGCTCATCGACAGTAGTGCGAGAGTTAACGCCCGAACTTGGATCACGGGCATCGTGAAGAAACCGACGCACCACTGAATCAAATTCACTCGACGCTACTGTAATCTGCAGATCCCGATTGTTGTGCAGGCCAAGTGTGTCTCGAAACACCGGGTTGCTCAAAAACCTTGTCATTGTAGTCAACGCCAAGCGGCCTCGCTCTTCGTCACTGATAAGTCCACGCGCGACAGCGTAATCGAGGAGTTTTATTGCCTGCTCATTTGGCGTTGCTCTTTCTGATCCTTCCATGTTGAAGCGGCTTTTCTGGGTCGAGTCCCACTTCTTCGTACCGACACCACCTTGCTCGCCTTCGTGCCTAAGGGATATCCAGGGACGCGCTTCAGCCTTCGACCTGAAAATCCTGGTCGACATTGTTTTGATGGGGCGATCCATTGCGTCCTTGAGCGTTCGAAAATACTTTCTGTCGGATTCAGTGGGAGCGCGATCAGGATCGTCAAGCAATTTCAATGCGCATACACGGCGATTTCCCTCAGCAGGGACGTAGGCGTCTTTAACGATAGGGTGTGGAATTAGTCCGACTATCTCGAGTGGGCTCAAGCTGCCAACTGTTGCGATGTGCTTGGCCAGTACTTTAACCGCCTCGTCTTTTAATAGGTGGGCTATAACTTCTGGTTCGGACTCAAAAGGATCGTGCCGGGGATTCTCTAAGTCCAGATAGACTTGACTTAATTTGACTATCTGCACATCGCTGTTCATTTAATTCTCCGGGCTTTGGACTTCCTGCTAGTGTATTTGTTATCATTTTGCACGTAAACAACAAACGCGCCGTATCAACCAAATATTTCTAGGAGAGCGTGTGGCAGATACCGACACAACAGTCTCGCTCAGAGCATACTTCCATGCCAAGCGAAAAGAGTTAATGGCGCTCGCGGAAATGAGTGTCTGTAAGCATCCTGGTCTTATCGGTGGTCATCGTGAACAGATATACCGTACATATTTAGAGGATTTGCTTCCAAAGCGCTATTCTGTGGGGCGCGGGATGGTCTATGATTTTATGAACAAGAGCCGTGAATCCGACATTGTCATCTGGGATGGGACAACGTATCCATCTTTGCCATTGTTAGATCATTCTTTCTTCTTTGCTGAGTCAGTTAGGGGAGTCATCGAATGCAAGAGCAGCTGGAGTTCAACTAACTTTGCTGATGTACTAGGAAAGTGCGGTGCGATTACTTCATTAAAGCCTTCCAATGAGCCGAACTTAGCAGATGCGGTCGATTCGTTGAGGGACCAGCTGATGTCTCATCTATACAGGAGGCAATTTCATGGCGCCCTGTTGGTGAAACATCAAATTGGCACCGCCGCGATGTTCCTCTCCGGAGGCCAGCATATTTCACCCAAAGAATTGTTAGACGGACTGGAGGACTGGCGTATCGAAAATGAGTGGCCAGACTTGGTACTATTCTTGGAAGCTGGCCTGCTGATTGTGAAGGAAAAGTCTGAGGAAAGTACGCTGAAGTTTTACAATTTCACTGATAACGTCTTGCTGGCATTTTCGATCTCCTTGCTTGAAATCCTCGAAGATCGCGTTGTCCATAGCGAAGCTAGATTCGTGATGCATCGGTACGCGTTCCAAATACTTGATTGGGAACCGTTTTATGTTCACCCGTTCAAAATGACTATGTTGCCGGCTGGTCGGTTGGTAATCTAAGTCGCGGTGTCAATGGCGCATTCTTTCGAACGTATGATCTCTGTTAGGGATGAGTTCAATCCTGCATCTATTGATCGAAGCGATAGCGCTAAACCTTTGAATCAACATTGTCGACGAGTGATCGTGCGGAATTGATCGGTAAACTGTCGTGGTATCGTTGTTTGGCTATCAGAGAGTAATGGTTTCCACACACGATTGCTAGGCACATCTGACTTCTCGACGGCGGCAAAAATCGCGCAACCAAGTAAAGGAAGAATTAGTGAATGATCGCTCCCGGTCACAGGTTTCTGTGCGACGCGTTCCGCAGGTGCGGTCGCGCATTCAAGAAGAGACCCTAGCTTGGGCAATGGACTCAAAGACACGAAAACTTCGCTACATTCTAGAGCTACGACCTGAGGAGAACGGTGCCGCGTGTGGATGTGAATGCATTAGTTGTGGACATCCACTCCAAGCAGTGAACGCGGGAAAGTCAGTTTTTCAAGTCCGGCCGCATTATCGCCACGAGGCCGGCGCTGAGACTGCCCGTTGCCAAACTTTATCTGCACGCGCGGCATTATTATGCAGTCTGAAGGAGGGTGATTGGATAACTTTGCCGCGGCTAAAAAAGGCAGTCACAGTACAAGGACTTTCGGGCAGCACGTATGAGGGCTGGTTTGAAATCGAGCCAGCGCTGGTTCAAATAGCCTCGCTGCGAATTGTAGACACGACGATAGCGGAAGTGGTCCTTGATGATGGTCGCCGCTTCGAAGTCGTAGTAACCGGAGTCGCAGATTCCAATTTGGCTGCGAACGGATCAAGCTTCATTCCCCGCATTGAGATCGCAACGGATGATCCTCGTCTCGCTGCAATGGACCCCGATGAGCTTAGGGGACTATTAGTTCCGGCAGTTCAGGCAGGTCGATGGTGCAGCCATTGGCCCGCGCCCGAGCTTGAGAATGAAGCTCGATTGGCTGCGACAAGGGCTGCGATAGACGCCTTAGATTGGGTGGACGGCGATCTGCCCGAGTTGCTTCACCTACCTGTAGAACTGCGCCGAGAGTCGTTGTTACACCGAGAGGTAAAGGCCATTCTTGCCGAGGCACGGCGTATACAGCTCCCTGGATGGATTTGGACTAGTGAGTCAATTACGTCAACAAATAACAAACTGATGACGGTTCCAACCATGAAGACCGTCGTCCCGCTTGTCAGCGCTCGCCTCGAGAAGAAACTTGGTCGAATCATTCCCGACGTGATCGCTCAACTCAGCGACGGGAGCGAGTTACTCATTGAGGTCACCGTCACAAACACGATTACGGCTGAGCGGAAAGAACGGATCAGCGCGGTAGATCTTCCAACAATCGAGATCGATTTTTCTCAGATGGCAGGGACTATCCATCGCGATCGTTTGCGCACACTTGTACTTGAAGAAGTCACTGGGAAGCACTGGTTGCATCAGCCAGAATCTGCTCAATTCTTGATGGTGCCGCGATCAATCGATCTTCTGATCTATGGTGATCGTCAAAAAGGCTATCCAGGAAGGCGTCGTAACACCGTCCAGGATTCCGAACCTGATGAATCTGCCGGTCGCTATCTGTACGCGGTGAAGGAGCTCGCCCATCTTGATCATGTTATAGACAAGGATAGCGTGTGGGACTGGGAGCAGGACCGCCAGTACGCCTATAACGACGTTCTTACCGCTGCTGATGAACTCACTGCACACGGATTTCCAGAGGCGACTGACTATCGGCTGTTTGACGATGGCCACACTGTTCTGCATCGAGTTATGTCGATCGAGTCAGGTAAGCCAGTGGGGTACAAATACAATACCGTCTGGCAGGTTATCAATACGATTCTGACTGATGTTGGTGCGAAGTCGCGTTCCTGGCATGGACTTTATTTGATTGCTATTCAGGCTTATGCCCCGAAATTGACGGCTCCGCAAGAAGTGCGCATTGCGAAATGGCGCGCCGAAGTAAGGGCGAGTATTCAAGCAGGTGAGAAGCAACATTTAAGAGATCCGCGTTACGATGCGCTGTTGGGCCTGCTGTTTCCCAAGATGCGCGACGGACTTACTAAACCAAAGGCTAAGCTGCTTGATGTCGTAGATGCGCCAACGCTTGTTCGATGTGATGACAGCCAGATCGATCCGACCTTGTTTTCGCTGACCAATGGAGACGCGTGGCGTTGGACAACCTCGTACGAAGACCGTATCCGAGAACTCGAACTTGCTGCAAGCCGAGCTCGAAATGACGATTGGATGGTAGGGATCGGGAGTGTGCTTTACCAGTTGACGCAAGCCCGATTCGGCCCCGCACCGTGGATTGTCGTAGAGCACGTCTCAGCCAAGACTGCTGTGGACAACGCCATCGTTTGGCGCTATCTATGCCGTGAGGGTTTAATCGAGCTCGTTCCGCGCCGACGAAGATCTGTCACTTAAGCTCGGCGCCCGAACTGCCTATCGAAGGCAGGTCCCATTGAAGTCGGTTCATCCGTCAAATCACCGTTATCGTAACGAGGAAGCACATTGAAGATTGGTAAGAATAACGCCTACATTCTTGGCGATCGAGCGTTAGCACATATCGTTAAAGGCGACTTCAATACAAGGCCCGTAACGGTAGCCGGCGGAAGAAGAAGTGCAGTGAACGTGATCTCCGGAGGGCTGCACACTTGGGAAGGCTGGGTACGTTTCCTGGAACAGCATCAAGGATTCGTTCATCTCGCTGACTACGATACAGACTGGCATAAGGGCTGGTATTTTGCACGCGAACTGCAGAACGGCGTCATCGTGCTGAAGATCCCGCGTGAGCTCTTTAGTGGGGGCGCAGCGGATATGACGATGCGGCCGGATGTACTCCTCAAGTCAGGGTATCTGTGGAAGACCCTCTTTCCTATCGGTACGTCGGAGGAGGGCGTAGTCGCAATAATTCGTGAGGCTTTGGGGAATGTCGCCGAAGAGGAAAGTAGTATTGGTGCTCATGAGTCAATAATAATCGGATATGCTCGGCTTTCCGATCCGCTTACTGCACTTCGAGTCCGAATTCAGTTGACCGGAAACGAGATTCGGTCCGCATTCCCTACCTGGGATCAACCGGCAACGGGGAATAACGGGAAGCCATACTCTCCTGAGCAATCCATTATGTTTCCTGTCGCTGCATCGACTATAGGTGCAACGGGACAGTCGATCAGAAACAGTCGCCTTTTCAAGCGCAGTGGTGCGTTCGAAATCTCAGAACTGGTTCGCATGACTCCGCCTTTCCTGTTTGGAAGATCGTTTCCAACCTATGGAGTGATCAATGATGAATGGCGAACGCTACGCGAAGAGGAAGTCAAGGCAACCTCGCTAGCGGCGTCGCACGAAGAAGTTCGTCAGGTCGTTGCATACCTTCGAGACTTTTGCGTAAGCAAAGAGCCGTTTAGGCTGCAGATGGCGGTAAGCATGAAGGATCGCGGAGTGCACCTCTACGCTCAATTTGCGAACTTGGCAATGGTCATTCAAAACGTTGCGGACTGCTTTGTATTTTTACTTCACGCGGATAACAAAGAATGTAAGCGAGACTTCATTGACTGTGCTGTCCGCCACTTGCAGATGTCAGTTTTGCATGCAGGAGCCCTCAATCTATTTGAAGCAAAGCGGCTCATAAAACTGATCCTTCGCTACGCGTCCGCGCACCATGCTAAAGATGCTGTTATGTGTGTAGTTGAGGCTTTATCACGGTCGCCAATCCGAGGAGCGTTGTATAGCGAGGTGAATATTCATCCATTCTTCAAAACTAACGACGCAAACGGGTATTCGGTTATTGCGCTTGAAGGTCGTAAAGTACCGATCGTCACGGAGCTGCTATATGATTGGGCAGCTACAAACCTTGGAGAAAACTATCTGACATTCCTCTCGCGCGAGCAGAGATTTAAAATCGCAAAGACCTATGTGACACAGAATGCAAGCGAGGAATTTGTGCAAAGTTCATTGCGATACTTCGTCGCCTCAGACTTTGAGTTCTTTGCAAATTGGCTTGAGAAATTGCCAAGTCTGTTCGCCGAACGGGTTCCGCCAAGCGAAGCGTGCCTGATCGAGGTTATACGTGAGTATGACCGCCTACTTTTGACGTATCGTCAGCGCATTGTGCTAGAAGATCCGGAGGCTTATGCAGCAGAAGTGGACTACTCTCTCGCTGGAACTCCGGAGTTCTTTGCTGAGATAAAGCAAAAGCATAAGCGCGCTTACGTCGTAATCAACCATGAGGCAATGCTGAAGGCTATGGTCGGCTTTGCGGCATCAGTAGGGTACGCGAAGCTACAAATGCGAGTTAAACATTTGCTCAGTAAGATTGGAAAAGAAGGAGTTCCACTTCCTCTTGCGGTCCCGGAGCGATTTCGAAAATGGGAATCGAAGAATGCAACCAAAGCTGAGATTGACGCGTTTGTGGAGAATCCACTTGTAGTAAATGGAGCCGATGCCTCCGTATGACTATAAGCCAAATTCCGTGAGATTCTGAAATGCCATCAACTGCAAAAGAATACTTCTGCCTCATCGTCGAACCAACGGTGAACGAGTTTATTGAAGCCCCAGGTAATATCAGGCGAGGGCTTCTGGCCGCAATGGTCCTGAACCATTTGGCTGACTACGTTGCACTTGAAGACTGCAATTCGACAGATCGATTCTATATGACTGAATTGGTCAGTAAGACCGTAAAAGCCTTTCAGGAAAAGTGTCCTGAATTTCAGTTCATTCACGATGTGGCGGACGCCAGCAAGCACGCAAAACTCGCAACGCCAAAGAAGTCGGGACCGAGAGAGGTGTCATCATCCGGCCAAGTCACTAGGACGCCTGGCATTTTTGGCGGACCGTTTGGGGTTGGTGTCTTTGCTGAGGCAGTAGAAGTGATTGTTGAGCTAAGAGACGGGTCGACAAAACCCTTACTTCCGTCAGTAAAAACGGTACTTGCCGCTTGGGCGCTGGAAATGATTGAACGGTAATCTTGTAGGACGTCCATGTTTACGATTTTGCGGACTATTGTAGTTCATTTTCCGCAGGATCGGATTCGGCGTTTGACGTCGGTTTTGCAATCAAGCGCTTCTCCAGATTCATGCGGAGCATACGGGCTGCGCTTGCCGCCCCCCGAACATTCTTTTTAATTCGGGACTTCTCTATGTTCAGCTGGCTATTCGAGATTGCCTCATCGATGCAGAGGGTTTCGAGCATGGGCATGAGTTGATCCACTTTGCCGATCATTTCGAGCAGAAGCCGGCCAAGGGTCGAGTAGACTTTGGCCTCAATGAACATCGGCTCAACGTCGTAGGTCGCCAAGTTGAGAATGCCATTCGCCTGGCATTTCGCTTCCATGTCCACGAGCGATTGGTTCAGCCTGGCGAGACGTGAGTCGAATAGTTGGCGCAATTCCTGTTCTACCTTGTCGACGTCTTCCCCCGGGAGCTTCATGCGCGCGAACACGGCGATGAAGTGTAGGTTCGTCTGGGTGATGTCGAAGCAGCGCAGGTACAGGCGTTTGCCTTCCGGGCTAGATAAATGGATGTTGATCTTGCGGCTGGCAGACTCTATGCGCGTCAGGTCGGCCGCCGCCTGGCGCGCCATCAGTTTGCGGTTGGTGGCACCATGATCGGCCTTGATGGTCAATTTTGCTTCGGTGGGTGAATTCACTGTCGCCTCCATTCGCGCGGTGTAGCGGCTATCGTGCGCTCGTGACCAAGACGAAGCTACCAGAAAATGTGCGTTTCCGCTGGCAGCTTTTGTCGTGTTTAGTACTTCAGTTTGCTCGTTCTTTCCTAGTAGCCTCAGCAGCCATGCTTTTACGTTGAACTGCAGTTGACGCGGGCAAGGCCATTTCCTAGATTGGGCTATATGCACGCGGTATGGAGCCCAACGCGGCCGAACCATTGGCCCAGATGCCAGGTGAGCTGCATCCATCAGACTTCCCGACGGTAGCTGGCAGCCCGTCCAGAACGGCATCGGCCGTAGCAGTCAAGCCAGTCCAATCACTCGCCGGCGCACGCCGGCCTTTCCCCGATCCCCATGGGACAACCATCCCGTGAGGATGATTGTCTCGCTCTTCTTTTTCTCAGGGAGACAATCATGAATCAGTCCGCCCATACTGAAGGTGGTGCCCGCTCGGCTGCTGGCCGGCGGTCAGCCATCGATCCCTGGCACCAACTGCTGGATGACGACACACCGGTCGAGTTCTCGGAAGAGGATGTCGTTCGCCTCCATTGGTGGCTGCTGCAAAAGGTCAAGCTGCTCAGTTGTCCGGGCACGCCTTTGGCAGAAAAGTTCGAAATCATTCGCTGGGTCTTTACCGATCCCGAACGCGACACAAAACCGTTCTCGTTCGTGAACTGCCTACGCGTTGTGTCGTGCAGTCCATTGTCCGAATTGCCCTTCATCGGCTCACTGGATCCGCAGGAAGTGCGTGACTGGTTGCGCGTGCGGCTGCATCGCTGGTTGGAAGCGACGATTACCTGCTATCCGAAGTGGGTTCAAGAGGCAGTGATGGCGAATCCTAATTGGGTCGCCGAATGCCTCGCCAAGAATCCCCAATGGCTGAACGAAGAGGTCAAGCGCCATAGCGAGCGCAACGACCTGTTCTCATGAACTGGGTTGCCAAGGCCGGGTGAAGTGCACCTGATCCTTGGCCGCTTGAATACGAAAGGAAATCATGATGTTCAAAGAAATGTCGATTGCTTTGCGTTCGGATCAACGCTTCATCGAAGTCCGCGGTCTGAGCGATTTGGAGTACCTGGTAAAGGAAAGCGAGATCGTTACGAACCAAGTGGGGCGGACTTTCCATATCCGCAGCCAGGACCGGCCAGTCCACATCTCGCTCGAATACGGCGGCTTCGTCATACGCAATGTCGATCGCTCAGACGAAGACCGTACGATCTACCTGCCGCGTCGGTTGCTGATGGATGCCTTGCTGGGCCACGCGCTCAAAAGCGGCATGCTCTTTACGCGGCGCCTGCCTGGCTAAGCGTTCCTTGGAGGCGATATGACCAAGGAACAGTTCGAGCAGCGATTCCAGGAAGCGCGGAAGAATGCCTTCGGCCGCTGGACCAGCATTTTGCTTGCGCTGGGCGTTGAAGAAAAAGTCCTGAACCGGAAAAATCAACCGTGTCCGCTAGGCGGATGTGGCGGGACGGACCGATTTCAGTACACCGACAAGTTCGGCGATGGCAATTACGTATGCCGTGCTTGTGGTGCTGGTGGTGGATTCAAGCTGCTGATGGGCTATTTCGGTTGGAGCGCGACGACAGCGCTAAGACGTGTCGAACGCAGCTTGTGCATGCAGCCGGCCCAGGCCGCACCGAAGCACGCCTCAAAAGACAGCGTTGCGTTGATCCACCGGATTCTGGCTGAAACGACTCCGATTGTTCACGGTGACGAGGTGGATCGCTACCTCCAGAACCGAGGACTTGGAATGCCGTCCTATCCAGAGGTCTTGCGCACGCATCCTGCGCTTGGGTACTACGAGGTCGATCCGGCGACGGGGAAGCCAGTCCTGGTTGGCCGCTTTCCGGCCATGGTGGCAAGTATCCACGACCGACAGGGTGAGTTGGTGTCGCTTCATCGCACGTACCTGCAGAACGGGGAAAAGCTCCCAGGCAGGGACGCAAAGAAGCTGCTTTGCGGTGGCATCAACGGCGCAGCAATCAGGCTGGCGCCCGCGGGTGTCGAGCTCGCGGTATGCGAAGGCATCGAGACTGGTCTCGCCATCCTGAAGCGAACGGCGCAGCCCATCTGGATCGGGATCTGCGCACGGAATCTTGAAAGCATATGGATTCCGGACGAGGTTCGCCGCTTGCGTATCTACGGCGACAACGATGCCGATTCGATGTATGACGGCCAGGCCTCATCGTACATTCTGGCGCGTCAGTTCTTGAAGCGGCCGGCGTTGGGCGAGCGGCGATCGGCGGAGGTTTTCATTCCGCGTTTTGCCGGTGCTGATTGGGCCAACGTGCTCACGCAGCATGTTCCCATCGTTGAACGCGCAGCCTGAGGATTGGGTCCCTTCAAACGGGATGCAGTGATGCCGGCGAGAGCCGGAGTGATTTCAACCCTGCGGGGACCCGTTCCCCGGTGGGGGCGGGTCGTCCGCTTCTCTTAGGAGTCTCATCATGAAAAATGGACGCAACTTGATTGACCTGGCAACCGAACTTGAACGTCAGGCAGCGGCTAAGAAAGACTTGATCGTGCCAGCCAAGATGATGCATAGCGAGACCTTGGCCTCGCATCATTGCGGTCTGGTCGTCGACGAGAACGAGGGTGCGACGCGTTATTCGCTTAGCGAGCTGGCTTGTTCGCAACTGGCGAAGAAGTTGAACATCCCGTTCACTTACTTCAAGCTGATGCGTGACCTGTATCCGGAACTGCTGGACCAGAACATTAACGGCTGGCTCCGCATTAACGCACCGGACAGCTATATGGTGCGCACGCTGGATGGCAGGGCGCGCGCCTTTCTGTCCAACCGGTATCGTCGGCTCGACAACTTCGACCTGGCCAAGAGCGTGATGCCCATCCTTCAGCAGCTGCCGGGCGCACGCTTCGAATCGGTCGAACTGACTGAGTCGAAGCTGTACCTGAAGGTGGTCAGCTCCAAGATCGAATGCGAAGTGGCGCCTGGCGACATCTTGCAGGCTGGGGTCATCGTCAGCAATTCCGAAGTAGGTTGCGGAACGTTGCGTGTCGAACCGCTGCTTTACCGACTGGTGTGCAGCAATGGCTTGATCGTTTGCGACCGCAGCATGCGCAAGAATCACGCTGGCAGGGCGCTGGTGTCCGATGACGAATCAGTGGTCGTCTACCAGGACGACACGCTGGAGGCGGAGGACAATGCGATTTTCCTGAAGGTTCGCGACCTGGTCCAGACCGCAGTGTCGGAAACGACCTTCCAGCTGATCTCGGAGAAGATGCGCAAGACCATGGGCATCAAGATCACGGGTAATCCGGTCAAGGTCGTCGAAGTACTGGCCAACCGGTATGCCCTGAATGAAGCCGAATGCGCGGGCGTTTTGCGGCACCTGGTGTCCGAGCATCACCTGAACGGCTATGGCCTGGTCAATGCCGTCACCGGCTATTCGCAGGAGGTCGACGATTACGATCGTGCGACCGAGTTCGAAGAGCTGGGCGGCAAATTGCTTGAGCTAAGCCCGAGCGAGTGGAAGCACCTGGCTGAAGCCGCTTGATACTATGCGTCGCTGCCGCGTCCCTTCGATGTCGATTGGACGCGGCATGCGCGCTAAAGTCGACAGGCGTTGATCGCCAGTGTGACGCGTCCAAGCAGGCGAAGGTCGGGGGCAGAGGAAATGTCGGCCACGGTAGTCGGCTCGCATTGGGAGTTTTCGCATCGGAGAAGGAAGCCTTCTCCGATGCGGATTTCGATATGGCGGACGATCTTTTGACCGCGATACTGGAGATAGTAGATGCCGTTGGATTCCACCCGTTTGATGCTGGCGTCGAAGAAGAATGGGGAGCCGTCGACGATCAGTGGAGCCATATCGTGGCCGAGCATCGTCGCCACCGACTGCTCCAGGTAGGGTGAGGACTGTTCAAGCAGAGGGCCAAGCCAGTCGCCCTGGGGAACGCGTTTGACGTGTAACTGCTTGGCCAGCGGTGCAGGAAGCAGGTCGTTCCTGAAAGGGGTGCGGTGGGCTGAAAGGCCAAGGAGCCAATTGGCGTCGACCCCGAACTGAATAGAGAGAAGGGCCAGCGATTTGAGGTCAGGCATCCCGGGCTTGTCTGGATCGATCCAGCGCGCGACGGTCTGCAGGGCGCGGCCTGTGATTTGACTGAGGTAGTGCACCTGGTGGTGGTGCGATACATCCCGCAAAGCCATTTCAGCGATCAGCCGGTTAGCTACGCCAGGAACAAGGTGGAAATCAATCTGCTGCGCCTGTGCTCGGGTGAGGGGGGCGTTGTACTGGGTTGTCACCATTTTCTTCTAAAAAGTTGGCAAGACAATCGGAAGAACCAGTTTTAGCAAT